>Ga0180732_1002360_pt1 | contig 10143 bp, 10 predicted proteins | sample KR11_01MetaG_FD_148674 | JGI IMG/M metagenome (GOLD analysis project Ga0180732, IMG submission 148674) | Groundwater microbial communities from the Olkiluoto Island deep subsurface site, Finland - KR11_0.1 MetaG | ecosystem: Environmental > Aquatic > Deep subsurface > Groundwater | place...
AAATGAAAACAGTCGGCCTTAAAAAAAAAGAAATGTTTTTCTTTTTGAGTTGAAGGGTATTTTTAATAACGCTTATCAGGGCGGAGCAAGGTGTCTTGACTCTTTGAGTATTTTGGTTTAAAATATAAGAACCTGCCTGCGGGCAGAACCTTGATTCTCGCTTCGCTCGAAATAAGAACCATGCCTCGCTAACGCTCGGCAGAACCTTGATTCTCGCTTCGCTCGAAATAAGAACCATGCCTCGCTAACGCTCGGCAGAACCTTGAATGTTTGCCCTCCGGGCAAGCCATTATTTAAGAACCATGCCTCGCTAACGCTCGGCAGAACCTTGAATGTTTGCCCTCCGGGCAAGCCATTATTTAAGAACCATGCCTCGCTAACGCTCGGCAGAACCTTGAATCGCCAAGGTGTAATTATATAGTCTTAAATTAATCATATAATCTTGAATTAAAAGATATTGATTATGCCTTTTTTAATTTCAAGTTCGGTTATTTTAGAATTGGCTATTTTTAGTTATGATAAAAAAACTGCCCCAATCAATCAAGAAATTTATTCGCAGAGAAAAAGCCCGAATTCGTCGGGAAGTTTTAGATTTTAAAAAACAAGAAGAGTTAATTGAAGGCATTTGTAAAAAATTTATAAAAGAAGATGATAATTAAAGATATTTACAATTTGGCGATAAATATGGGCATTGAGTCTGACTTGAGAGGAAAAGAAGCGGTTGAAAGAGTTTTGCAGAGAAATAAGAAAAAATATGAAAAACTTTCCAGTGAAGATAAAGAAGAGTTTGATTTAGATTCCCTGGAAAACCCCTATTCTGATTCCGGGATTTTAAATATCGCGGAAGATAAAGAAATAAAGAAAATTTTAGTCGGTATTGATATTGAGCCGGCAGAAATTCTTTTGGCAAATGAGCTGGGGAATATCGACCTGATTATTTCCCACCATCCTTTAGGAAAAGGATTGGCAAATTTATCTGGAGTTATGGCTATGCAATGCGATGTTTTAAACCTATACGGCGTTCCAATCAATGTGGCCGAGGGTTTGATGCGCGAAAGGATAGGAGAGGTGGCAAGAGGGGTTAATTCAAAAAATCATCAGCGCACAATAGATGCCGCTAAACTAATTAAACAAAATTTAATTTGTTTACATACTACTTGCGACAATCTAGCAGCCCGATTCTTAAAAAATAAAATAGAGAATAAAAATCCTCAAAGGATTGAGGACCTGATAAGGTTATTAAAAGAAATTCCGGAATACAAAGAAGCCATGAAAATCGGAGTGGGCCCCAAAGTTTTTGTCGGCTCTGTTGAAAACCGTTGCGGAAAAATCGCAGTCACCGAAATTACAGGCGGCACAGAAGGTTCTCCCAAAATTTATGAAAAAATGGCTCAAGCCGGCATAGGAACGGTTGTTGGCATGCATATTTCAGAAGATCATAAAAAAGAGGCAGAAACCGCCAATGTTAATATAGTTATTGCCGGTCACATGTCTTCCGATTCTTTGGGCGTTAATCTATTTTTAGACGAACTGGAGAAAAAAGGAATTGAGATTATTCCCTGTTCCGGGCTGATAAGAGTAAAAAGAAACTGATTAAAAAATTCCGCTGGTTAGCGGAGTTTTTTAATTAAGTAAGTATCTTTAATTTCATAACCCAATTTTCTATAATATTCTCTGGCGCCTATCCCCGATATAACGGAGATTTTTTTTAATCCAAACTCCGTTTTTGCAATATTTTCCGCCTCTTTTATCAATTTTTTCCCCAAACCCTTGTGTTGGGGAGATGTTTCTTTTATTTCCAGCGGATGCAGTTGGCCATAGGTGTGCACCTCGCGGATTATTGCCGAGTTTTTCAAGATTGGGATGAAAGTATTTTTCGAAGGATAACGCAAACGCAATAAGCTGTAAAGACGGGTGCGGCTTTTATTCTCGTAGCTTAAAAATATTTCTTTTCCTCCGGAAGCCCGATAATCTTGGCGGAATAAATATAATTTTTCTTTCGGGTCATATTTATCTCCGACTTCTCTGCATCTGATGCATTTACATGTCCACCCTTGTTTTTTTGACGTTTTTTCCAAAACTTGGCGCATATTGGATATTTTTGCCGGGCCGGTAATAATGCTTAAAGATGGAATGTCCCGGATTAATCGCTGGATGCGGCAGTAATATGGGATTTGTTTTTTAATCCACAAGAGCAGGTTAACCAGTTGTTTTTCAGTATAGGGTTTGTATTTTCCCTCTTTCCATAATTTATAAAGCGGAGCCTCTTTTAAAATGGCGCAAGGATATATTTTCAATAAATCGGGCCGGAAATCAGAATTGGAAAATAATTCCTTGAACATTTTTTCGTCTTTTTTAGGGCTGGATTTCGGAAGATTAAGCATTATATGGTAACAAACCTTGAAACCCGCGTCTTTCAGAAGTTTTGTGGCTTTAATACTTTCTTTGACAAAATGTCCCCTTGAATTAAATTCCAGGACATCATCATAAATACTTTGGATGCCCAACTCTACTCTGGTAACGCCAAATTCGCGCAAGCGCAAAATCTCTTTTTCGTTTATAAAATCCGGCCTGGTTTCAATAGTAACCCCGATTATTCTATGCTTTGCTTTTTCATTCAGTTTTTGGGCGGACCTTATATTATTTGACGGTTTTTTGTTTGCCGCGTTAAAACAATTTTTAATAAAGTTTCTCTGGTATTTTTCGGGTAGATATGACCATGTTCCGCCAATAATAATCAATTCTATCTTATCTGTTGGGTGGCCCTGCATTTCCAGGGATTTTAACCTGTTTTCTATTTGTTTTTTAGGGTCAAATTTGTTCAAAATCGCCCTCATTACAGCGGGTTCATTGGAAAGGTAGGATTTTGGCATTCCTTTTTCTGCCGGGCAATAAAGGCATTTGCCGGGGCAAGGGTATGATTTTGTAAGGATAGACACAATAGCCACTCCGGAAAGCGAGCGGATAGGCCGTTTTCTTAAAATTCTCTCTAAAAACCTATTTGGTTTAATCCTTTTTTTCCGGCAAAAAGAGTGGTATGATTTTAGTAGGTTTACATTGGAGATAACCGGTACCCCGAATTTTTTAGATATTTTTCTTTTGAAAACATTCAAATCACCCGAGTTTTTTATTCGGCTTTTGGTTAGATCGATAATTATTTGTTTTTCTAACTGCTCTTCCATAATATGCGCCAAGATTACGCAAAATACTTAATTAACAAAACTAAAGCGGATTATAACTTAATAGCAAGGCAGTTTTCAAGCACCAGGTCTTTTGTCTGGCGGGACTTGAGGCCCTTTCTTGATTATACAAGTTCTGGGGATAAAGTTTTAGATTTGGGCTGCGGCAATGGTCGTTTATTCCCCTCCTTAAAAGAAAAAAAGATAGATTATATCGGGGTAGATAATTCAGAACATTTGATTTCAGAAGCAAAAAGCAAGTTTCCTGAAGCAAAATTTGAAGTCCAAGATTTATTAAATTTGTCTTTCCCTAAAAATAATTTTGACAAAATATATTGCATTGCTGTTTTGCATCATATTCCTTCAAAAGAATTAAGATTGAAAGCGCTGCAAGAGATAAAAAGAATTCTAAAACCAGGGGGCATTTTAATTTTAACCGTCTGGAATTTATGGAAAAGAAAAACTATTCGAAGATTAGTTTTTAAAAACAACCTGTTAAAGTTAATTGGTTTGGTTAAGATGGACTTTAACGATGTTTTAATTCCTTCTTGGAAAGATAAGAGCAATAAGTTTTTAATTCAAAGATATATTCATTTGTTTATTGAAAAAGAGCTTAAAAGATTGGCTGAAAAATCAGGATTTTTAATAAAAGATGCCGGAATTACAAAAAGACCGGGGCGCAAAAATAGCAATATTTATATAATCTGTCAAAAGCCCTTGTAAATTAACTTGCCCTAGCACCCTTGTCCCCATAGTTCAATGGATAGAACACGAGCCTCCGGAGTTCGAAATCGAGGTTCGAATCCTCGTGGGGACAAAGGCGCAGGGGTAAGAGTATTATGATTTTAAAAATCCGAGTCTTATTGCCCAAGCAAACAAAACCGCCGTTTTAGCGGTTTCTTGGCAAAATAAAACAATGGCAAAGAGAATTAAGAAAATAATTAAAGTAGTTATTATTTTTCTGATAATTTGGATTGGAGGAAGCGCAATTTCTATGGGATTGGATATTAACAACGGATTATTGCCATCTTTCTTTTTGGGAGCAGCAATAGCAATTTGGCTTTATAAATCCAAATAAAACAGGCTTTAACCTAGTAGTAAGGTTTGGCAACCTTAGTTTGTTATAGGGTCTTGCATAATTTTATAAACAGAGTAATTGATGGGTGAAGATATTGTGGATAATGTGTGAAAGATTTTCTGATTTTTTAATATTTCTTTTTATATTTTTTTGCATTTTTCCCGCATTCCCCTGTATTCCCTTCGTATTTTTTTATTATTTGAATATAGGTTAAAAAGGTCTTGACATATATTTTTACAGGATTAGAATACAATGCGAGGGGGTGCGAGATTCATTCTCAAGGACAAAGTGATTCTTAATGCAGGAGGTTGAAGTTATATAACAATAGTTCACGTGTCCGAATTATGCTTGAGCGTAAACCGATAGCGTTGAGAGTTACACCCCCTTACCAAAGCACCCGTGAAAATACGGGTTTTTTGATTCTTTCCAATATGCAATAATATGATAGAATAAAATATACTAAAAGGTCGTAATATTAAACCAGTTAAAATAAACATGACAAATATGGTAAAAAAAGAAGAAGGAAAATTAATTGGTAAAATCACCCATTATTTTTCCCAGATTGAGGTAGCTGTTATTGATCTTTCAGGTCCCCTTAAAAGCGGCGATGAAATTAGGATTGTTGGCGGAGAAAATACTGATTTTACCCAGAATGTCGGCTCAATGCAAATTGAGCACAAAGAGGTTAAAAGCGGGAAAAAGGGCAACTCAGTGGGCTTGAAGGTTAAAGAAAAAGTCAGGGAAGGTTATAAGGTATATAAAGTATAGTTTTTAAACCGTTATTAGCAGTTGCTAAATTTTATTGCGATTTAGTTAATTAGCTTACTGTTGATTTTTGGTTTGCTTCCTAATATTTATTATCCGGTTTTTAGCGGCATATAATTATATAATTTTGAATTATGCGCTTTATCGCTGATTTTCACATCCATTCCAAATATTCCAGAGCCACGTCGCCTCAGATGGATTTAATAAATTTGGATAAGTGGGCAAAAATAAAAGGCATCAAAGTATTAGGCACGGGAGATTTTACTCATCCTGAATGGCTTAAAACCTTAGAGAGCCAATTAGAACCAGCCGAATCTGGTTTGTTTAAGTTAAAAGCAAGCGAATCGCCAACGCGCTTCATGTTAACATCTGAAATCAGCTGCATTTATTCAAAAAAAGGACAGGTTCGGAAAATTCACATTATTGTTTTTGCCCCGTCTTTTGACGCGGTAAAAAAAATTAATACTCAATTAGGATGGATAGGCAATTTAAAATCAGACGGCCGGCCGATTTTAGGATTAGACGCTAAAGAATTAGCAAAGATCGTTTTAAGCGCTTCGGAAGATTGTTTGGTTGTTCCGGCTCACATTTGGACACCTTGGTTTTCTTTATTCGGATCCAAGTCCGGATTTGATGCCATAGAGGAGTGTTTCGAGGATTACTCAAAATATATTTTTGCCGGAGAAACAGGATTAAGCTCGGATCCTGCAATGAATTGGCGGCTTTCCGCCTTAGATAAAATCACCCTAATATCGAACAGCGACAGCCACTCGCCTCGGAAAATCGGGCGAGAGGCCAATGTTTTTGATACCGATATAAGCTATAAGGCGATTATCGATGCCATAAAAATAAAAGACAGCAAAAAATTCCTTTATACGGTTGAGTTTTTTCCGGAGGAGGGAAAATATCACTATGACGGGCATAGAGCTTGCGGGATAAGCTTGTCGCCGAAAGAATCAAAAAAATATAATAATATTTGCCCCCGCTGCTTAAAGCCGTTAACAATCGGCGTTTTAAACAGGGTGGAACAATTAGCAGATAGACCTGAAGGATCAAGGCCTGAAAACTCCATTCCATTCCGCAGCTTAATACCGTTGGAAGAAATAATCGCTGAAGCCAAAGGAATGCTTCCGGGCGCCAAAGGGGTTGCAAAAGAATACGATAATTTAATTGAAAAAATCGGCAGTGAATTTAAGGTGCTGTTGGAAGCTTCGAAAGAAAATCTTGATAAAGTAACTTTTCCGGAAATCAGCGAAGGGATTATAAAAACTAGAGAAGGAAAGGTTTATATAGAGCCTGGGTTCGACGGCGTTTACGGCAAAGTAAAGATTTTTTCAAAAGAAGAACAAAAAAAAGCAATTAAACAAAAAACTCTTTTCTAACAATGATAGAAGAATACAATCTCGGGTATATTGTGATTGACGGGGAAAGATATGGCCATGATGTGGAAGTACGCTGGACAAACGAGGTTTTGCCTTGGCCCCTTAAAGAACAGCATCTGATTGACACAGGAGAAATAAGCAGGGCTGTTGGTCAAAACCCCGAAATTATTGTAATTGGCACCGGGAAATCAGGTTTGGCGAAAGTTGGGAAAGAGGCCCAAGATTTTATTAAAGAAAAAGGAATTGAATTAATAATTGACCGTACCGAGGAAGCAATAAAAACTTTTAATGTTATAAACGAAGCTTCTCTGGAAGAGGAAGGAATACAGAAACGGGTTATAGGCTTTTTTTGTTTGGCCTATTAATTTTCCGCCTTAATCGGTTTTTCGCCGAATAACCTTGACAGGATGGCATTCGGTCTTTAAAATGGAATGTACCTCAGAAACATAAGTATTATGCTATGGCAGAGAAAATATTTTATATAACTAAAGAGAAGTTTGAAGAGCTTAAAAACGAGTATAAAAGCTTGTTAGCTATTGAGTTCCGCAAAACAAGAGGAGATATCCCCAAGATTTTTGAATCCGAAGACATTAATCCGGAGTATCTTAATTTTCAAGAAGACATCGGTTTTTTAAGGTCTCGAATCAGCGAGCTGGAAAATATTCTTAAAAACTACGAAATAATTAAAAAACCTGCCAAGCTTCAGCAAAATTTAGTTGGCTTGGGGGCAAAAATAACAGTATCGGTAGAGGGTGAAAAGGACGAATTTATGATTGTCGGAACATTGGAAGCGAACCCGTCTTTGGGTAAAATCAGCAACGAATCACCGGTTGGAAGAGCTTTAATGAATCATAAAGTGGGTGACAAAATAGTTGTTTCTTCTCCCATTGAGGTTGTTTATAAAATTTTGAAAATTAATTATCACACTTCTTAATCAAATCAGCGGATACGGCACTTTAGACCAATAAATCAGGTCACAAAACCTGATTTTGGTTTTGAATAATATTTTCAGCAAAATATGAAAGCCCTCCTTAATTTTTTTATTGAGACCGGGAAATTAAAAGGAAAAAAAAGAAAAGGGATGATGTTTTACGGGATAAAAGACCCGGAGACCACTGCCGAGCATACCTTTCGGATGACTATTGTCAGCTGGATTTTGGGCACCTTAAAAGGGTTAAATGCTGAAAGAGTTATAAAAATATCTTTAATCCATGATCTTTGCGAAGTTTATGCCGGAGATATTACTCCTTATGACGGCCTTTTGCCTAAAAATAAAAAAGAAAGATATGATTTTGTCAGAAAATGGCCGCATCTTTCAGAGAATAAAAAAAGAAAAAGGCACCTTCAAAAGTTTGAGAAGGAAAAGAAATCCCTTGAAAAATTAGTTCAAAATCTGCCTCCGCAAAAGAAAAAAGAAATATTGGATATTTGGTGGGATTACGAAACAGGTAAAACCCGGGAAGCAAGATTTGTTCGCCAGGCAGACAGAGCCGAAGGATTGATTGAAGCATTTGATTGCTGGAAAAGGGATAAAAACTTTCCCACTAAGCCCTGGTGGCAACACGCAGACGAGGTTATTGACGACCCCCTTATTTTAAAATTTCTAAGAGAAATAAAAATTGAGGAGCTGAGAGTTAAAGAAACAAAAAAAGATCCGTTAATGTCAAAACTTCTCATTTTTTTCAGCGAAGTCGGCAAATTAAAAAGAATAGCCAGAAAAGGCTGGGTTTTAAGAAAAGTTAAAGACCCTGAAACCATTGGCGAGCATTCTTTCAGGGCAACTATTATGGCTTGGTTTCTGGGAGAAAAAAAAGGCGGTCTGGATATTGAAAAACTTTTAAAAATAGCTCTTATCCATGATATTTGCGAGGTCTATGCCGGCGACACTACCCCCTATGACTCGATTTTGCCGAAAGGCAAAAAAAAGTTGGAAGAACTGATGAAAACATGGCCTCGTTTTTCTAATTTAGAAAAAAAGAAAATAGCTCTGGCAAAACGCAAAAGAGAAGAAGCGGCCTTAGACAAATTAATAAATAGTTTGCCTAAAGACTTGAAAAGGGAAATTAAAAATCTTTGGCTGGATTATGAAAACGGTTTGACTCCCGAAGGCAGATTTTTCAAACAAGCAGACCGGATGGAAAACTTTTTGCAAGCGCTTGAATATTGGAAAAAATATAAAGGAATGCCGCAAAAACCCTGGTGGCTGCAAACAAGAGAACTTGTAGACGATCCCATTTTAATAGACCTTATCGAGGAAATAGACAAAAAGTTTCACAAAAAAATAAAACCAAAGAATTAACAAATTGAAAAAAGAGGGTTCCGGAAAGAGCTCTCTTTTCTTTTTAATTTAAGGTATGATAAAATAATTAAAAAATAATCTGCACCTATAAAATATGTTTAAATTCATTAATCGGACTATTAAAATTTTAGTAACCAGCGATTTTATCTTGAACTGCGGTTGGGGCCTTTTGGGTCCTGTTTTTGCTTTGTTTATCGCCCAGAAAATTACTGGCGGGGATATCAACCAAGCGCTGCGGGTAGCTGGTTTGGCAGCTTTCTTCTATTGGATTCCCAAGTCATTTTTGCAGATTCCGATAGGCAAATATCTTGATAAGAATCATGGCGAGAAAGATGATTTTATATTTATGGTAACAGGAACATTTTTAGCGGGATTAGTTCCTATGATTTTCTTGGCTGCTACCCTGCCTTGGCATATTTATTCAGCCCAGATAATACATGCTTTTGCCATGTCTTTGGTTATTCCTTCTTGGATGGCGATTTTTACCAGACATATTGATAAAGGCAAGGAAGCTCTGGAATGGGGGTTAGAAAGCACTTCAATCGGTGTTGGAGCTGGTATAGCAGCTGCATTCGGCGGAACTATTGCCGCTATTTTAGGATTTAACGTGATCTTTATTTTTACCAGTGTTTTTACCGTTATATCCGCCTTTTTGTTGATATTGGTTCGCAAAGACATTTCTTCTAAAAAACAATTGCCTCATTTTGTTCCGGTTATTAAATCACCCCGCGAGGATATAAACCCGTAACTTATCTTATAAACTATCTTGCAAACTATATGGAAAACCAAGAAATAGCCAAGATTTTGTATGATATAGCCAGATATTTGGGAATGGACGGAGTTCCGTTTAAACCCTATGCCTATGAAAAAGTGGCCATGGCTTTGGAGTCGTTTGACGAGAGCGTTGAAAAAATTTACAAAGAAGGCGGGAAAAAAGCGCTTTTTAAGATTCCCGGAGTAGGCGAAGGCATTGCCAAAGCAATTGAGGAATGTTTAAAAACAGGCACAATCAGAATTTACGAAGAATATAAAAAAAAGCTGCCTATTGATTTGGACGCACTGGTAAAAATAGAAGGAATGGGGTCTAAAAAAGCAAAGGTGCTTTATAAGAAGCTGGGAATAAAAAATGTGAAGGATTTGGAAAAAGCAGCTAAATCCCATAAGATTGCTCCGCTTTTTGGTTTTGGAGAAAAGACGGAAAAAAACATTTTAGAGGGTATTGCTTTCTTAAAACGCGATAAAGGCAGGTTTCTTTTGGGAGAAATAACACCCGTCGTAAAAGAAATAGTCGCCAATCTGAATAATTTGAAGGAGGTTAAAAAAATCAGCACAGCGGGTTCGGTAAGGCGCATGAAGGAGACGATTGGAGATGTTGATTTATTGGTTGTTTCTAAAAATCCGTCCAAGGTTATGGATTTTTTTTGTTCCCTGCCAGGAGTT
>Ga0180732_1002361_pt1 | contig 10143 bp, 5 predicted proteins | sample KR11_01MetaG_FD_148674 | JGI IMG/M metagenome (GOLD analysis project Ga0180732, IMG submission 148674) | Groundwater microbial communities from the Olkiluoto Island deep subsurface site, Finland - KR11_0.1 MetaG | ecosystem: Environmental > Aquatic > Deep subsurface > Groundwater | place...
GTTTCAGTTTGGTCAAGGTCAAGGCGGATGAAAATTTTAACCGCAGGAATACATGGAGTATTTCGAGGATTAAAATTTTCATCCAACGCAGAGATCGGCCAAAATGGGACGTTTTGAAACTGGCTCTTATGTTATTCTATCCATAGACTATTGGCATCCGGTTATTGAACGCCATGGTTTTCTTTTTGTATATATAAAAAGCAACAAAAATACAGATTAAAAGTAAAGCGGTTTAAAACTTTTTTAAAACCCGGAGAGTCCATATGCTGCAAAGAATAGTGATATGTACCTATGCATTTTTATTGATTATCGCCTTATCAGGCTGCAAAGGAAAAATTGAACCGGGAAATTCGGAAGAGAAAAAAGACGCAGCGGTTAAAGCAGTTGTTTTAGATGCGCAAATTATAAATCAACCTTTTTTGTATGAGACCACCGGAACTGTTCATGCAAAAACTGAAAGCACATTATCAAGCAAGCTTTTAGCGGAAATAAAAAAAATAAATGTCAAGGAAGGCGATCTGATTAATAAGGGAGATATGCTGGTTCTTCTAGATGACAGTCAGGTAAAAGCACAGCTGCAACAGACCGAACAAGCAAGAGAAGAAGCGCTTAACGCTCACGCTGCCGCTGTGTCAGGTTCTGATTCTGCACGCGCTGCCGCAAAACTTGCCGGTGATACTTACAAGCGCTATCTTGATTTATATAATGATAAAGCTCTAAGCAAACAGGAATTTGAAGATATTGAAACCAAAAACAGCCAGGCTAAAGCCGGATTGCTTCAGGCAGAAGCTATGGTTCAGGCTGCAAGCAACCGTATCAAGCAGGCTGAGGCGGCGGTTTTATCCGCAAGATCATTTGACAAGGATTCTGTAATTTATGCTCCATATAATGGGCTTGTAACGGCCAAAATGATGGAGCCCGGAGATCTCGCATCACCAGGCGCTCCTATTCTTGGTGTTGAGGAAACACAAAGTTATTACGTAGAATTTGTTATTCCCGAAGCCCACGCAAAAAGGATAGGAATGGGCAAAAAGGTCAGTATAGTAATTCCTGCAGCAAATGATCTTTTGCTCGAAGGAACAGTTTATACAACAGCCCAAGCTGCAGATTCCAACACCCGGTCTTTCATGTTTAAAGCCTCTTTCCCGTTAAATAAATCGGTTCGTTCCGGCGTGTATGCAAAAGTTTCAGTTCCCATCGGAGATGTAAACATTCTGTCGATTCCTTCATCAGCATTAATTTATCAGGGCCAGTTAACTGGGATCTATATTGTTGACAATCAAAATATAGCGCGCTTCAGGGTTATTCGCACCGGCAAAGTTTTTGAAAAATCGACAGAAGTTCTTTCAGGGCTTAATCCAAAAGACCGCTACATATCAAATCCCACCGTGGATATAAAAGATGGTGTTAAAGTGGAGGCCTCCGTATGAGCTATAAGATGGGTGTAGCTGGAAAGATTGCAAATTATTTCATAGAATCCAAACTCACACCTCTTATTATCATTGCTTCCATACTGCTTGGAATTGCTTCGGTTATAGCTTTACCAAGAGAAGAAGAACCCCAGATCATCGTTCCCATGATAGATGTGTTTGTCAGTATGCCGGGTGCAAGCTCAAAAGAAGTTGAAGAGCGTGTCACATCACCAATGGAAAAGCTTTTATGGGAAATTCCTGGAGTTGAATATATTTATTCCACCTCAAGTCCCGGCACGTCAATGGCTATAGTACGCTTTTTGGTAGGCCAGAATGAAGAACAAGCAATTGTCAGGCTTCAATCCAAGCTTCTTGCAAACATGGATAGAATTCCATATGCAGTTTCCCAGCCTCTGGTCAAGCCGCGTTATATAGATGATGTGCCTATACTTTCATTAACTTTCTGGGGAAAAAATGCAGACCATTACCTGTTAAGGCGTGTAGCTGCCGAAGTAGAAAATATCGCCAAGATGGAAGAAAATGCTTCCGTGACAACAATTATCGGAGGAGAACGCAGGCAGGTCGAGGTAAATATAGATCCGGTTAAACTTTCTGCTTTCGGTATTGATCCGGAACATGTTTATGCAATGCTATCGGCAGCAAATCAGAGTTCCGATTCAGGATCTTTTCCATCGCAGGCAGGCCAGACCATAGTACATACAGGCGGATTTTTAAGTAATGCCAAAGATGTGAAAAAAGTTGTTATTTCCGTTCATGATGGAAAACCGGTTTATCTGGAGGATGTTGCCTCAATTTCAGATGGGCCGGGAGAGCCTGACCAGTATGTATTTTTTGGAGCTGGCCCTGCAGCAAAAGAAAAAAACATTTCAAAAGAAGCTTTGCCGAAAGATGCATGCCCGGCAGTTACACTCACAATAGCAAAAAGAAAAGGCACAAATGCCATTTCAGTTGCAAAAAAAATACTCGCAAGGATCGAAGATGCAAAGGGAACTATCCTTCCGGACAATATAAATATGACCATAACAAGGCACTACGGTGAAACAGCAAAAGAAAAGTCTGATGAACTCTTGTTTCACATGTTGATTGCCATTGTTTCGGTATCAATTCTTATCTGGTTTACATTAGGTCACCGCGAATCCGGAATAGTAGCTCTTGCGATACCTGTAACACTTGCTTTAACACTTTCGACATTTTATTTTTATGGATACACCTTAAACCGCATTACTCTTTTCGCCCTTATTTTTTCAATTGGAATTCTTGTTGATGACGCTATAGTTATCGTTGAAAATATTGTACGACATTTCAGACTCCCCGAAAATGCGGATCGTTCAAAAATTCAGGTTGCAATTGAAGCAGTAGATGAAGTGGGAAATCCTACCATACTTGCTACTCTTACAGTTATTGCAGCAATACTTCCTATGGCATTTGTAGGTGGTCTCATGGGCCCATATATGCGCCCAATTCCTGTCGGAGCTTCAGCCGCAATGGTTTTTTCACTTATTGTAGCATTTATAGTCACCCCATGGGCTTCAATGAAACTTATACGCCACAAGGAAAATGGAGCAGTAAACCATGAAAAAGAAGGAAGGAGCACACTTTTTTACCGCAGGATAATGACTCCGCTTATTGAAAAACCATTCTGGCGTTATTTGTTTCTTATTCTGGTAGTTTTTCTTCTGTTGGCCTCCTGTGCTCTTGTTGCGATTAAAAAAGTTCATGTTAAAATGCTGCCTTTCGACAACAAGAGCGAGTTTCAGGTTATTATTGATATGCCTGAATCTTCCACCCTTGAAAACACTTTATCAGCTGCTCTTGAAATGGGTGATTATATAAAAACGGTAAACGAGGTTGTTGATTATGAAATCTATGCCGGGACTGCGTCACCTTTTAATTTTAACGGACTTGTTCGCCATTATTACATGCGTAAAGGAAACAATGTTGCTGACATTCAGGTTAACCTTGCCGGAAAAGGGCTGAGAAAAGATCAGAGCCATGAAATAGCAAAACGTGTAAGGCCTGCATTAAAAGAAATAGCCGATAAGTATAATGCGAGAATAAAAGTTGCGGAGGTGCCGCCCGGACCTCCCGTACTTTCAACTCTTGTTGCGGAAATATACGGCCCCGATTACAACCGGCAGCGGCTTATCGCCGAAAAAATAATGCAAATATTTGAACAAACATCAGGCGTTGTTGATGTGGACTGGTATATGGAGGATAACCAGCCCAGAGTTAATCTTGAGGTTGACAGGCAAAAGGCGGCACTTCATGGCATCAGCGCATCCCAGATTGCAAAAACCCTTGAATTGGTCATTTCGGGAAGACAGGCCGGCCTACTTCACCAGCCAAAGGAAAAAGAAGATATCCCTATCATGGTAAAACTTCCTCTTTCGCAACGGGCAGGAATCGAACGCCTTGAAGCTATAAAAATATCTCAAGCGGATGGAAAGCTGATATCGCTATCCAGCCTCGTTAAAACTGCCAATACTGAAAACGATAAAAGCATATATCATAAAAATCTTATGCCTGTTGTTTATGTGACAGGTGATGTAGCGGGTGAAAAGGAAAGCCCTGTTTATGCCATACTTGAGATGAAAAAAGCAATTGATGCAATATCTCTTCCTGAAGGATATAAAATTGTTCAGCACACTTCAGCGCTGCCGGAAACAGACCGTAGGTTTTCCATGAAATGGGATGGCGAGTGGCATATTACCTATGAGGTCTTCCGCGATTTGGGAATAGCTTTTGCGGTGGTTCTTGTTTTAATATTTGTGCTTGTTGTCGGATGGTTTAAATCCTTTTCAACCCCTCTTGTAATAATGGCGGCTATTCCGTTTTCCCTTATCGGCATACTGCCGGGGCACTGGCTTATGGGTGCCTTTTTTTCTGCAACATCCATGATCGGTTTTATTGCTGGTGCCGGAATTGTTGTAAGAAACTCTATAATTCTTGTCGATTTCATTGAGCTTCGTGTTTCTCAGGGGATGCCCCTTGATCTTGCCGTAATCGATGCAGGTGCCGTTCGATTCAGGCCGATGATGCTGACCGCAGCGGCTGTTGTGGTAGGCGCTTCAGTTATATTATTTGATCCAATATTTCAAGGACTTGCCATATCTCTGATGGCAGGTGAAGTTGCATCTCTTCTCTTCTCACGCATGACGGTTCCTGTTTTGTATTATCTTGATAAACGCTGGGAATCACAACATATTCATATAAAACCGGCCGATAATAGAAAAGATAATTCATGAGTTTGTAAGTTCTTGAGTTGGTGCGGCAATTTATGTAAACTATCAGCGTTAAGTCTTTTTTCTTGCGTTATTAATAGTTTGAGTTCTATATTTAAGTAGAATTTCCGTATTCGGAGTAAAATAATACAAACTTTCTAAATACAGAAACAATTGTTCTAAATACAGAATATTATGCACGAGCGCTTGTTTAACTATGTGATATAAATAATATTTAATATTGGCACGATTTAAGCAAACAACTCGTAATGTGTATTAAGATATGTTTTTTGTTTTGGTCTTTTTGCTTCGGCAAAGGTTCTTGTTCCGGAAGCTATTTATAGGGGCTTTTAAAGCAAATAAGCTTGGAATACAGACATAATGAGAGTTTAAAAAGGGAGGACGTAATGAAAGATTATGGAATTCAATTGACCAAGGAAGAGGAAGCACAAGTCGATGATATATGTGCTAAGATCAGGGAGCGGGTGAAAAAGGAAGCTATAACGCCCCGCCAGCGCTTTGAGGCTGTTTACAGAGGGGAAACACCTGACCGCATACCAATTCAGGTCTGCGCCCTTGGTTTACACGCAGCCTCTAATTACGGCGTAACTCCTGGGGATTTGTACAGCAAGCCCAAAGTATCACTTCTTGCCTATCTTACACATCTCGAGAGATTCGGATATGACACTCCTTCCGCTTTCCGTTTTAGCGCCGGGGAAAAAGAATTCGGAATGGAACTGGCTCATACCGAGCAGGCCGTACCGTTCGGCATCAAGGGAGTAGTGGAAACAGCAAATGATTTAGGCAAAGTAAAATTGCCGAATGTATACAAAGACGGTACTTTGCCATGGCAGTTGTGGATGATAAGTGTTCTGAAGGAAAAACTTGGTGATATAATGCCGATCCATGGATTTACGGTTATTCCGGGCGCTGTCGCACCTGTTATCATGCCTATGGATAAATTGTTATTAGCGCTCCGTAAGGATCCGGTTTTAGCGCATTGCCTGGGCGCTTTGCTGATGAAGTTTGTTATTGACTACGGCACAGCCTTGTTCGAGGCAGGTGCAGATATGCTGCATATTGTTGGTATTGATGATCAGGTTTCATATGCAATGCACAGGCAATTTGAATTTCCGTATGTCTGCGGCCTGCTTAAGTCCCTTCCGGGGCCCTGTTTTATAATCGGTGCCGGTGACTGGTCTCATGTTATTGAGTCATATGCCCAGGCAGGGATACATGGATTTTATCTGCACAGTGGTCAACCGACACCTCTTGATAAGATTAATGAAGTGGCAGATAAATATAATTGTACAGTACGTTATGGCGTCAGTTCCAACACGCTGGTACACGGACCTGCTGAAAAGATCCGTGAGGAGGTAAAAAGCGTAATTAAACAGGGATGGCGAGGCGGCCGCTTTGTGTTGACCACAGACACATTGGATATCAACACTCCGGCAGAAAATCTGGATGTCTTTATGGAAGCAGCCAGAGAGTATGGTAAACTTCCATTAAAGTATTAAGAACTACAAGATGAGTTATCTGATTGAAAGGAGATATTATGACACAAGAGACAATTCTTGAAGCTCTCAGACAGGCCATCCTGGATGGGGATTCGGAGCAGACACAAAAAGTATGCGGCGAAGCGATTAATGCAAAAGTGGAGACTCCGGCAATACTCCAGGAAGGCATGACAAAAGCAATGAGGATGGTTGGGGCAAAATGGGATGCCAAGGAATTTTTCCTGCCCGAGGTGCTTGCTGCTGCCGATGCAATGAAAAGCGCTATTGAATTTATGAAACCGCATTTGCAGGCAAAGGATGGCGGAGCAATTGGGACAGCGGTTATCGGAACAGTAAAAGGCGATGTACACAATATCGGCAAGAACCTGGTGGCCTTATTTTTGGAATTGGGCGGGTTTAAGGTTTTTAATCTTGGCGAAGATGTCTCTGCCGAGAAATTTGTTCAGACCGCAGTTGAAAACAATGCGGATGTTATTGGCTCATCGGCCTTTGTTTCAACGGTTGCAACCGAGATGGGACGGATTGAAGATGGCCTTAAGGCAGCGGGAATCAGAGATAAAGTCTTTACTATGGTGGGCGGAGCGGTTTTGGATCCTGAATGGGCAGTAAAGATTGGAGCCGATACCTATGGTAAGGATGCCTTACAAGCTACACAACTTGCCCAGGCTTTTGTCAGCAAGAAGAAAGGATAAACAGGACAAGGTGTCTATATCGATCGGGGTTCGTATTTTTGCAGGGGGCCAGCGTTTGTTGCCCCCTATCCGATATTTTTGTTTGCTGTTTACGAACATCGATTCAAACGGTTCATTAATTTTGCGCAATATAGCAAAGATCTTTGAGGAATCAAATGAGTCAAGGAATATGGATATTTGAGGAGCACGATAACCGCGGGACGAAAAACGTTACTCTGGAATTGCTGAGCGAAGGGCAGAAGTTAGCCCGCAGGCTCAAAGAAGAGTTGTGTGTGTGCCTTTTGGGTTATCAGGTAGAAAATTTTATTCCACGTCTTGCAGAGTTCGGAGCTGAAAAGATATATCTTGCTGATGGCATGCAGTTGTCCGAATACAATCTGGATGCTTACGTTTCAATTTTGGGTGGTTTAATAGAAATATACCAGCCATCCGTATTGATGATGGGGGCAACGCCGACAGGTTCGGAGCTGGGACCAAGAATTGCGGCAAGGTATGGACTTCCGTGCATAACCGAAATAAAAAAAATAGGTGGGAGCAGCGAAAACTTCCAGGTTACAAAATCCGTTTACAATGACCGCCTGTATGCGGATGTTAAACCTGCTTCGGCAAGACCCCTGATTATAACACTTCCACCCGGCGAGACTGATATTGTTAAACCAAAAAAGACTGCGGAGCCTGCTGTTATAAAAACAGAGATTAAATTAGACGAAAACGTTAAGCGCGTCCGGTACAATAAATTTATTAAAGGCGACCCAAAGACAATACGTGTGGATGAGGCGGACTTGATTCTTGCCCTTGGAAATGGAGTGGATTCTGAAACTCTTCCTGTTGCACATGAGCTGGCTGATCTTTTAGGGGCAACTCTCGGAGGAACAAGAGTTGCTGTTGATAAAGGCTTAATACCTTTTGAGAGGCAAATCGGCCTGACCGGTAAAACAGTGTTACCCAATATGCTTATATCCTGCGGAATCTCCGGAGCCTATGAATTTACTGATGGAATGAAGGACTCCAAGATGATCATCGCAATCAATAATGACGGGAAAGCCCGCATTTTTGAAGTTGCGAATCTGGGCGTAAAAGGAGATCTTAAAGAGATAATTCCTGCTGTTATTAATAAGATAAAAATCCATAAACAAACCAGCAGTTAGCAGTTTTATTTTATTCCGGAGATAGATTTATGCAACCAATGAACGCGGTTAAGTCACTGATCATTTTTCTTTTCTTCATTTTTCTTTGCCTGTCTTCCGCCCATGCAACTGAATATTATTCTTTTCATGTGGCTGGTTCCGATTGCACCATGTGCCATGATGATCCGGCCAGCGGTGAATTGAATGATACAGGAGTAGAGTTTGAAGAAAACGGATATAGATTCCCAATAACTCAAAAGGAAAAACTCTTTTACGCTCTGTCAGGATTGGTTATTATCACCATTTTTCTCGGTATTTTCCTCAGATACAGGCTTTGGAGCAGGGGAAAGCCAGGTATGAAAATAGATCGCCTGAGCAAAAGATGGGATGGCCTGTTTGTAAATGTTTTCGGGCAGGATAAAATCCTGAAAAAATCTTTTGCAGGACATGGTCATCTTCTTTTGGTCTGGTCTTTTACATTAATAGGCCTGGCTGTGATATTTATACTTATTCAGGAGTATGTTGTTCTGCCTTTGTGGGGAGTAAGAATTATAGATAATCATTTTTATCCCTACTTCCGGCTATTGCTGGATATTTCCGGACTGATCGGTTTAATCGGCGCAGGTATGTTAGCTTACAGAAGATATGTCCTGAAACCGAAAGAACTGGACAATACTACCTCTGATGCCTTGTCACTTTTATTTCTTGTTTTAGTTTTTTTTACAGGCTTTCTGGTTACCGGAATCCGTAATCAACTATACGGATCGGAATGGATGTGCTGGGCTCCCGTGGCTTCTTCACTGGCCTGGGTTTTAAAACTGTTTGTAAAAGGGGAAGATGGCCTGAAAGTTTGTCTTGATGCATTATGGTGGGGCCATGCTATTATCGGACTTTTATTGTTAGCTTATATTCCCTATTCAAGACTTCTTCATGCTTTTACATCTTCTCTTAATATATTTTACAGAAATCTGGAACCTAAAGGGGCTTTGCCGGTATTGGATATCTCTGCTTCCGATACTTATGGCGCCGGAAGAATTAATGATTTTACATTTAAACATTTGCTGGAGCTTGATGCCTGTACACGTTGCGGAAGATGCCAGGAGAACTGCCCTGCGCTTATCAGCGAAAAGAATCTTAATCCAAAAAGCCTTGTTCAGAAGTTAAAAGATCATATGGGAAATGTTTCTGCAAAAAACAATGCTCTTATCGGAGGACCTGTTACCAACGATGAAATATGGGAATGCACCACATGCCTTAACTGCATCGAACATTGTCCGGTATTCATTGAACCTATGTTGAAAATCGTTGAAATGCGCCGGAATGCCGTACTCACTGAAAGTAACTTCCCATCGGAATTCAAGCAGATTTTTAAAAATCTGGAAATTTTCGGAGATCCCAAAGGAAAGGGAAGGGTTACAAGGGAAGGCTGGGCATCTAATCTAAAGATCAATAAAATATATCAAACAGGTAATGATACGCCCGAAATACTGTTCTGGGCAGGGTGCATCGGTGCTACATATGATGAAAGAAGTAAAAACACAACCAATGCAGTTGCCAGGATTTTTGAAAAAGCCGGAGTCAGTTTTGGCATTTTAGGCAAAGAGGAGTTTTGTTGCGGTGATCCGGCGCGCAGAATCGGCAATGAATATCTTTTCCGGCAATTGGCCTTAAAAAATATAGAAACAATGAAAAAATACGGTGTAAAAAAGCTTGTAACCCATTGCCCCCATTGTTTCAATACTTTCAAAAATGAATATCCCGCCCTGGGAGCTGATTTTGAAGTGATTGATATCTTCGAAATGATAGCAGGATTATTAAGTCAGGGAAAGCTTGAGGTTAAATTAAAGATAGATGAATCCTTCACATATCATGATCCTTGTTATCTTGGTCGCTATAATTCAGTTTATGAGTCACCAAGAGATATTCTGAAGTCTTGTTTAGGGGTAAACCTTATAGAAATGGACAGGATTAAAGAAACAAGTTTCTGCTGCGGCGCCGGAGGCGGAAACATGTGGCGCGGGGTTTCCACGGGCAAAAGGATGGAAGGATTAAGAATCCAGGAGGCTGTTAATACAAAGGTACAAGGAATTGTTACTGCTTGCCCGCATTGTGACATCATGTTTGACAGCGCAATTAAACAGGAAGGCCTA
>Ga0180732_1002362_pt1 | contig 10135 bp, 6 predicted proteins | sample KR11_01MetaG_FD_148674 | JGI IMG/M metagenome (GOLD analysis project Ga0180732, IMG submission 148674) | Groundwater microbial communities from the Olkiluoto Island deep subsurface site, Finland - KR11_0.1 MetaG | ecosystem: Environmental > Aquatic > Deep subsurface > Groundwater | place...
CAAGAGCCTATCGACAGCTGATGAAGCAAGAGGGGGGAGCCTAGCGTCACCTTCTCCGGTCGTCGAGAAAGCGGCGCCGACTAAGAGACGGCGCAAGAAATAAAAATAAGGAGGTTACAGCAACTTGATTGGTAGTGTAATCGGAGCATTGGTCGTAGGCCTAATTGGTGTTTTTGCTATAGTTATAGCGCAAGGAATTGTTGCGGGGCAGAACACTTCAGGGTGGCCGACCGTACTCGTTAGTATCATCACCAACATAGCGCCGGTAATTGGTATCGTTGCTATAATAGCAATGTTTATCATAGTCGTAAGACTGACCGGGGGCTTTGGTGGTGGTAGTGCCGGTGGGGTGTAACAACCGGAGGAGAAGGAGGGAGAGCTCGTAAGGGCTCTCCTTTCTTCTTAATAAGGACGTTCGGAGATGATGAGTGGAAGTATGGCGTTCTTCGCCTGGGTCTTTATAGTAGGTCAGATTATTGCGTCGGTAATACAAGGTGGAGGCTTTGCTTCAGGCCTTTTGGCTGCGGACATAACGGACGCGAGTGTTACGATGCAAGTTGCAGATACCACTAACTCAGCTTGGCTTGGTGCGTCAGTAAGTGTTCCTGCGTATTTGTTAATTAAGGGCTCTGACTCTGAGGTTGTAAGTTACACTGGTAAGAGTTACGATGGCGTAACAAAAATTATGACCTTTAGTGGTCTGGGTAGAGGTGTAGCAGACCCTCAAACTGGAGAACGTTATGATGCAGCAGTGCATTCGTCAGGCTCTAAAGTGATGACGACCAACATAGGTGCGATTGATAGTTTCGTTGGTTACAGTGTGGGAACTGCTCAGGGAGTCATTGGTTCTGTTAAAGTCGTTGTCGCTTCAGGTGTTGCAATACTTAAGAATCTTCCAAGAATGCTTTTGTGGGACTATCCCTGGCTTCAAGGCCAGGCAACGGTTTTCAGATTTCCTCTCTTCGCATTGAGTGCCGGGTTTGTCTGGGCGTTGTTTATGTCAATGCTTCAACTCGCCCAGGGAATTTTGAGAGTCTTATGATGTCGGAATATTCGATTGGAGGTAGTAATTTGGAAGGTCCGATTGACTTACGAAGAAATTATTACATAGATAAGGCTTATCATTGGACTAAGACTGTGTGGGTACCAGAGATTCTTGTGAAGGGGTTGCTCGTGTCCAAGGGTGGTCCTAGCACTGGCAAGTCATGGTATACTGGTAAGTTGCATCCTGTACCACCTGCACTATACTTTCACCCCCGGTTGGAGGATGCTTTAGGTGTGGCAGAGGGTGCTACTGCTGAGGATGAGGAGTCCTACACTGTCTTAGCTCTGAACCTTAAGGGTATTCCGGTTCGTGCTGACCCTGAGCTGACTGAGAGGGGTGACGAGAGCATCTACGCAGGCTATGTGAGACAGTCAGTTCCTCCTAGCAGGATAAGGGTAGTAAAGACTTTTGATGTAAGCACTGTTCTTGAGGCCCAGCGAAAAGCCTTGGAGGAGTATCACCGTAAAGTAGGTCGTTGAGGGTTTTGTAATGGGAGTATTTCTGCCTTTTCTGGCTCTTGGATTCATAGTCTACTTTATGTTTGATTGGGGAGAGAACGGATGGTAAGTTGGGCAACAGTTGTAGTGTCTCTGTCCTTAGTGTTTATGGTCTATTTTCTAATCAGAGGAATTCGGATAGCTCTATCTAACAAGGAGTTGCCGGATCCTCCAGAAGGCGACTATGACATAAAAGTAATCGGCAAAGTGGGAAGCAATGGGCTTCTTACTGTTATGAGACCACGTGATGATAAAGATTCGTAATTTACTGCTAGCAGGTGTGCTGGCGTTGGTACTTCTCTTTAGCGTACCCTCAACTGTTCAGGCTATTTCTGTGCCGGACTCTGGCCCCTACATTCTACAAGTAGACATGTATCGTCACCTTCTGGAAGACAATGACCTTCTGGTCCACATGCGGTATAACTGGCCATACGCCGTAGGACCTCCAGATACTGCTCCCAGCGAGACGATTGCTCAGTCTGCGTTCGTTCGTCTTCTGAACGGGTCAACTGAACTTGCAAGGAGTACAATCTACTCCTACTACCGACGTGGTTGGGGCTACGGGTCAGCTTCAATGTACTTGAACGCAGTCTCTGCTGTGGGTCTGTGGGGTACTGTTTTAACTGTAGAGCTCCAAGGCAGTCCTACACTAACTTGGACTGGGGGTGGCGTCCCTCAAGTATCGACGACTACACTTAATTGGGTTCCTTCAGCTTCTCAGAGTGCAGCTAGGCTGACAGCTTACAGTCACCTAATCACTTGGGCGAGTACTCTTAGTGACTATTGGAACACAACACTTGTTCAAACCCAAGCAGGAGGCAATAAGCTGTCGAGTTACGGCGAAACTTACTTCTCGAATGCAATTCCTAATCTGAGATTGTTGATACCTGAACTGTTCTCTGCATACGTGGAGACTCCTCAGTACACTGATATAGAGTATGTAGAAACGGGTGCGAATGTGACTGCGGGAGCTTGGCCATTCAACTTTGGAGGGATATCGGAGTATTTTGGAATGCCTAGCAGTGACTCCGTTCTCAGGAGCCTATTAGCGTTCGTAATTATTGCCATCCTTGCTGGCGTGATGGTGTCTAAGGGAGTTCCAGTACCTCATGTTACTCTCGCAAGTTTTGGACTGCTCATTGCGTTAGCAGTTCCTGGATTTATATCACTTGTTCTTGTTGGAGGTGTAGTCTTTATACTAGTACTCCTGACGGGAATGGTTTTCTTGTTGAGGCGAGCATGAAGAGACTGCTTAAATCCTTAACATTAGCACTCGTAGCTGTAGTATTGATTAGCTCGGCTGTACTGGCCTATTCCTACTCTGCATCGATAATTGTAACAGAGAGTGGTAGCGACTCGTATGGTATGCTTCCTATCATTGTAAGTGTGAATAATACGTACCTTGCAGATAACAACTTCATTAGTGCTAGTGGACTGGATACTCGAGTATTAAAGTCCTCAACTGAACTGCCCCACATGCTTGCAGACAATAAGACTCTCTTCGCTTCTCCTATTAGTGCAAGCACTCAGGAAGGCTTTACTTACACTCTTGGTAATAGTAATTTAACCAGCTTTCCTATTATTACTGGCTATGGTGGATATATTACCACTGCCGATAATAGTTCTCTAGAACCTGGGAATAATTTCACCATTGAAGTTAGTGGCTATGTGAATACTGATAATGGGATTGATAAGAATATAGTTTATAAGGAAAATACATTTAGAACTTATGTTAGTGGGGACATCAGTGGAAACATAATTTCTGGCCTTCCTGGAGCAGGTTTTACTTGGGTAGACCCCACAGGGCATAACACCGACTGGACTAATCCTGCAAATGCTTATGATACTCTAACAGCTACATATGCAGAAAAAGCTAACGGTGGCGCTGGTTGGACAACTTATATAGAGCTAACTCATACTGCTATTTTATGTAACAATATTCGCTACTGGTATACAGATGGTGGAGGCACCTCGAATAATTTTGAGGTGGATATTTTCTATGACGGTGGATGGCACAATATTTATACTGGTGCTGCGACTCTAGGTGCCTGGACAACAGTTTCTATATCACCAATACAGGAGATTACATCGGTACGATTTAGAGCATCTGCTGTCGCAGGTTTAACAGCATATTTACATGAGGTAGATTTTGGTGAGGTTGTTTGGGTAGAAGTAACGGCCGCTGGAGTCTTAAGTGGTAATCATGTCGTCTTAGTATCAGCTAATACGACACACCTTGCCATTGCTATAGACGGAGTAACCCAAAATAGCACCTTACTTGGGGGAGTTACTACCAACAATAGTACCTACAATTGGATAACTTGCTCTGCCAATACTACCCCTTGGCTAAATTACATTTCAGAGAACGTTAGTGGGGTAGAAGTATTAAGATATCAACCTAATAATATCATACAAGGAACAGTTCTTCCTAATAGAGCCTCTGGGGGAGACTACGGAGCTATTACTTGGGGAGCTAATCCTTCTGGCATAGCTGTAGTGGTTGGTGGTCTGCTCCCAGTTACTGCAGTCGTAGGTGTCTCGGAGGCACAGGAGTCTACCTTCGTTCCTTCTGTATCTGTAGACATGCAAACCACAGGCACTGAAGGTACTAACTTTCCACTTTACGGATTGTTCAAGAGTTTACTAAACGATTTTAATCGACTGCGTGTGTATCAAGATACGAAACAGTCGTTAGGTTACGAGCCCTCTCAAGCAGAGTTAGACGTAGCAGTTGCAGGGTCTAAGCATATTACAATGGCTAACTTCTGGAAGTTGGTTGCGGTAATCATTGGTTGGTCCGTTGGCACTGCAGTACTGTTGATGACCAAAAACGTAGTCATTGGTCTTGTTGGATATCTTGTAGGCTTTGTAGTGCCTACATACTTTATGAGTATTTTAGATGTCTGGGTACCGATTGTGTATGGCATAGGTGCTGTATGTTTAGCAGCGCTACTCTGGAAATGGACCTCAAGCAGTGTAGGATAAGGTAATATGGCAGAACTAACTTACGACCCAGATACTGGCCTAGACCAGTATGGTAACTCTCCACCAGAGGAGCCTAAGGCAGAAGCTCCTACACCTCTGCCTGCTCCCACTGTAGAACTACCTCTTGAAGAAGCCCTTGAAGCTGCTAAGGAGTATTATGCTTCCCTAGGAAAGGAGATTGAGCCTGGGCTAGAGAGAGCAGCTGCTGAGGCTGAGCAGTATAAAGCAGAACATCCTGAACCTGTTTCTGGAGTCACTCCTGAAGAGCATGCAAGATTAGTAGAGTGGGGTGGGAGAGGTTTCACAGGAGAGGAAGCGAGAGTAGCAGGAGAGCAGTATGCTAGGTCAATAGAGACTACAGCGGCACGTGAAGGAAAGTCAGTAAGAGAAATAAGTTCTGCTGCTGGAGAACTTCCCTTAGAGCCTAAATACTACGATGCTGCTCGAGACTACTATGCTTCTATGGGAAAGAAGATTGAGCCAGAACTACTATACCAGGCTGCCTTAGCAGAGAAGTATAAAGCTGAAGCTGAAGTCCAACTCGAAGCAGTTCGACTAAGCACGGGAGAGTATGTAACAAAGGAAAGCTACTCCAAACTATCAGTTGAGGAGCAGAGCAAGCTACAGGAGCTAGGCCCTGAGAAGTTTAATGTCTGGCAGGAGATGAAAGGAGCTGAGGTCGCGAAGGAGTATGAGAAACGACTTACAGCCTATGAGAAGCAGAAAGTAGCGTGGGAGGTCACTCAAGCGGCTGCACATCTGAGTTACGAAACTGACATTCGAGCCTTCGAGGCCAGACTTCCTGACCTTCCTAAGTACTTACAGGATGCCTATAAGACTGGAGGAATCGAAGGATACAACACCGCTGTTACTGAGTATAACAAGGTAATGAAGCAAGCTCAAGGAATTGCGTTCCTTACACCCGAAGGCAAGAGTGTTCGAGCCGTTCTGCCTCCTCTTGGTGTAAGTAGGGAAGACTTCGCTAGCCAGTACGCTAAGGTAATGCAACCTGGAGGCATGTCTGATGCAGAATATGCTCAGATAAAAGCGTTCGTAGTCCCTTGGAGTCCATTAGGTGTCTATTCTAAAGGCCTTTATGAGGCTAAAGTGCCTACGGAAGTCATAGACAAGTTCATTCTGTCGACCTCTTCTCCAGAGTTCCGAGATAAAGTTGCGTCTGGAGAACTCCTACTGCTTCCGTACGGAAGTGCGATAACTAAAGAGACCCTCGACAACCTGCCAGACATTACTCAAAAGACCTTGCGTACTGAAGGCTTTGTAGGTTGGGAGAAACAACAAGAACAGTACAAGGCTGAGAACAAAGCTGAGGATGTATACAAGAACTTCGATGATGCACTGTTAATGTCAGGTACAGGATTCATACATGACCTTAAGAGTAGAATTATGATATCAATAGCAGGACTCTTCGACAAGAAGTACAAGGAAGGGGACCTGAAACCTGAGTACGCAAATAACCCAGAAATGATTCAAAGTGCTGCTTTAGTGTCATCGCTTACTGGCAAGCCTTTGAGTGTTAGATTTACTGCAGAAGAAGCTGCGGCGGAGAACAAGGCTAACACTAAAATAGTAGCAGACCTTGATAAGGCCTACGATGAGGCTCAACGAGTACAAGCTAACTGGATTGCAGAGAGACCTATGCTTCAACCTGTCTTTCCGGAAGGTCCTCTTCAAGCCTTCAAGAACAATCCGATGAACATACTCAATCCTACGGTCTACGCCGAGACTATTGCTGGTACTCTACCTTACTCTCTTGCTACCTTAGGCGTTATGATTGTTGGTGGAGCTCTTGGAGGTCCTCCTGGCTTACTTGCAGGTAGTGCCGTAGCCTTCGGTATTACATGGTCTGTTGAAGGGCATCAGATATACGCAGAGGCTCTTGAAGCAGGAGCTACTAGGGCTCAGGCCCGAAACCTGGCCGACTTTTATGGAGCGTTGTCAGCAACCGTTGAGACTGCTGGAGACGCCTTGTTTGTCGGTGTTCTTGGAGGAATGACAAAAGCCTTCATGCCTTCTCTAAGTAAGGGCGTTGCAGAGGGAGCAATTCGAGGTGCAGCTGCGAAGTACGGTTGGGCGAATCTTACCAAGGATACAGTAATTAACTTTCTGAATCAGTCATCTCAAGAGTATGTACAGGAAGTGATTGCCAACGCTGCTATCAAGACTATTGACGAGAATCGGCTCTTGCTCGAAGGCACTATGGACGCTTTCGTTGCAGGGGCTATAGGTACTGCGCCGTTCGTTCTTCTTCCCGCAGGAGGAACAGCTGTCAAGTTGACCTCAGGTGCTGTAGCAGAGAAGTTAAGGGCAGAGGTTCGGGAAGTCACTCCATCTCAACAGATGGAACTCTTAGACAGAGCCCTTGGACCTTTTACGGGGCTCATGGACGAATCTGCAAAGCAGAGCCCGCAGGCTCGAGAGCTCGCAGTTCTCTATAATGCCGTGGCTACTAAAGCTCAAGAGTACTCTCACACGTCCCTCGAACTTAAACAGGTACAGGCGGCTATAAGTGAGATAGGCCTTGCAAAGACAACTCAAGAGCTTGACTTTCTGAACCAGCTCAAGGCCAAGGAGAAGGAACTTGCAGACAAGCTGGAAGGACTGAAAGAACCTCTGAAGGAAACATCGGCGAAGTATGTAGACTTCCGAGTGTCGATGATAGGAACCGATACAGAGGCTGCTAATGAAAGATTTAAGGAAGGACCGTCGAATATTGTACACCAACTCGACGCTCTCACTTCTGCACTCTTTGGAGAGCGAACCGCATTAGAAATAACCAAGGACATCCAAGACGTTGAGTCTCAGATGGCTCTCGTTCAGAAAGAATTTGAAGGTATGTCGACCCCGGAACGGTTAGAGGGACTTAGTAAGCTCTTGGCTACTCTGGACTTACAACTAAAAGGCCTCAATGAGGAGCTTCGGGAGCGGTTTCTTGCAACTGGAGAGGTCGTTACGACTAAAGGCAGTACGTTACTTACGGAAGTTAGGTCTCTACAACAAAGCCTGGTAGACAAAGTCGAGGAGTTTGGGCGGCCTGAGGCTCCAGAAGTTGTAACAACTCAAGTACCTATAGAAATTCCGAAGCCTGTAACACCTAAACCTGCGCTTTCTGCAGTCGTCGCTGCAGAGCTTTACGATGTCAGTTACGGTTTAGGCACTTCGATGCTGACTGCTCGAAACCTTCCTGCTACTACTGCAGAGGCCCTGAAAGAAGCGTTAGCTCGCATAGACTCAGCGAGAGTCGAGGTTGTTAGGCTTAGTCGCAGAGCTGGTCTGTATTTACGCGAGGACCTTCCTACTGCTACAGTCAACAATCTGATGCGAGCAGCCCAAGGTGTAGATGACGCAGCGGCTGCTACGAAAAGAGGTATACTTCGAGCTGACGAGTTTATTAGGAAGGACCTTCCAGAGAAAGCTCTTGAGGCCTTGAATGATGCTGTTACCCAACTTAAAGCAATCGCCAACAGGATTAAGGTGTCGATTGCAGCCGCCGAGAAGCTCCTAGCTGCTCTACCCGGAAAGGTTGCAGACGACCTCAAGAGTGCAGTAAGTGTCGCAGTTGCTGGCGTAGATAGCACAATAGCGACCTCTCGTCAATTCCTAACTGAGACAGTTCCAACCGTTGCTACTCAAGCTTGGCTGAACACTGTTGAACTTACAGAGGCTGCTATCGCTCAAGCTGGCGTAGTACTGAGCAAGGTTGAGACATACTTTACTCAAACGCTTCCCGACGTCACTAGAGCTGCTCTCATGCGCTCCGTTACGGCCGTTAATAATGCTGTTGCTGCCACAAATAACGTACTACAAGACGCCCAGCAGTTTACAACTGAAACTGTTCCTCAATACGTCGTCGACAATCTTTCAAGAGCTGCTCAAACGGTTCGTGACGCTACAGTCCAACTGAATCAACTGATATCAGAAACTTGGACATCTGTAGAGAAGTTCGTGACTGATGTAGTTCCTGAAGCAGTTACGAGTGCCTACGTTGCGACACTAGAAGGTATTAACACTGCTACAGTTAGAGTGCAGGCTTCTGTTACTGAGCTAGTAGACTTCGTAACGGGAACTATTCCAGCTAAGACTGCTGAGGCCATAAAGGTCGCAATCAATCAACTCAACACTACAGTAATACAGGCCCAAGCATTGTCTCGGAGAGCGACTGCTCTTGTTCGTACTACTGCAAACACTAGCGTCGAGGCTCTAAGGTCTGCCATAGAGTCTCTGAACACTGCAGTTGCTCAAGCTCTCGAAGCTATCGGAACCGCAAGACAACTCATTGTACAGGGAGTACATGATAGGGCTGTCGAAGTCCTAGAGGCTTCAAGGAGTGCTGTACGTACTGCAGTTAATGAGCTCGAGTCTCTTATAACATCCTCTAAGACATTCGCAACCGAGACAGTGCCTCACTTCGTCGTAGATACTTATACTGCGACAACTGAGGCCATCAGTACTGCTACAACTAAAGCATACGAAGCAGTCGTCGAGGCCAAGCAGCTCGGTGCCCAAGGACTTCATGACGCGGCAGTAAACACTCTTCAGTTCGCTGCCAAGGAACTTCGTGACGCAATTACTCTAGGACAACGCACTGTAGCATCGACTAGGGAGTTCGTACTTCGTGATATTCCAGACGTCGCCAAGAGTGCATGGCTGCGGAGCGTAGAGGCTCTCAACAACTCTCTGGCTAGAGCAAGCCAGCTATTAGCTGAAATCAAGACAATGATTACAGAAGGCATTCCCAACGCTTCCGTGAACGTGTTGATGTCTGCTGCCGAAGCAGTCGACGACGTTACATATGCTACAGCTCAGTTAGCAATTCAAACTGGAGTACTCGTCAGGAGCCTTCCAACTCTCGCAGGTAGCGAGGCTGCTCGACTACATCGTAGTGTCATTTATGGTGTTTCGGGCGCAGTTGAGCCTCTACTGACTCAGATAAGTCTTGGTGCTCGAGAAGGTTTTGCAGGAAAGCCTAAGTCAGAATCTCGGGTTCGGCTCTTGCAGGAACAAAGACGAGCCGAGGAAGAGGCCATCGAAGCTATGCCGAAGTTTGTCGAAGTGTCTGAAACACGAGAACCTACTGTTCCGGAGTTAGAAGCCAAGGTCGAGGTTCTTACAGTTGAACGGGACATTATGGAGGCTCTTCAAAGAGTCTACGAGCCTGTGGGGGGTCGAGTGAGTTATGCGGAGGTTCTCAGCAATCTGAACAGAGTGCTTGACAACTTAGTAGCGGGACTAAAAGGAGAGACTGTTGACGTTAGTAGTCTTCAAGTTGACCTGGAGGTAATACTCCGAGACAATGGAGCAAGAGACTCTACAGTAGCTGCAGTCAAGACTGCTACTGAAGACATTTTGAAAGGTACAGAGGCTCGTGACGTAGGACAGGTTCGTAAAGGTGCTGAAGACCTCTCGAACGCTATCAAAGGGGATGAGACACTCAATCCTTATGTCAAGAAGATGATACTTGACGGTGGTCAGTATATTAAGACAAACGCTTCTGAGCTTCTTCTCTCTATGGAAGTAAAACCTGAACCTGTAGAACCCAAGAGAGAGGTCGAGGAGTTTACAACAGCACGAGGTTCAATCTATAAGATTG
>Ga0180732_1002363_pt1 | contig 10131 bp, 11 predicted proteins | sample KR11_01MetaG_FD_148674 | JGI IMG/M metagenome (GOLD analysis project Ga0180732, IMG submission 148674) | Groundwater microbial communities from the Olkiluoto Island deep subsurface site, Finland - KR11_0.1 MetaG | ecosystem: Environmental > Aquatic > Deep subsurface > Groundwater | place...
ATAGGTGTAGTTATATCCGTTGCCAGTTGTTATTGTCTGTAAGTCTGAATATAATGCCGATTGAACATCACTTAACGCCAATGGTTACCTCTAAATTTGGTATTTTGTTTAATTCTGTTTCTAAATGTCTGCGTATTGGTGCTTCTATTTTCTCTACCGACATTCCAGTTATCGAATCCTGTATATAATTCAATGCTGGATGATTTAATGTCTTAGCAAATGCCATATAAGCCCATTTCTTTTCTTTTGTCTGTGAATATTTCCATAAAAACATTTTCTTCATTCTGTCGGTTACATTAATGTTACCGCCTTTTTCTAACATCCAGGCATAAGGGATTTTTAATGTCCTTTCATAAACTATTGCATTATCATCAACTACCCCACCATCAGATGAATCAGCCATACCTTGAATTGCCCTTGCTAATCTCCCACTCTTAATAGATGGCGGTGCTGTCGCTTTATATCCTTGATCTGATTTCATCCTCGAAACCATAAACACAGCCCATACATCCATAACATCTTTCGAGCTTGAAGCTAAACCATCCCATATACCTCTCTCTATTTTTTTAATCCATTCTTGTATGTCAGACATTATATGCCTTGTGATGTTCTATCGAGTCAAGTATTCTTTGCTCTGCTCCTAAATCTATGTTTATATTATTGCTTGCACTACCCGCACTATCGGATAGACTTTGAACTCCTATAAAATTCTGATTGGCTGGTGTTGAACGCCAATATAAAGCAACTAATTTTTTGCAAGCTAATTGTATATCTTCCGGTACTGCAATTAATTCCGTTAATGAATCACTCACACTCATACTCGCTGTCCCGGTAGCAACAAATTGTGTCCCTACTGTATTTGAACTTGAACCTATCGTTGTAAAGTCCACAACAGAATGGGCAGCTATCCGATATTTTTTACCCACTACGCAACTTCCAGTAGTTAGTGTATTGCCTGCGGTGTAACCTGCATAATAAGTAATTTTATAATTCTGGTCTCCGCTAGTGAAGGTGTAATTATCAAGATAAATGCAAAATGCTTCTATCGGGATTATTAATCTATCATAATCTGTATGTTCAACTAATGTATCCCAAGTTTCATCATCATTTGAATCTATCCCATTATATTCCTTAATTGTAGAAACATAAATTATAGGGAATTGCCTTAATGTTAATTTACTTTTCCCATTCCCGTCATAGAGTTCATCGGTATAAGCCGTCCATTCTAAATCTCTATTAAGAAATTCCTTCACCCGCTTTTCAGCAGAATTAATTAAAGGTGTTATTGTATTGGTTATTGTCTCGGATTGGCTAACACCTAAATAATATAAATAGGCAGCATTAGTTACTAAACTCATTTCCTCACCACATCTAATTTCTCATTAATTAATTTTACTATTTCAACTACTCCATGTTTTTGAGCAGTATGGGCAGACCCCATACTCATAACGTCCAGTCTGCCCCTTAATCTGCCTTTAAGATATTTGACCAATGCCTTCATTAATCGGTAATTGAAGTAGCATGTGTTGTTTGGTCAATGAATCTTGGTTGTGAAAGAATATAGGTAACTGTTGCCGTTGTTGCAGCAGCATCAGCTAAAGCTACTCTTACACAATCAAATGAATTATCCACATCTAATGTATCCGTGTCAACTTCAATAACATGGACTTTATTAGTTACTGTTGCAGCAGTCGAAAATGTATTAGATGTTACTGCTGTTTTGGTAAATGTTTCTGTGGTTACATCGGCATTTGCCCATTGATAGGAAAATCCGAGTGCCTTTTCATCTGTCCCTGCTACGACAGTTGCCTGTTTTAAGGTTACTGCACACGCAGCTACGCCAGTTGCACACTTCAAAGAGATTATAACGGTTAAATGCTGATAATTCTTCAAAGATACATAATCTGGAGTAACAGACGAAACACTTGCATTACTTAGCCCACTTACTATATGAGCATTTTGCATTAATTGTCTCATAGGGTTATCTCCTTACGATCTTGTTGCCAATACAACGATTGGCGATTTTGTTATTGATCCCTGTGCGGGTGTCATATAAGTATCCCACAAAGGTTGTCCGTCAACTCGATATACGAGTCTGAAAGCAGTCTTATTAGAATCAAAGTATAAATGCGCACTTGATTCAACTGTTGGAGTGAATGTCCCTTTATAAGCTACTCCGTATTGTGTCGGGTCTGTTAAAATAATATCATTGACAGTCCCTAATGCAACGGATATATGCTGCGATTCATAAGCCGGGCGACCTAAGATTAGGTCTAAGGTTTGATTAAGACTCATTGCACCTGCCGGTATGAAAGCCGGGGAATCGGATTCGCCGATTTTACAACTTTGGACTGCTACGGCTGCATCGGAGGCATAAATCCAAATTGCATTCGCTTTGGATTGCTGTGGCAATCGGTTTCTCATTGATATAAGATTCTCACTCACAATCGTAGCTGCTACTTGACTTGTTTTTTTGGCTTGTGTTACTTTAGCGCCTGAATTTAATATGCCTAAAGGACAGCCTGCACCAAGACCATTTAAGAATTTATCTTCAAGATCATAGGCTATTCTTTCAGCAAATGCTTTATTGACCATACCCGAAACTGCTTCCGGTGCATCTTCAATCATATCGTTTGTTGCAGCGATTAAAAGAGCTAAGTCGTGAAGTCTAAAGTCAATCTTCCCAAACTGCATATCGCTTGCAGTTGGCGCATTGCCCTCTTCTACCCAATAAGAAACTACTCCGCCATAAAAATTGGCTGATGTCTGATTCTTATTTTTGAAGTATTTAAGCGAAAACGAATTTCCTTTTAATGGATATTTCGTTGCCATCTGCATAAATGGATTCGCCTGTGTTGAAAAATCTAAAAGACCTGCTGAATATTCTACCGGGATAAGAAAATCCCCTTGAACACCGGTCTCTAATGTCTTTAGTTTATTTTGGTTTTCTACTGTCTGGTAATTTTTAACCGATGTCACATAATCAGCGAAATTCTTAAATGCACCTTTCGGCTTATCTAAATCCTTTTCGGTGAATATTTTTTCGAGTCGTCCTATTTTACCTTCCCAGTTCTTCGTTAGTTGGTCGGCTAAATCTTTGCCGAACTTTTCCAACATTTTGTCTTGACTTTCTGCCGTTAATGCCCCATCGTACTTACTTAATAGTTCGACAAGGAATTGTTTATCTTCGGCTGAAAGATTAATTTTTTCTGTCATTTTATTTTCTCCATTGATTTAATAATTAGATTCCGTTTTATCTGCCTCCATCAACGATTCTACTGACAATAGTTTTTATCCTATCGTCAGTCATCTTATTGACTGGCAGCTCTATCGAAATATTTTTTGTTATTTTATTTTCCTGTTCATTTAGAAATTCAGTTAATTGTAAGATTTCCTTTTCATTTGAATCCGTTTTCTCTATTAATTGCTTTAATAATTCCTTTATCTGCTGGAGTCCGTCTATATCGGCTTGCATTTGTTCTAATTGTGATTTAATCTCTATTTCTAAAACAACATTCTTCACTATATCCACCATAACATCACTTTTGAAATTCATTGTCAATAAATCTTTTGCCATATCTGAAGCATTTGGATTTGCGGCAATCGGAGCTGAACTATATTCCAAGAGTTCCCATTTATGGTAGGTCGTAATATTTCTCTTCTCGTCAAATGTAACTGAATCTTTTTCTACAATTCCTACTCTATCTTTTACTGTTCTAAAACCGATTGACCATGTATTCATAAACCCGCCTTCGTGGAGTCTGTAAACGTCATCGGCAAATTCAGTCTTAGCAAATTCAGTCTTAGCAAGAATCCCCTCCTCTTTCTTCCGCCTCCATTGACTTTTGGCAATAGGGAGAGCATTCGGATTCCATGTATAATTATGGTTATACCAAACCGAAGGACTTTTATCAAAATCCTTATCAACCATTCCTTTTGGTATTACAATATCACGCTGCCGGTCTAAATCGATAGTCGAAATGAAATGCACAATGGCTCTTTCAGATTTTAATGCTTCCGGTTTTTCGGATTTAGTTTCTATCCATTTAATTTCGTCTTTAGCTTCAATTAAATATTGTGGTATCATTTTTATTCTCCTATGATTGTGCAACGGCATCTTGCATTATTGACCGCCCCTAAAACCGGGTCGCCTGGATAAAGACCTAAAGATTTAAGCCCCCTTGCTTCTACTTCAAAAGGTTCGTCTAAAGGGACTGTAACGCCGTCCATTAATTTATGATAATCTCTTACTTTTGTATCTCTCATTGAGAGCCATGTTTTTTTAGTGAGTCCTGCATCTTTCATCGCTCTTAAAAGTCCCGCATTAAAAGCGCCCGTTGTAGTAGTAACTGCGATATTGCCTAATCTATTTTCTTTAATCTCCCGGTATGCTTTTTGTAATTGACTTTCAGTTGTTAATCCTTTTATGCTGCTGAATGTGGTCTCATTTATTTTTAAGGTTGTGTTTGTTATTTTATCAAACTCCGGTCTTAAAATATCTTTAGAAAAATCAATCCTCGAATCGAATTGGAACGACCCGAATTTATGTCCATCTCTCATTATATCCCAAATATCGATTTCTAAAAATTGATATAAAATCATATTTTCATCTTCGAGATTAAATGCCTGTTCTACGATATAATTATTCAAAACCGCTTCTAAAATTCTTCTTTCCTGGTCGCCGAAATACCGGTCGAGTGTTTTCTCGAATCTTCTAAGTGCAAATCCATGCCTGGAGTTAAATTGTTTCCATTTAAGGATTCGCCAATCTTCGACTGCATCCTTTTGAATTAAATTTTTTACTTCGTTATTAATAATTTCTTGCTGTGTATCTTCAACTCCTATTTGCTTGCCTGTATCTATTCTGACTATTGAACCGCCTACATTTATAATCGGTTTATCGGCTAATTCATAATCGAATTTATTATAACCCTGTTCCTCCCTGATTTCATTAATTGTCAACGCTCCTAATTTGCTCATCTTCTCATAAAATCCTAATTGACCTTCAATGTCTTTAGGTGCTAACGAATCATGGATTACATATAAGCTGTCATCCCCCCATTCTTTTTGGGCGAATAGGGAAAATGAATTGTCTATAAAACTTAATAATGGGTCTATCACTCCCGATGTGAATTGATAAACCGCTGCTTCCGATTCCGCCCTATTAGCTGCACCTGCTGAACCTATATGTATTTTATGGACTTTCCAGGCTTCATAAATATCATCTTTGGTTAATTTTCTGCTCTCGGTTATGTCCATATCCTTAATGGAATATGATGCTTTAACTGGCTGCAATCCTGAATCGAATAATCCTACTTCTTTGTATGCTTTATCCTTGCCTTTGAATTTTTCTTCTAACATCAATAACGTTCTGTCAAAATTTATTTTTCTCATTTCCTGTTTAGTAGTGAATACCAGCCCCATAAAACCGCCATTCTCAAAAAACTTTTTCATATAGTGCATCTGTAATTTGTTAACGGTTTTTTGATCTGCTATGGATTCTATAATCGGGAATCCTTCATTCTCTGAATATGGATTGGGATATTTTATCTCAATCATATCCTCAATCTTTAATGGGATTTTATTTACACCGTCGTTATAAGTATATTTTGATAACACCCCTGTTGTTTTATCATATTCTTTTTCAATAAGTGCCGGGGGTAATTGTTGATAAGCAAATGGTATATTTGTCAGAATATTTCTCTTAACATGGAAATAATTGACCCCCCATAAACCCCAATAGATCGGGATTTTATAAGCGGTTTCCCACCAAGTTTTTTGTGAATTTGGTTTAATAAACATTGTGGTAAATGGATGGTTAATTAATTCCTGTGCCTCATCTCCATGTTTAGTATAAAGTCTAAATTTAGCTTTAGAAAAATAAAATCCGTGAACTTCCATCGCATTAAAAATAGCGCCCGAATAATCATCTTTTGAGCCTGCTTTTAATGCACCCATAAAATCAAAGAACGACCTATCGTAATTTGTTAAAGAGCCGGCATCACTGTAGCTCTTCATAATATTGATAAATCTCTTCGCTATAAACTTGTCAATAAAATTCATATGTCCCTCGTTACAAAACCTATTTTAACGTCATTATGCTGTGCGTGTGACCACACGGCATATCTTGTGGCGGAGATGCAATCATCATTCAACTTAACAAATTCATTCTCTATCGGTCTGCCGTCAGAACCGATTTTCCTTTTCCATGTTTTTAATTCCCTATTCAAATTGACGTTATCTTCTTCCGTGAAAATGGTTATTGATTTAAGAAAATCTACTCCATCGGCTATCGAATTCTGACCTTTTATTGCGGGCATAATATTGAATCCCGCTTCTTCAAATTCAGTTATTCTCGCCGGCTCGGCTGAATCCGCATATATCAAACCGTCTGTCTCAATTAATTTTTCACTTTTTATCGATTCGATTAATCGTGAATTAGTTAATCCCTTTGCATAAAATAATTCCCTCGTGTAATATTTATCGTCTTTTATTCCAATCATTACTAAAGCAGATGGATGGACATATCCGAAATCCAATCCATAAAAAACCTCATCACAAGAATTGGGGAACCCTGCCATTCGCCACATCGGACTGAATACGAGGTCTCCGATTGAACCCCATTGGGCTTTAGCACATACCAGCCAATACGCATAATCTTTATTCCTTAAATCTTCTAATTCTGCTTTATAGACAACATCTATAAATGGGTTGTCTTCGTATGTCGATAAATGATGTGAAATTGGAATTGAAACTATATCATCGCCAACTTTAACATTATTTATCATTCTCGTTGAAACTTCTTCAAGAGTGTAATCAGTCCATCCGCCGAATTTCTTTTTCTTCTTTATCCTCTTATCATATTTTTGATTCAGTATCTCATCAATTTGTGTAGGGAAGAACTCTTTTCTTATCCAATGGTTTTCGTCAATCGGATTGAATGTAAGGATTGTTTGGATATAACCACCCGATAATGACCTGATGCCAAAATTCAAATTCCTAAAATCTCTTTCTTCGACTTCGGTTGTTTCTTCAATCCATGCACTTGTAGGTTCTGCTGTTGATTTAGTCCTCTCCGATTCGTTCAATCCTAAATGTATTATTTCTGAATTTGTAGAAGGACACTTGATTACCATATCGGTCTCTCTAAAATCGAAAGCACTCTCTAAACCTTGTAAATGAACGAATCTCTTAAATTGTTCGAACATTGATTGGCGTATCGTATCTTTAACTGCTCTCACAAATAAGAATCTGTTATTATGTTCGGAAAGCATACGATAAATAATCTTCTGCACGGCGAAAAAAGATTTCCCTGATCCCCGCCCTCCACGCAAGATTTGATATCTTGCCGTGTCAAACAATAATGGGTAGAACGAATCAATAAAAGCGTCTTTTCTAAACTCTATCTGCAAAATTCAAATCCTTTATATGGACTGTTAAGATTCATATTGTAAATCCCTGCTTTAGGTAAAGCGTCTAATTGGGAATAGCATATTTTTAATCCTCTAATCCTTTCTTCGACACTATTTTGCTCTACAGCCTTGTCATAATATGCAATCCCATCCCCATCTAAACCATAAACATAAATATCGTCATCATATCTTTCTCTTAACCACATTAATGCCCAAACTGTCGTGAACACACCAAATTTATAAGCATAGTATTCATCTACCCAATCGCTTGCCTTACCACCGTGTTTTTCTAACGCCACTAATTTGAAAGACGGCTTCTCTATATAAATTTCCTTTAATTTATCGCCTACTATTGTATCACCCCAAAATAATATATCAAATTTCTTACAATAGAGGAACCCAAAATTAATTACGACTTTCAAACCGTCTAATTCCTCATTCAATTTGTTCAAAGAACTCCGACCACCGCAGAATAAATGTATCATGCCTCTATCACGTAATCTGCTTTAACGGCTTTCTTTAGTTGTTTCAAGTTGTCGCCTTGTAATGTAACGATAATATGTTTACTTGGTATCATTTTCCTTTTAGTCTCGGCATCAAATAATTCAGGCTTTAAGGATTTTAAGATTAGTTCGGCAGCTCTAAATTCAGGTACGGCTTTTTTAACCGAAACCTTTACTAAGAATTTATCGTCTGGTATCACAAAAGCCGACATAATCAAAAGTATCTCTTTCCATTTGCCGTCTTCGGCTAATACTTCTATTCTCTTCCAGGCATCTCTCAAAGCATCGGTCTCTATCTCCGTAACCGGTATGCTGTATTCCTTCGTAATAGATTCCGCTCCTTTGGCTAATTCATCTACGCTCTTGAATGCTTCGGTAGTTGCATTCTCTATGGCTGCTTTGAACCTCGCTCTTGCAGCATGATTGGGTAGTCTATTAAGATTTGAATGCCATGTCGAAGGCATTACACCATAAAAGATTTTGGCTATCTCTTCGAGCGTCATACCGCAGACTAATCTGTCTTCTATTAACCCGATTTCGTATTCGCTGAATACATGATCCTTAAACTGACCTTTTAATAAATGCTTCCTGCCTCTTAATGGGTATTTTTTAACCACTAAATAACCTCGTAAATTGACTCTAATTCATCCGCCATCGCTGCCCCTCTATCTCATCGAAAAACGATACCATTACTAAGTATTTACCCATGAACCTTAATGATACCTTTATTTGCTCTGATGGACTTAACGCCCCCCACCCCCTGTTTATCTCCTTTATGTAGTCTGCTAATGTCATTTTATATAATACCGTGTTTTTTGGCACTTTCTTTCGTCTATGCCTCTAAATCGAACTTTCTGCTTTTGCTATCCTTACCCGCTTCTTTGCGTTTTAACCCGAATTCCCACTTTCCTGTCTGTGTGGTTTTGTGTATATAGAAACATAACCCTAATTTGATTTTGGGGGGATTATAAAAAATGGTATAGTTAGTCGTGTTTTGGGTATTTCTACAAATGATACACACCCCGTCATTATAGGACTGTCTATTTTATTAGACAGTAAACATAATAGATATTATGTGAGTGCCTATTGTTGTTTTTTAGCGTCTAAACACAATATATTAAATAGGACATGCTATATTAAGAATAAATAGTCTTGTTTAACTATTAATGAGGTGCGAAAGCTAATCGCAATTAGTCAAGTTTAGTTGACTAAAATTAGAATTTACGTTAAATCGGGTGTGATTGTCTTCTTTTATATTAACTTCTAATCTTGACTTTTTTGTCAAGATGAATAGATAGTATAGATGTTTACATGGTCATATCAGGATATACTATCCTCTATGCTCGGATTAGTGATATCATTTTGATATCATGGTTTTGTTATTTAGACTAAATCTAAATAGAGGTGCGAAAAATATGCGTACATACGAAAAAAGTGCATGTTTACATAATACCGGCACAATAATAATAGTTATGTAAAGTTAGGTAATAGTTACAGGTAACAGGTAAAAGTTACATGTGGCGTTATGGTAAGATGTTTGTTTTTTGGCTTGTTTACTTAGGTTTCCATTTGGCTCGATAGTTGTTTAATATTAACTAACTAAAAAGGAAAAAGAGATGAATTTTGAGCAAGGGTTCGAAAGTAATTTTGAAAAATACTGCAAGGATAATGGGCTTTTAGTAGCTTGGTATAAAAACTATGATAAAATGGAAACTACAAATAATATTAGTGAGGTTGAAGCTTTCGCTTTTTGCAATCCTTATCGTACAATAAAACTCCCTAAAACAAAATTAATCACAATGGATTATATTTTAGAGCGGTTAAATAAGGAATCTACTTTTATCAACCTTGCAAAATATCTTAGAAATCTTTTGAATGCTAATATGAATTGTTATCCAACCTCATACGGAATAGGTATTTTTTGCTTATTTGCTCGAAAAGGGGATGTGTCAAAAATAGAAGCATACTTAAATAATAATTTAATAGAATATCGGAATGAGTATTCAGACGCTTATTGGGTTTACCGGTTTATCATAAGTAAATCCTCCCAAAATATAGAAAAATTAAAAGCATTATAATTTTTTAACTAACTTAATAACGGAGGTACAAAATGAAACTTAAAATATCTGTTGTAGAAAAAGACCAGTACGGAAATGAATCAACCGTCAAGGAATGGACAGTTGTTACAGATAGTGTCAACAGAGCTTTGCAAATGT
>Ga0180732_1002364_pt1 | contig 10131 bp, 11 predicted proteins | sample KR11_01MetaG_FD_148674 | JGI IMG/M metagenome (GOLD analysis project Ga0180732, IMG submission 148674) | Groundwater microbial communities from the Olkiluoto Island deep subsurface site, Finland - KR11_0.1 MetaG | ecosystem: Environmental > Aquatic > Deep subsurface > Groundwater | place...
TCCTCCCCGCCGACATGCAGGAGGATGGGCAGGCCCGCCTCCTCCGCCGCGCGCCAGACGGGGTCCAGGCCGATATGGCTGGGCGAGTGTTTTTGTGGGCATACAGAGGGAACCATGATGCCTTTCGCGCCGAGCTGGATGGCGAGCTTCACGGTGGCATCGGCGCGGGCGAAATCCTCCAGTGGCACATAGGCAACAGGCAGCAAGCGCCGGTCGATGGAACAGAAGTCCGTCATCATCCGGTTGTGCGCATCTGCGGCAGCGTAGCAAAGTTCCAGGTCACCGGACTGGTCGAGGCCGAAATTGCCGAGGCAGAAGGTGGTGAAGACAAGCTGGCTGGCGAAGCCGAGACGGTCCATCGCAGCCGGGCGGTCCTCGCGGCGGAAGGCACCGAGGGCCTCATAGTTCTTCTTCAGGAGGATCGCCTCGCCGGCGGCGGCGCGGTAGGCCGCGTCCTCGTGGCGGACGCGTTCCTTGTTCATCCAGTGGGCGTGGGAATGCTTCAACTTGTAAACCGGCAGGTCGTGATAGCACGCCAGCAGGCGCTTCTCGAAATACGGGTCGAGCACGTCGGTCATCTCCATGAGATGGCTGTCAGCATCATGGATCAGACGCCCGGCCGCATAAGACATTTTGTTTCCTCCGCACGTTTTTGCAGAGGATGTCACAGACGGGCCGCTTGTCCAACCGGATCAGAGCGCGGCGATCACCGCGTCGGCCATTTGGCGGGTTGTCAGCTCGCCGCCGAGGTCGCGGGTGCGGGCGCCGCGATCGAGGGCCTTGCCGACAGCGGCGAGCAGCGCGTCGGCGGCCTTTTCTTTCCCGAGCGACCAGCGCAGGGCCATTTCGAGCGAAAGGATGGCGGCGCAGGGGTTTGCGATGCCCTGCCCCGCAATGTCCGGCGCCGAGCCGTGGACGGGTTCATAGAGACCCGGCGTGCCGGGCGCGCCAAGCGAGGCGGAGGGCAGCATGCCGATCGAGCCCGTCAGCATGGCGGCTTCGTCGGACAGGAGGTCGCCGAACAGGTTGTCGGCGAGGATCACGTCAAACTGTTTCGGGGCGCGGACGAGTTCCATCGCGCAGGCATCGGCGTACATATGCGCAAGGGCGACCCCGCCGCCGAACTCGGCATGCGCGAGGGTCACTTCCTGGCGCCAGAAAAGGCCGGATTCCATGACATTGGATTTCTCCACCGAAAGGACGCGGCCCGAACGGCCGCGCGCGATGTCGAATGCGACGCGGGCGACGCGCTCGATTTCCGGATGGGTGTAGATGGCGGTGTCATAGCCCCGGCGCAGGCCGCCCACTTCGTCGATGCCGCGCGGGGTGCCGAAATAAACGCCGCCGGTCAGCTCACGGACGATCATCAGGTCGAGGCCTTCGACCTTTTCGCGCTTCAGGCTGGAGGCGTCCACGAGGGCGGGAAAGCAGAAGGCAGGTCGCAGGTTGGCGAACACGTCGAGGCCCTTGCGCAAGGCGAGGAGGCCGGCTTCCGGGCGCAGGTCGCGCGCAGTGCCGGTCCATTTCGGGCCGCCGACGGCGCCGAGCAGGACGGCTTCCGATTTCAGCGCACGGGCCAGCGTCTCATCGGTCAGCGGGGCGCCATGCGCATCGAAGCTGGCGCCGCCGACGAGGCCGGTTTCGATCTCGATGTCGGCCACGAGCAGTTCGGCAATGCGGCGCGCTTCGGCGATGACTTCAGGGCCGATGCCGTCGCCGGGCAGGAGGAGGAGTTTTTTCTTCATCGTCAGGGGTCTCCGCGCGCATCGTGCTGCCGGGGGTCAGTAGCGAGCCGGACGCCAGCGCGCAACCGGCGTCAGATCGGTTCGGGCTCGGCGTCGTAGAGGCGGAGCGACCGGTCCGTGATGCCGAGTTCGGGGAAGAAGGCCCGCCAGGTGGCCATGTGGGCGGTCTTGAAATGCGCCGCGAGCGCCTCGCGGCTGGCCCAGCGTTCCGTGACGCGCACGAGGCCGGCGTCCAGCACATCGACGCTGTAGGCATAATCGAGGCAGCCCGGCTCGGCGCGGCTGGCGCGGACCATCTGTTCCATCACCGGGCGGGCAGCCTCGAGGTTTGAAGGCGGGATGCGGACCGTGCCTTCGATGACGATCACTGGTCCGCCTCGGGTGCGGGAGCGGTCTCTTCTTCCTGGGCTTCGGTTTCGACGGGCGCCGCCTTCTCCGGGATCTTCACGCCGGGCACTTCCGGCTTCATGCTGAAGGGATCGGTGTGGCAGGCGCCGAGCGCGCCGAGGAGGATGAGCGGAACGAGGAAGCGGACGGTGCCGGGCATGGGGACGTCTCCTTTTGGCCCGCGGGGGTTCAGCGGGCGGGTTCGAGCCAGGGGGTGGCGGCGCGGCGGCGGGCTTCGAAGGCGTCGATTTCGGGCGCCGACGTGAGCGAGGCGCCGATCTCGTCGAGGCCGGCTAACAGGTTCGACTTGCGGCCGGGGTCGATGTCGAAGGCGTGGACCTCGCCGTCCGGCGTGGTGACCGTCTGCGTCGCGAGATCGACCGTGAAGACGTGGTTCGATCCGCCGGCGGCTTTCGCGAGCTTTTCGCAGACATCCACCGGCAGGCGGACGGGCAGGATGCCGTTCTTGTAGCAGTTGTTGTGGAAGATGTCGGCAAAGCTCGGCGCGATGACGCAGGTGATGCCCTGGTCGAGCAGCGCCCAGGGGGCGTGCTCGCGCGACGATCCGCAGCCGAAATTCTCGCCGGCGATCAGGATGCTGGCCTTGGCATAGGCCGGCCTGTTCAGCACGAAGTCCGGATCGGGTGAGCCGTCCGCCTTGGTTTTCAGCTCGTGGAACAGGCCGATCGCAAGGCCGGTGCGGGTCGTCGTTTTCAGGAACTGTTTCGGGATGATCATGTCGGTGTCGACGTTCGACATCGGCTTGCCCTTCTCGAGCAGGGGCGCGGCGGTTCCGGTGAGGGAGGTGAATGGGGTCATGGGGGTGTTTTAATCGGCCACGCCGGAAATGAACAGGGTGGGTACGCTCAAAGTGCCGTCGCGGACGGTGAAGACGCGGGTGCCGGCGCGGCGGCCGGTGCGCACGTCCGAGACGTTGAAGTCCGCCTTTGCCAGCCGGTCATGGGCGGCTTCGATATCACCGACCCGCCAGGTGAGGCCCCAGAAACTGTCCGGTGCGGCAGGGTCTTCCCCCTGCCCCAGCCGGTGGGCGATCTCGACCGTCAGGCCGCCGGTGCGGAAGAAGATGAGGCGCACGCCCCATTCCGGCGCCGACCGGTCCAGCGCCAGGCGCAGACCGAGCTTGGCGCCGTAAAGCGCCATCGCCCGGTCCGGGTTCGGCGTATTGATGACGAGATGGTCGAGCGCGTGGACATGGCCGAGCGGGACTTCCGCCGGCTCGATGTCGCCGTCCAGCGGCTCGATGAAGAACCAGCGGACACCGGCGGACGCCTCCGGCGGACAGCGAAAGCGGCGCCAGGTGCGGCGGGCCTCGCGGGCCATGTCTTCGCTCTCCCCCTCCTCGATCACGGTGGGCGACAGGGCGAGGCGCGCGAAGGCGCGGTGATCGCCCGACAGGTCGGTGGAGCGGAAGGCGAGCGACTTTAGGCCCGGCCCTTCGGCCGTGATCCGCTCGCGCAGATGCTCTGCGCTTGGTCCGTGCCCGGCCGGCGCGACGAGTTCGAGGGCCGTGTTGCCCAGCTGGAAGAGAACCGTGGCGACGCCGGTATCGCTGTCGGCGCGCCAGTCCGGAGATCGGCCGAGGAGGGCAGCATAGACCGCCGTGCCCGCATCTATCTCGGGCGTCAGGATCACGATGTGATCGACGCCGCTGATCATGCCTTCGCGCTCGCTTGCGGCAGGCAGGTGTTCACGTCCTTGAAGCCTGGCAGCGCTTCGACGCGGGCGAGCCATTTGCGGACATTGCCATAGGGCGCGAGGTCGATGCCGGCCTGCGGGGCGTAGGCGGCGATGCCGTAGAGGTCGATGTCGGCGATGGTGGCGCCCTTGCCGACCAGCCAGTCACGGCCATCGAGCAGGGTGTTCAATTCCTTGAGGCCGCCCTGCGCCGATTGAAGGTTGGCCTCGGCAATCTGTTCGGGGAACTTGAAGAAGCCGAGCTTGAGCGCGCGGGTGCGGTAGATGCCGGTGGTCAGCGTGCCGGCGCCCCAGAGCTGCCATTCGCGGGCGCGCAGCCGCTCACCCCGGTCCTTGCCGCCGAACTGACCGGTCTCGTCGGCAAGATAGTCGAGGATCACGGACGACTGGCAGAGGCAGTAATCGGTCTGGCTGTCTTCCAGCACAGGCACCTGTCCGTAGCGGTTCCGGGCGAGGAAGGCGTCCGCCTTGTGCGCCCCGGCGCGCAGGTCGACATGTTCATAGTCGAACGGCGTGCCGGTGAGGCGCAACATCAGCGCCACCTTGTAAGTGGGGCCGGAGGCGAAGATGCCGTGTAGGGTGTAGCGGGCCATGAAAACTCCTGTTTGGCGGCCACCTTATGCAAGCAATGGCGGGAAATGGAAATCATGCCGTTGGGGATTGGGGGCTGGCCGCGCAGGATCGCGACGTTACACTCCCGGCCAACCGGACCGCCTGACAGGTACGGACGGAGGACGTGTGCATGAAAAACCGGCTTTTGGCACTAGCCCTGCTGGCTGCGGCGATTGTGCCACCCGCCGCAGCAGACGACGCCGTGCTCTACCAGTACCGCACCGGCATGATCCGGGATGGCGCGTCCGGCGCCGTGGCGCAGTTCCAGGCGGCGATGAACCCGGCACTGGCGGCCTGCGGTATCAACAAGGTGCTGCAGCCAGACGGCGCCTTCGGGCCCGGCACGCGCAGCGCCATCACGCAGCTGAGCGCGTGCGAAGCCATATCCGCCCAACTTGAACCAGGCAGCCCGGCCCGAAGCGGCGCGATCACAGCCGCGCTCTGGCAGTCCTTGCTGCCGGACACGCCGGTGCCGGATGTGGACGCCCGGGCCGCCGCGCTGAAACTGACCTTCGAAGCGACCGACTATGACCGCATGGAATGGAACTATTGCCAGAGTTCGCCGCGATACAATCCCGAAGCAGGTCAGGACGTCTGCTATTCCAATGATCGCGCCTCCTACATCACATGGGGACCGAACGGTGCGACCGCAGGGCATGGACGCGAAGTGCAGGCCATCCTGAATGCGTTTCTCGCGGCGAAGCCGGAGACGAGCGGGGTTGAACTCGACGCCGCGTTTGGCAGCCAGGCGACCGCAGTGCGCCGTATGCTGGAGCTGAACGGCGCGAACGCGGACTCGCCGCTGGAAATCTACCTGTGCGGTGTGTGGATAGACCCTGCGCGGCGGGCGGCCTGGAAGGCGGGCTTCAAGACGTTTGGCAAGATCCCGAGCGTCGGGGAGATCTACCGGGACGTGTACCGGTCCCAATCCTTCGATGGCGGCAAGATCGCAACCTTCTACAAGGTGTGGACCGCGCCGGAATTCGATCTGGAAGTCACCGAGATCGACCATGCCTTCTTTGTCGATAGGGCAACTCAAATGAGCGTTTCGGCTTCGGCTTTGACAACGGCACTCCGTACACTGAAGGCGGAAAGAGCCGCCGCCTGGCCACCCTCGCCTGCCGAGGTGCGCCGCCACATCGCGCTCAACGTGCGCGCGTCGAACAAGGCGGTGGTCGCTGACCGTCTGGGCCGCGACCTCGCCTTCTACGCTGCACAGATCGGCGCGGACACCTTGACCCAAGAGGAACGCAGCGCCGAGAAGCGCGGCAAGCCGAACGCCGAGGACCTTGGCCTGAGCGATGCGCACGTGATGCCGTTCTTTACCCCCGCCCCCACACGCGCGCACCCGATGCCAACAGGCACGGTCACGCCCGAAGAGGTAGCCATGTGCCCGGCCGCGGTGCTCGCGCCGCTATTGCCGCCGAAAAAGTAACGCGCGCTCAGAGCCCCTCAAACAGCGCCGTCGAGACATAGCGTTCGGCGAAGCTGGCGAGGATGACCACGATGGTCTTGCCCGCCATGTCCGGCCTCTTGCCGAGCTGGACAGCCGCATGCGCGGCGGCGCCGGACGAGATGCCGCCCGGAATGCCCTCGATCTTCGCCAGCTTGCGGGCCGTGGCAATCGCGTCGCTGTTCGACACTTTCAGCACTTCATCGATGAGGCTCGTATCGGCATTGCCGGGAATAAAACCTGCACCGATGCCTTGGATCATGTGCGGACCCGGCGCGCCGCCGGAGAGGACGGGCGAGGCTTCCGGCTCGACGGCGTACATCTTGAGCGAGGGTTTGCGCGGCTTTAGGACACGCCCGCAGCCGGTGAAGGTGCCGCCTGTGCCGATGCCGGAAATAACCGCATCCACCTTGCCGTCCGTGTCGGTCCAGATTTCCTCGGCGGTCGTCTTCTCGTGGATGGCGGGGTTCGCCGGATTGTCGAACTGGCTGGGCATGACCGCGCCGGGGATGGCGTCCAGCAATTCCTTCGCCTTGGCGATGGCGCCGCCCATGCCCTTTTCCTTCGGCGTCAGTTCGAGCTCCGCGCCGAGGAAGGCAAGCATCTTGCGCCGCTCGATCGACATCGATTCCGGCATCGTCAGGATCAGCCGGTAGCCGCGCTGGGCGGCGACGAAGGCGAGGCCGATACCGGTATTGCCCGAGGTCGGCTCGATCAGCGTGCCGCCGGGCTTCAGCTTGCCCTCGGCTTCGAGGGCGAGGACCATGGCGAGGCCAATCCGGTCCTTGACGCTGGCGAGCGGGTTGAAGAATTCGAGCTTGAAGAGGAGGTCGGCGCCCACGCCTTCGGCCTTCGCGAACTTCCCGGCGCGCACCAGGGGCGTCGATCCGATGGTTTCGAGGATCGAGCCATAGACGCGCCCCCGCGGGCCATCGAGCGTGATACCGCCATCGAGTTTTACATTGCCGGGCATGAGCTTCTCCGCAATCAAAGTGTTCTGGGCCGACTATCAGCTCGCATAGGCAGGAACGCAACTGAAGGGAGACGATAGGCGCAGCGCATACCGTTCGGAGTTGCGGGCGCCAGCGTCTTGCAGTCAAGTAAAGTCATGACCTACCTTCTGCTCAAAGCCATCATTTCGGGCGTCATGATTGCGGCCGTGTCCGAGATCTCGAAACGGTATCCCGGCATCGGCGCGTTGGTGGCGTCCCTGCCCCTCGTCTCGGTGATGGGGATGATGTGGTTGTGGCGCGACAAGCCCGACGCGACAACCATGGCGCAACATTCGGCGGCGACATTCTGGTATGTCCTGCCGAGCCTGCCGATGTTCCTACTGATACCTGCGCTTCTGAAACAGGGCCTGCCATTCTGGATCGCGCTGGGCGCAGGGTGCGCCCTGACCGTCGCGCTTTACGCACTCTTGACCTGGATCGGGCCCCGTTTCGGCCTGCGGCTCTGATCAGCACTCCCCGCAACTGCCCCCCACCGATTCCAGCAGCTTCGCGTCCTTGTCCATGCCGGGGTTGGGCGTGGTGAGGAGGCGGTCGCCGACGAAGATGGAATTGGCGCCGGCGAGCAGGCAGAGGGCCTGGCCTTCCGGGCTCATCGACTCGCGGCCTGCCGAGAGGCGCACCCAGCTTTTCGGGAAGACGATGCGGCAGGCGGCGATGGCGCGGACCAGCTCCAGCGTGTCGAGTTCGGCGCTGTTGCCGAGCGGCGTGCCTTTGATCGGGACGAGCTTGTTCACGGGCACGCTTTCCGGGTGCGGCGTGAGCTTCGAAAGCTCGTGGATCAGGCCGACGCGGTCGGCGCGGGATTCGCCCATGCCGAGGATACCGCCGCAGCAGAGCTTGATACCGGCCATGCGCGCGCGGCCAAGCGTTTCGAGCCGGTCGTCATATGTGCGTGTGCTGACGACGTCGCCATAATATTCGCGCGAGGTGTCGAGGTTGTGGTTGTAATAGTCGAGGCCGGCGGCCTTCAGCGCTTCGGCCTGTCCCTCTTCGAGCATGCCAAGGGTGACGCAGGTTTCGAGGCCTTCGGCTTTTACCGCCGAGATCATCTCTGCGACTTTCGGAAGGTCGCGGTCCTTCAGCGACCGCCAGGCGGCGCCCATGCAGAAGCGGTCGGCGCCGTTGGCCTTGGCGCGGCGGGCGGTCTCGACGACCTCGTCGAGGGGGAGCAGCTTCTCGGCCTTGAGGCCGGTATCGAACTTGGCCGACTGGCTGCAATAGCCGCAATCTTCCGGGCAGCCGCCGGTCTTGATCGACAGGAGCTGGGATTTCTGGACCGCGCCGTCCTTCCAGTTGGCGGCCTTCACGGCGAGCGCGCGGGCGAGCAGCTGGTCGAGCGGGAGCTCGTAGACGGCGGCGATCTCGTCGCGCGTCCAGTCCTGGCGGGGGGAGATGTCCGTCGTCATTCCAGTATTCCTTTATCTGTAAGCGGATTATCCGATGACGCCCGTGAGGGCGGCGCGGGCGGCAAGCTGGGGGCTCATCAGGTGGGTACGGCCGCCCCGGCCCTGGCGGCCTTCGAAGTTGCGGTTGGAGGTCGAGGCGCAGCGCTCGCCCGGGGCGAGGATGTCCGGGTTCATGCCGAGGCACATCGAGCAGCCGGGTTCGCGCCATTCGAAGCCGGCGGCGAGGAAGATCTGGTCGAGGCCTTCTTCTTCCGCCTGCGCGCGCACGAGGCCGGAGCCGGGCACGACCATGGCGCGCACGCCGGGCGCGACCTTGCCGGTCTTCGCGACGTCGGCCGCAGCGCGCAGGTCTTCGATACGGCTGTTCGTGCACGAACCGATGAAGACGCGCTGGACCGGCGTGCCGGCGATGGGATTGCCGCCTTCAAGACCCATATAGGCGAGCGCGCGTTCGCAGGCGGCGGCCTTGACAGGATCGGCGAAATCCTCCGGACGCGGAATATTTGCGGAGAGGGCTATCCCCTGTTCCGGGCTGGTGCCCCAGGTGACGGTGGGTTCGACGTCTTCGCCCTTGATGCTGAGAACATGATCGAACACGGCGTCATCATCCGAGCGCAGCGTCTGCCAGTAGCGTTCCGCCTTGTCCCAGGCGCTGCCGTGCGGGGCAGCGGGACGGCCTTTGACGTAAGCCAGCGTCTTCTCGTCCGGCGCCACGAGGCCGGCGCGGGCGCCGCCTTCGATGGAGAGGTTGCACAGCGTCATCCGGCCTTCCATCGACAGGTCGCGGACAACCTCGCCGCGGTATTCGATGACATAACCGGTGCCGCCAGCCGTGCCGGTGATCGCGATGATGTGGAGGGCAAGGTCTTTCGCGGTCACGCCTTCGCGTAGCTGGCCTGAGACCTCGACCGCCATGTTCAGCATCTTGCGCGCGCGCAGCGTTTGCGTCGCCAGCACATGCTCGACTTCCGACGTGCCGATGCCGTGGGCGAGCGCGCCGAACGCGCCGTGCGTCGAGGTGTGGCTGTCGCCGCACACGATGGTCATGCCGGGCTGAGTTCTCCCCTGCTCCGGGCCGACGACGTGGACGATGCCGTTGTTGATGTCGCCCATCGGGAAGAACTGGATGCCGTATTCGGCGACGTTGCGGGTCAGCGTTTCGAGCTGGTTGCGCGCTTCCGGATCCTTGACGCCGGCGAGGCCGAGGGCCTGGTTCTCGGTCGGCGTGTTGTGATCGGCGACAGCGAGGGTCAGTTCCGGGCGGCGCACGCGGCGGCCCGCGACCTTCAGGCCGTCAAACGCCTGCGGGGTCGTCACCTCGTGAATCAGGTGGAGATCGATATACAACAGGCTCTCGCCCGAAGCCGGGTCGGTATGGACGACATGCGCGTCCCAGATCTTGTCGTATAATGTCTTGCCTGGCATGGGGGCCTCTTCGTTGCGCGCCGCACAATAGCGGCGAAACGCGCGGAGAAAAGCCCGCGAGGCTGTTTCATTTTTTCAGGCGTGGCGCACTATTTTGCCGGTAGCCGGGGTCAATTCGTCCCGAGGCAGGCAATTCATGCCTTGCAACGACGCCCTCAGGGCCGCTTCGATCGGAGTGTGCGGCTCCTGGCCGAGGCGGCGCACCAGTTTCGTGTTGTCGAGGCGCACCGGCACGTCCCAGAGATATTTCATCTCGGCCATCTCGCCAAAGAGCCGGACGAAGGGCGACAGCGCGAGGACGACGGGCCAGGGGAAGGACCCGATCCTGGCGGATGGCGCGCTCGCCGCGCTGCGGACATGCCGGGCGAAATCCG
>Ga0180732_1002365_pt1 | contig 10126 bp, 21 predicted proteins | sample KR11_01MetaG_FD_148674 | JGI IMG/M metagenome (GOLD analysis project Ga0180732, IMG submission 148674) | Groundwater microbial communities from the Olkiluoto Island deep subsurface site, Finland - KR11_0.1 MetaG | ecosystem: Environmental > Aquatic > Deep subsurface > Groundwater | place...
CCGTTAACGTTTGCGTATCGACGCCAGGGCGACCGTCGTTGTCTTCGTCCTGGCTGAATTCAATGCGGATCGGCTTGGCGTTCATAGGGGGATTCTCGCTGGAAAAGGGCGCGGCGACGCTTTGGCCACCCGCGCCGAATTAAGGCGGTCGACATGATAGACATTCCCCGATATTCTAACGGGCGCCTTTGCCTCGGGACCGCGACCTATGCTGTCTATGCAGGCTAAGGAATTTCGTCATCTACGGAAAACCTGTGCCCATTCTTCCTGTTTATAAATATCCGGTCAATACCCAATCGTTCCATGTCCCTATTCACGCAGTGGATTATGAACGACTTAGAGAAATGGGCGTCTATCAGGCGCTCAAACGCGCATCCCTCTTGATATTTTTGTTGAAAAGTGTGCATTACAATGCGATGTAGATGTCGCCCATGTCTTGAAAATGTTCTTTGAATTTATCGGGCTGATTCCCCATATACACCACCATCGAAGGAAAGGGCGCGGCGTTTTCTGATTCACTGAAATGCAACCTACCCCACACAAAACAGCGGGGGTGCTTTTTGAGCCTGCGGAACCATTCCGTATCGGTGCGAGACGGGACTAAGCACAATGCTTCTTGTACTCGTCCCTCATCATACTCAGAGCATAGGTGTTTTACCCACTCAATAATTTCACGGCCATAGGGGGGATTCATGTACACCCGTCCATGCCAGGGTCGTGATAGTCCATCGTCCGCCTGGGTGAAATATTGATGGGCTGAAACATTAGGGGATTCGGTGTTATTGGAACAAGGGTCAAGGTCGATTTCATTCAATACGGCCACCACCCGTTTAATTATCTCAGGGGGCGTATACCACTCAGAGGTCGCGCTGGTAAAATGGACAGATTGTTGATTCTGTTCTTCTGGCGGCAATTGTGCTATGCGCAATATCTCTTTCTTGGGCACTGGATTTTCCCGAGAAAGAATTTGTTGCTTGGTTTCTACCCCGACATTCGTTGCAATTGTATCGACCGCTTCTGCGAATCGCCCATCACGTTCGATGGTGCGTGGGGAAACCTTGTACTCATCGGCCAATTGTTCAGCCGTCTGCTTTCCGTCATTTTGTCGGATACCAGAATGCTGATTGCCCTTAAACCCCTGGTTCTTCTCTGCATTGTAACGCTTGCCGCGCAAATAGCTTTTCTGTTCGGGCGTCAGGTTGCGTCGGCCTAATTGGTTGTTAATAACCCAATTTGTAGCTTCTTCTCGGCTGTCAAACTCTTTCCGTACGGCATCAAAAGGGATGTGATGCTTTTGGCAAATCCTATACCGGTTGTGCCCATCCAGCAGTAGGGCCATATCGTCAATCAACCCTATCATTAGTGGGTCGCGGCACCCATCGGCCAAAAGGTTGGCCTCAAGTTGGTTATACTCATCGGGCGATAAGGGGGGAATCAGGCTTGATAAATCAGCGTCAATTTGAATTGAATGTGCAGAATGCGTTTCGGTCATCTCTACGCCACCTTCCTTACCAGCGTCCGGCGTCTCTGCATTGGAAACGTATACCCACAGGCGGCGTCAGGACAAATCCACCAGTTGCGGCTCTTGTACATCTGCGGGTTTTGGCAAAATGGACAGTGGCGGTAATTACTCTTGGTGGCGGGTTGCATGGCTTTTGTCCTCGGTTAGTAGGGGTAATCTGTAGCCAATAAGACGCTCTTACAATGTAGTCAATCGAATTTAAGCTGTCAAGCCTTATTTATTACCATTGCGTAGCCAATCGGATTTCTCTATATTAAAACAAAACCATCGACGAAAGGAATCCTATGACTGCTGCTGACGTTAGGGCCATTCGCGCCATCTATGCCGAAACGCCGACTCAGTTCGCCAGGCGTCTTGGCGTCGCTCGGTCTACCGTGTACCGGTGGGAATCTGACGGCGACCGCTCACCCACCGGCCTGGCCCTCAAGGCACTACGGCGACTCGCTAAGAAGCGCGGCGTCACTCTGTCCGATTAGGATTGCGTCAATCGGTCCTTGCCTAATAGCCTGTACACCATCCGCAGCAAGTCCATCTCGCTGCCATACTTCCGCTCGAATGACTTCTGTCCTGCGTGGATAGCCTCGCCCTTTGGCCCGTGCTGGTGGTGGTACGGGCACAGCGGCAAGGTGTGAAAGTCATCCTGCCGCTGCCCCATACCGACGCCATGTCGCAAGTGGTGTAATGTCGCCGGCGTTGCGTAGCCGTTGAGCCGGCAACAAATGCAGCCAAGGTCTACTATGGCCTGGCGATGTTCGGCGGCGGTCATTAATCGGCCTGGCGCTCCAGCTTCACCAGATCGTACTTTCCATGTCCCTGCGACCGCTCGGAACCCAGGCCATTCTCGCCCCCAAACTCGAATAGAATCGGCAAATAGGCGCCTGGACTGAGCTGTTTTTTGTCCTTGCTGACCAGGGGTTCATTCAGCACCTTCAAGGTAAACTTGATGATAGGCCGTTCTACGTAATCCACTCTTTTCAATGCGCTAATCGGCCCCTGTGGCGTCCAGGCGTGGATGAACCCTTCATACGATCCGGTGATGGCGCCCAGGTAAATTTCTTCCTCGATGACGAACACCCGCTCGGCTATTTTCGATTTCATGTTCGCCACGTTGACGATGTTGCGGATGATATTGGCACTTTCTTTGAGCATGGCCTTGCAGCATCGTCCTTCCAGAAACGGCCCTCGCTCATTGGCTCGAAAGGTGTTCCAGCAGGACTGTTTCAGCGTTTCCAGATCCTCGTCGCTCAAACCGTCGGCACCGACGTCGACCTTAGCTTGGCGGATTAGCTGTTCCAGCTTGTTCTTGTCTTCGACAGTGGCGCGAATCCATGCTTCAATCGATTTGGGATCTTTCGGGGTGCCGCCGCAAATGTAGCGGCGCATTTGCAACTCGACGTCGAAATGCTGCCAGAGTAGCTTGTTCATCAGAATCCCTCCGTTGGTTGGTAGGGTGTCCATTCGATCGAATGGACAGGGGTGATATGGTGCGTCGACATGGGTAGGCCTGGGTTAGGCTCGGCGTGGCAAGTTGCGCCGGCTTGGTTTGGCATGGCATGTCGCATGGACTTGGTTCGGCTTGGATAGGACAGTCGTGCCGGATAGGCGTGGGTTGGTTTGGGCTGTCGCACAAGGTTGAGGTGGACCGGAATGTCGCACGGGCTTGGACTGACACGGCCAGGCACGTCGCAGTGGGCTGGCGCGGGCTGGTTTGGGCAGGCGAGTCGCATCGGGGCGGATTGGTTAGGCTTGGATAGGTTAGTCGCATAGGAAAGGACTGGCTCGGCCAGGCTTGTCGTACTGGTTAGGATAGGCATGTCAAATATCCATTCTCACATTCTCTTTCGTCTCCATCGACGCCAAAGCCGCTACCGGCACGGCCCGCCAGCGCTCTGTGCCGCCCCGTGACGGCCATTGGACCCACTTACCTTCCTTGGATACCTGCAAGGCGTCCATCCAGCCTACGACTTGCCACGTCGTCTCTACGGCGTCCCAGGGGGGCAGCTCGTCCCAAGGGCGCGTCAGTATCCAGGTAGCCACGTCCTGAAAGCCGGGTTCGTCTAGCGGGATACACCAGTCGCTACTGGTCCTGGTTTGGTGGCCGACAAAAATTCGACTATCAACGTGGTTCAGACAGCGCATGGCGGCAATCCAGGACAGCGTGTCGTGGAAATACCATTCTTTAGCCGTCCGCGTATCCTTCTCGTGCTGCCACGGTAGAAACGGCAATATGTCTGTCGTTTCAATAGCCGCCGCCCGCGCAATCTCGCATTCCTGCGGCGATAACTTGATTGGGATGCCTGGCATATTATCGCTCTTTTGCTATGAGTTCGTTCACTATTTGTGTCGCTGTTTCTACTGACGATAGGTGCCGTTCGACATAATCAAACTGCGGCAAATTCAACTCGACTAGCTGGTGGCGCTTACGGGGTGTATAATCCGGTTCCCCAGCCATGGCGCGCAAGCCGGCAACCAGCGCATTGCTCTGAGACAGGTAGGCGTCGACGCCGGTTATCCAGTGCGTGGAAGAAGCCATAATCCTTTCAGCTGTCGCTGCCCCGCGAAAATAGGACGGCACGCCGCCTAGTCTCTGTTCCGGATTTACCCGCTGTAGCTTCCCCAAGCCCGTGGCGGGACCGGCTCCCCTGTCCATGCGACGTGCCGCGCCTTTAGCTTATCACCCAGCCCGTCAAAAGTCTATCCTGCGGTTCCTGGTCGCATCGGATAGCTACTCGGGCCGCGCGACGATTGGTGCGGTGAATGTGCGCCTTCCACCAGCGTTTTTCGCGAACGAGTGTGTGCGTCGAACAGCGCAACCGACTGTCGCGGCTGAAGCTACGCGTGATCTGCATCATGGCGCTTCCCTTTCTTTTTCCACCCGGGCGGTACGGCCAGTACCACATGCGCTTTAGGATACCCGGCGATATGCCGTTGGGCCACAAGCACCTGGTTGACAAATTGTTTATGCCAACAGAGTCGACCCGGCGGACAAGGACAGGTGCAGGCATAAGCGCCGGTAGGGAACCGGGTGACCCGGTACACAGGGCCACCCGTACGGCTGGGAATGTAGTAGGTGCCGTTCATGGTACTAAAAAGGAAGTGAGTCGTCGTCGTCCACCGGCTGTATGTCCGGCTCTTCTTCCACTTCAGGGGCCAGCGCTTCGTCGAAGACGTCGGGCCGCTCAATCCACTTGACGACTTCGAACGTGGGTTCGTAGTTCTTGAACCGCCCCCTTTGCTTGTGGACGAATCCCGCCACCTTCACCAGCGGCACTAGTCCCTGGGGGTCCTGTTCCAGCTGCTTCTGGTAGTCGGCAAACAGGCGGCTCACCGATTCCACTACGGCTACCCCCACATGAGACAGGTGGCGCACGTCACCGGGTTCCCTGGCGCAAATTTTCGCCAGCAGAATAGGGACGCGGAAACCAAAACGGTACTTCTCAGCCGGCGGCTTGCGCAGGCGTCCACTCGATTCCCAGTCGGCAAACGGCTGCATTTTGAAGTCGATTCCCGTGTCGTCGATCTTGATAAAGCCGACTTCCAGGTGGCTGAAGTCCGGCAAAAACTGGCACGTTTGGGAAATGTCCACTTCCGTCGATTCCCAGGCGTCGCCATCCTTATACCGGTCAACGCGGACGATGCGTCCACTCTGGCAGTTGATTTTGATAATCGGCAGAAAGTCGGCGTTGCTCATTGGCTCATAGAATCCGTATTCGCTCATTACGTTTAGTCCTTTGGTTTTAGTGGTTTATGGTTAACTACTCAGAGACGGCGACGTTTCCAGGTGTCGCCGGTTAGGCTTTCGGGGCACTCTTCGGAGTGTCGCTCTTTTCGTCGCTACAGACCGTGCAGCGGTATTTCGGCGGCACCCCCACGGTTTCGTTGTGGACCCGGCGCTTGAAGCCGTACGTGCGGTCCTGGAAGTCATGGTCGCAGGTGCAGGGTAGAATCTTAGTCATGGCGATAGTGTCCTTTGGTTGGTGTTGTTTGATTGTGAGTGTTCTGGGTGCTGTCATGGTGCGCTTGAAGACATTACTATCTCATGCAGCAACCATACACCAAGGGCAGGTAGTGCCAGCATGCTTACCCAACATACCGTCTCAAAAATATTATTCCTGAGATCATTCATTACCCAGCGCAGCGACCCGATGAATTTGTCCCTGGGACCGTCCTGTTTCATTCCTGTTCTCCTATGGCTTTTAGCGCGGCTACCTGCTGTCGTAGAGCGCGAATATGATCGAAGGCGTTGACCATGATCGGATCGCCATTATTGTCTGTACCGTCTTCGGATAGGTGAATTAGAGCTTCTTTTTTCGTATGTGAAAAATTACCCCTTACGCCAGAGGAAAATACCGGGGGTTCGCTTATTGCCTGCTGACACCACGGGCAGATATTACCTACAGGCTTCCGAAAGCTAAAGCTGCCTGTGCATTTGGGGCAATGGTCCCATTTGTCTTCGCTCGTTGACTTTTCATTTGCCGGTGCGGTTGTCATGGCGATAGCGTCCTTTGGTTAGGGGGTTAGTGTTTCAAGATAGGCTTCCATTGCCGCTTGGATGCGGCGGCCTATCCAACGAATCACCGGAACGGCCATAGAATTACCTACCGCTCGATACTGTGGCCCATCGGGACAATCCTCTGCTGGCTTGCCGCGCCAGGGAATCTTCGTCCAGTGGTCGGGGAATCCCTGAAGCCTGAGACATTCGGTGGGCGTAAGGCGGCGCACCTGTAGAGCATAAGCCACATGCGGTGCCGTGTCGCCTATCTTAGTGGCGCCGACTCTCGGCGCCACGCCGTTCACTGCGGGTTCGCTGCCGCACTCTCGCCGTAGGTTCCCCGGCTCAAAGGCGACATAGTTCTGCTGTTTCATACCAGCCTCTGCCGATAGTGCCCCCGCTAACTGTCCGTCGCCAGCGATATACCGAACCTCGTCGCGGGTGTTTTGGGTGAAGGCTACCGCATGGCCTCTATCCTGCGCCCCCAGCGGCAGTGTATCATGGCCGCTGCTCACGGGTGTCTCTTGGGCATTGACACAGACAAGAGAATCATTGATGCGTCCCGGGTGCGCGACTTGGCGCGCACCTCCCACGGTCCATGTTTCCGAACCGCTATTGCTCACAACTACGGGGTCTTGCCCCCTGCTGTCGCCCGTCCGTGCAACGCCGCGCCCGCTTTGGTCAGAAGCGGGCGCCACCGCGGCACAAACCGCATACGTCTGATTATCCAAGTCGTTTCGCTGCCCACTGCCAGAAGCATGACACCCCAGCGGGGGTGCCACTTCGACACAACCCACCAGGGTGCCGCAAGGTTGATGCCCTGGGACATCAGCTCTTAAGCTGCCTGCTGTGTCGCGGATACAGACGCCGTTCTGGTTGTCTTCCTGTATGGCCACGGCAACTGTCGGTGCTTTCTGTCCTCGCTGCCCAGATCCCTCGCTGAGAGTTGGTGCTATGTCGCGTCCACGATGGACGCGACAACGCTCGATGTCCCAAGGCGTAGATTGCTCTCCGTGGACTCGATACGCTCCGCTACCTGCCGCAGTGCCTTCTCCAGCATCTCGGGCAGTTTCTTCCCGCGCTTCTCGGCGCGTCGGAGGATGCCTAAGCAAGCGCGTGGACTCAAATAGTACTTCGACGGGATCGGGTCCGTTTCCAGCACATCGGACAACAAACACACGGCGGCGTCGTTGGGGAACTCTAAAGTATTGTGCATCGAGAATGCGCCAGGCCGCTCGTCCTTCGGGTCCACTAACCACACCTGCGTTAGTCCACCGTCGCTTGCTGCGCTTTTCTGGTGGAACGAGGGGTCCATCTGCTCCCACCATAGCGGCGAGGAAGCACCCGAAGGCATTGTCTTTGGTGGACAAGACGCCAGGGACGTTCTCCCAAAGAGTGACAGTTGGTCGTAAGGCATACATAATCTCCACAAATCGCAAGGAAAGGTTGCCCCTATCGTCCGCTATGCTTTGACGAAGCCCTGCTACCGAGAAACTTTGACAGGGAGGCCCGCCGACCAGGACATCAATGTCGCCTTGTTCCTTCGCCCGGTCGATAAAGTCGTCAGCCGTAATATCGCCCAGGTTGGGCACGCTTGGATAATGGTATTGCAGCACTTCCGAAGGGAACGCCTCAATCTCGGCAAACCAGACCGGTTCCCATCCTAAGGGTTCCCAGGTGACAGTTGCCGCTTCGATGCCGCTGCATAGGCTGCCGTATCTCATGTCGTTGTGTCCCCGGTTGGTGGTGTTGCCTGGTGCCGATGTGTCTAGGTGGTGCTTGGGGTGCGCTCATTTCTTGCGGCGCGGCTTCTTTCCCATACGGGACATGAAAGTTCCCACGCAGCCTTTTTCTGAGCTAGTTAATTCGCGGCCCCATAGTCCTGCCATAAGGGCTGTAATCTCTTTCTTCTTCGCACATATCAAAAGACGGGGGCGAATAATCGACCAATTGGTATGCGTGACGCACTGGCGAGCAAATACATTACTTGCTTGGGCTTGCTTGTCCTTGGCTCTTTTTTCCAGGTGCTCTATGAAACCTGTTCCTCGGTAAGCAGGAACAGGCGATTCCGTCTTCATGGGGACAATAGAGATTGTCTGTTCCGGTATTTTTCGGGGTTGCGGCGGCGCTACTGCCTTAGGGTCGTGGTGCCTGTGCCCCGTCTTATAAAACTCGTGGAACAGCGCATGGCAGTCTCGACATAAGGCCGTTACGTCGCCGTCCAGTTCTTTGCCTACCCGTTCATACGTGCGGTGGTGCAGGTTGTTGGCCGGACGGTTGCACAGTACACAGCGGCCGTTCGCCTGCTCGAAAATGCGAGTGCGTAAGGCTTTCCATTCTTCGGATTCCAGGTAGGCGTCGTATTCTGCCGTCATGCTGCGCCACCTCCTATAGGTTGATTCGCCGTTCTCACCGTACTACTGGTAGATCTATAGAACACTGTGCTGTACCACAGAAAAGAAAAGGGTTAAAAAAGCCTCAACAACTGTGTTCCAGCACAGAAAAGATTTCTGCGAATAGTTACTTCTGTGCTGCGTCACAGTTGGACCTCTGTGTTCCAGCACAGTTGAGAATATCCTGAACAGGCTATACATCTGCCGCCTGAAAGCCTATTTGAGCCTTTCGCTTCTTCCTCTTGTTCACAGTCACACCCGGCTTCCATGTGCGCCACCCATCGGCTATGCCGTAGAAGGTGCAGCGTCTATGTTTTCCCTCGCCCGTCTTAGTGATACGGATGAACCCTCGTTCCAGCAGCGCATCGATGGCGTCCCGGAACGCATAAGCCGATATCCCCAGTCTTTCTGCTTCCAGATAGGTGAATACAATTTTTCCATCATTAGTCACTTTCCAGTAACTACCTCTTTTTTCTCGGCCGTCTTTCATTTCTTGGACGGAACGCTTCAGCATAAATTCTGAAAGCACTCGGTAGGCCGTAACAGTGGGAAGAGTTCGGTAGGCGGGGGATTGAAGCATCAGGCGAAGTAGAATGACGCGCCGTTCGTCTGATTGATAGATGGTATTTTCTGCCATGTGGAACCTCCGAAAGTCGGACCACGGGGTGCTTTCGGTCACCCCGTGGTCCAGGTTGGCTGTCGAGCGGATGCCCTCTCGCTGTCCAGCCCCCGATCCAGTCCTATGGAAAATATTAGGACTTTCTTGAATTTTCCTCCTTGGCGCAGAGTATCGATTGGCCAAAAAAAGATCCGCCTTCAACCGCTGGACCCCTCGCGGAACCCAGACGGCGAAGGACGGTATGAAGGCGGATATATCGCACAAAAAAACGAGAAAGAAGGCATCATGGGTTCCGTTTAGGTTAATGTCGCCGGGGTCCAGTCGAGCGACTCGTGAAACTAACAACTGTCATCAACCATCAATATACAACGCCCCCTTACCGCTTGTCAAGCGTTATTTTCACCCTTCCGTCCATCTTCCGGTGGTTTATCGTCCCGCTTCAGTGCCGCCAAAGCCTGTACGGCTCTGACTTGAGCGATTTGCATCGTTAGCAGTAGCAGTCCGGGATTCTCTTCGAACAGCACCGCTAGCGCGGCCGCCAGGTGGTTGCCGTCGCCTCTCAGCAGGGCGTTGCACTCGGTGTCATTGACGCAAATCATCAACACCGAACTGTCTCTGGGCGCTTTGGCCAGCAGGTCCATGCACTCTTTTTTGTCAATCATGGGGTTCCTTTCGCCAGTTGGGGTTGCCGCGCCTTCCCGCCTTCACTATGGCCATTAGTTGCGCCGCTTCCACTTGCGTGTACCGCTTGTGCTTGCCGCTGCCCAACTTATGCCGGGCCGCCAGGACTTGTATCCAGCGCATCTGGCGGCCGGTGGCGGTTGCTATGTCGCGCGTCGTCCAGGTGGGGGTAGGTAGGTTCATCGTTTCCCCTCCAGGGCACTCATGGATTCCTCCAGGATTTTAAAATACTCCTCGTCGGGTACTCCGGTCAGCGTCAATCCGTAGCGCTTGGCCCAGGCTTGTATGAGCATCGCTCGGTAGGGATAGCTGATAATATCTTCGGCATCAGCCCCATAGGATACAGATTCACAGCGAATGCGGACTACCTGCACCAAGAACCAATTCTTGCCGCCACGTTCCAGAATGGCTGCCGTGGT
>Ga0180732_1002366_pt1 | contig 10124 bp, 8 predicted proteins | sample KR11_01MetaG_FD_148674 | JGI IMG/M metagenome (GOLD analysis project Ga0180732, IMG submission 148674) | Groundwater microbial communities from the Olkiluoto Island deep subsurface site, Finland - KR11_0.1 MetaG | ecosystem: Environmental > Aquatic > Deep subsurface > Groundwater | place...
CCAGGGCCTCGGGTTTTTCTTTGGGTTCAACCTCTTTCAGCTCTTCGTAAAAATCCAGTTCAGCCTTATTGTCGAGGTTCCCTGCGTATTCTTCCAGGTCTTGTTTTTCTTTTTTCTGCAACCTTTCAGTGATGGCCGCCAGCTCCTTTTGCAGGGGCCGGGTGTCAAACGTAATGTCTACACTTCCCCGGCCCACGAGAATCCCGAGACCGAACATCCAGAAGGAAGAAAAACAAAGAAGACCGATCCAGTACAGGGGAAGCTTTCTTTTCGTTCGACCGACGCCATCCAGGGGTTGATCTGAATAGGACCTTTTCTTAACGTTTTGTTTCATTGGCCTTGGCTTACATTTTTTCCGGGGATGATACACCCATGAGGCTCAAACCATTTCCGATGACCTTCTTCACAGCTGAAACCAGGTTCAACCTCCCTTGGGTGAGAATCGCATCATCGGTCAAAACCCGGTGTTTGTTATAGTACGCATGGAAGGCTGCGGAAAGTTCCATCAGATAAAAGGATACCCGGTGGGGTTCCATGAAAATCGCGCTGTTCTCAAGTACTTCGGGGTATCTGGCCATGGCTTTGATTAAATGAATCTCTTCCGGTTCCACAAGCCTTGAAACAGACTCGTCCTTCCGTTCATCTGGCTTTATGTCTCTTTCCAAGCTGTTTCTCAAAATGCTCGCGATTCTCGCATGCACATATTGAACATAATAAACCGGGTTGTCATTGGTTTTTTTCTTGGCCACCTCCAGATCAAAATCCAGGGGGCTTTCATGGTGGCGGGTGAGAAAAATAAATCGGGCCGCATCCCGGCCGACTTCTTTCACCACATCCTCCAGGGTTTCGAATTCTCCGGCCCGGGTGGACATGGCCACGGGCTCCCCGTTTCTTAACAGGTTCACCAGGTTGATGAGGATCACGTCCAGCTGGTCTTTGGAATGGCCCGAGGCTTCAATGGTGGCTTTCATTCGGGGGATATACCCGTGGTGGTCGGCCCCCCAGACATCAACGATGCGCTCAAAACCCCGTTCAAATTTATTTTGGTGATAGGCGATATCCGAGGCAAAATAGGTGGTTTCTCCGTTGCTCCGAACCACCACCCGGTCTTTTTCATCCCCGTAGGCTGAGGATCTGAACCACTTGGCCCCGTCATGCAGGTAAAGCTGATTCCGAGCCTCATAGTCCGCAATGGCAGCATCCACCTTGCCTTCATCATACAGGACTTGTTCACTGAACCAGCGGTCATAGGTGATGCCAAAGCCCATCAGATCCTTTTCGATATCCCTAAGGATCTGTTTTGCGGCGAATCGTGCGCATTCATACACGGCATCCTCTTCCTTGAATTCCAGCAGATCGTTGCCTTTGATTTCCTGGATTTCCCTGGCCAGATCCCGAATGTAATCGCCCTGGTAACAATCTTTGGGGAATTCGGTTTCAATACCGAAAATTTCCATATAGCGAAGGAAGACCGACCGCCCCAGGGTTTTGATCTGTCTTCCGGAATCGTTGATGTAATATTCCCGATGGACCTCATAGCCGCAAAACGAGAGGACGGAGGCAAGCACATCCCCCACTGCGGCGCACCGTCCGTGGCCCACATGCAGAGGGCCGGTGGGATTTGCACTGACGAATTCCACCTGAACCTTTTTTCCCTGTCCCAGGCTGGATTTCCCGAATTGCTCCCCTTTTTCGTGAATCTCTTTTAATACAGGATGCCAGGCGGAAGGTTCGGTGAAAAAATTGATAAACCCGGGGCCGGCGATTTCGATTTTTCTCAGCATTTCTTTTGAAGGCACCATGTGTTTCACCAGGGCTTCGGCGATTTTTCTCGGAGCTTTTTTCTGGGCCGATGCTGACACCATGGCGATATTGCATGAAAAATCACCTTGATTATCAAATTTGGGCGCTTCGATCTCCACCTTGGGGATTTCCGGGGATGCCAGGTCACCTGCTTCATGGGCTTTTCCATGGGCATCAATGATCAGTTGCTGTATATATTGTTTCATGGGCTGTGAAATCCGCCTGAACGTTAATGGGTCAATAAAAGCTATCCTCGGGATATGAAAAACAGACTTGAATTCATAATGAGTTTTTGACTTTTAGTCAAGACGCTTGAAAACCTTATTCCAAACAGGGGCAAGAGGGATGAAAGCTGATTTTTCATATTTCAAAGCCCTTGGGGATGGGGTATATTGCCATAAATCAGGGAGGTACGCCATGACCGTCAGAAAAGCCATCTTGGCAGGGAGTTGGTATCCGGCAACCGCCGCCGAATGCCGGAGTCAGATTGAGGATTTTATCCAGGAACATTCGAATGATTTTTCCGGGGAAAACAGGTCTTACATGGCGGGTGTTGTTCCCCATGCGGGATGGTATTTTTCAGGCAGCATCGCCTGCAATGTCATCAAAAATCTTGCCGCAGGCCCGCAGCCTGATGTGGTGGTTCTCTTTGGAATGCATCTGCATTCAGGGTCTTCCAATTACATAATGAAGGAAGGGTTCTGGGAAACCCCCTTGGGGGAGATTGGAATCCATTCGGAACTGGCCCATGAGCTTGAAAAGAAATTCCCCTTTGTGGTGGAAACCCCCCGGCGGTTTGTTCAGGACAACACCCTGGAAGTCCAGTTGCCCTTCATCAAACATTTCATGAAGGATGTCAAAATCGTTCCCATGGGGGTTCCCCCGACCCTGGCTTCCCTGGAACTCGCGGCCTTTGTCTCAAAAAAATCCAAGGAAATGGGCCTTTCAATCAAGATCATCGGTTCCACGGACCTGACCCACTATGGAGATAACTACCGTTTCCAACCAAAAGGGTCGGGCCCCGAGGCCCTGGAATGGGTGAAAATGGAAAACGACGCCCGCCTCATTGAGAAAATCATGGCCATGGATCCCGAGGGCATCCTTAAAGAAGCAAGGGAGCATCAGAACGCCTGCTGCGCAGGCGCTGTGGCCTCAGCCGTAAAGGCTTCCATGGAATTGGGCGCGGATACGGCACACAAATTGGCCTATGCAACCTCCCATGACAAGAATCCGGGGGACAGTTTTGTGGGGTATGCGGGGGTTTTGTTTTCCTGATGGTTCCGGGGCTTGTGAGAACATATAACAAGGTGATGGAAACCAGAACACGATACTTGAAGGAGATAAAATGAACCCATCCCTTTTTCATCGCAACGCTCTTCCTGCCCCAGCTTGTGTCGAAGCCGGGCAGGCCCCATCCCTTGATCGTCGGGTATTTGAAGGCGGCCCTGGAGTACCATCATGGAGGGGAAAGTGAAAAGGAGTTGAAAATATAAGATGAAAAAGAAACAAAAGCTGATATTCATTGGCGGTCCTCCCGGTGTTGGAAAAACAACGGTGACCCGGTTGGTTCTTGGCGAGTTGAACCATTCGATCCGAGTGGATGGTGATGAATTGTGGTTTCATATGAATCCTTTTACCCCAATGCCGGTTTCCAGTCTGGTGAGAAGTGCAAGCGTTTTCTCAACGGAGGCAATATTGACTGTATTCCAATGAAGAAACTACTTTACTGAAACTTCGCAGAACCCACCAAGCCAATTCTACCACGCACGATTCATGTCCCACTCATGACTCTGATTATCCGATCATTTTCGTGCAAGATTCGGGTATTAATATACTTGTTGACACACAAACGCATAATACCTATTCTCATGCCTCAAAAAAGCCAAATTATCATCTTTTGCGGGTCATTATAAAAAATATGCTTCCAAAACCCGTCTTTTCTTCATTTAATTGGATGAATTCCAAGCAGCAGTTTAGGAGGAATCAATGGATAATGCATTTTCGATGAAAGAGATACAGGCAGTTAAAAGGCCTAAAAGCATAAATTGCAGTCTGATCACTGTGTTTTTCGCAATAGCAATTCTCTTCTTCTCAGCATTTAAAGCCAACGCAGAACAGATTGAAAAAAAATATTTATTCAGCATACCGGAAGATGCAACTTCTGTGCACCAGAAAATCAATGATACCGGAAATGCAATTGCCTTTTGGGTGAGACGTCCTAACGGCATCAGTTTATTGGTGTCCGGGTTTCCTCCGGTTGAATACAAAGGACATATCAATTTTGGCCCTATGAACAGTTTTCAGGCTGTTACCCCATCCGGCAAAGAGGATATTTATAGTGCCGGTGAAACCGCAGAAAAGGATGTGTGGTTGGCTTGGGGGCCTCATGAAAAATTGGCCGACTATTTGAGCCTCGATGCCTCCGGAAAACATGTTGCCTTTGCAATTTATGACCATGGCAAATGGCGAGTGGTCGTAGATTTTAAGCCCGAAGAACCTTTTAACTATGTATTCCCGCCAATGCTCAGCGCTGATGGAGGCCACTATGTTTATACTGCCAAGAAAGACGACAAATTTGTCGTTGTCAAAGACGGAACACCGGGGGAGCCCTATGACGAGATATTTAATGACACTTTATTTATCAGTGATGATGGCAAGCACACATTCTATGTCGCAAAGACGAATGATCAATATCATGTTGTATGGGACGGAAAACAGGTGTCCGTTCATGAGGATATGGGACAAAGTGAAGCTTTTAGCCCCAACGGTGACCGGTATGCATACAGCATAGCTAAAAACGATACCTGGCATGTGGTTTTAGATGGCAAAGAAAGCGCCGGATATGATGGTGTGGCATCATTTGTCTTCAGCCCGGAGGGTTCCCATTTTGCTTTTAGGGCGAAAAAAAACGGTAAATGGAAATATGTCGTGGATGGAAAGGAAGGGCCCGTATTTGATAATACCTCAAATATCCTTGTCTTCAGCAAAAATGGAGAGCGCTTTGCCTATGGTGCAGTAAATGGTGAAAAATGGATGGCTGTTGAAAACCACAAACCCGGTTCTGAATGCGATGGTCTGTTTGGCCTTCTTTTCAGTGAGGACGGAAAGCATTTCGCCCAGGGAGAATTTCGAGGAGACAAGCTGCAACTTGTGTTAGACGGGAAAAACAAATGGGAACAAACCGGGGAGCCGGCTATGAGACCCGTTTTCAGCCCGGATGGCCTTAACCTTTTCTATGCAATCCGCAAAAATTCCAAAATTCATCTTGTCGTAAATGGCAAAGAAAGCACTCCCTATGATGGGGTCGGTATGCCGGTCTTCAGCCCGGACAGCCAACATCTTGTCTATTTGGCAAGGCGGGATAAAACAGAGTTGATTGTTATTGATGATAGCGAGATGGCCTCCGATTATGAAGCCATACCAAGCCATTTTGATTTCACAAAATGGGGCCAGCTTGTATTTTGGGGGATTAAAGACGGGAAATGGGTTCTCACTGTAAATGGAGAAGCCGGAGAAGCCTTTGATAAAGGGTATCTCGGTTCTGAATCACCTGTAAGTTTTTCTCCGGATGGGTCGATGACCTATTTTGTACTAAAAGATAATGAGGTTTATTTTGTAAGTCATAATCCTTGGCTGTATAGAGGGTATGTAAAATACCTAACAGACTGTAAAACAAATGGTTAATCAGAGCCGGTCATGCCAGGCCGAAATCAAAAATAAAGACGGTCTGCGTTCTGGGAACTGCAGAGAAAAGCGTCTTCCCTTACGGGAGCATCAAAAATGGTGATTCCTGGAAATAAGGGGAGTTTACAAAAGAAACAGCCCCCTCTGGGGATAAGGAGGCTGCTTCAAAATAGGAGTGAAAAGAAAAGGCTTTTCGCTGGAAGTTGTCTTTTTTGTATTACAGCAATTAATGAATGTCAATCATTTTTTTTGATTGAATTTTATTTTTCTAATCCATTGTATCTATTGGGTTCTTCATTATGGCCACCATGGCATTTAAAAATAATTCGATTCCGGCGCGTGCAGGCCCAGAATAGCCTCGATTTCAGAAAGGGCTGAAATGTCATATTGCCCCCCAAGAGTCGGATTGTTGTAGGCTACCAGGGAAATTCCAGCAGCCTTTGCCGCCTTTGCGTCCAGCTCCGAATCCCCCACATAAATCACCTCATGGGGTTCAACCTTGAAATGGGCGAGGATTTTTTCCAAACCTTCCGGATGGGGTTTGGCGTAGGTCACGTCCAGGGCTGTCACCACCAGATCAAACAAATCCTTAAGGTGGAAGGTCTCCAGGACGGCGTTCATGGTGTCGGACCGGTTGGTCACCACAGCGGTCTTGCGGTCCGGGCGAAGCTTATGGAGCAAGGGTTTCAGGCCTGGCTCCTCCAGCATGGCGCCGATAAAAGGCAGATATCCCATTTGATTCCGATAATCCCGAGCTTTCTTAAGGGTCACTTCATCCTGAAAAAGAAACGAAAGGGAACTGTCCACGGTGTGCATATGCACATATTCAAATTGCTCAGGGGTCAAGGCCGGCTTTCCCATGGCTTCCAAAATCCTGCTATAGTATGCGGTGTTTGCGTTTTGCGTGTCGAACATTACGCCGTCACAATCAAAGGCCACAACTTTGATGGTTTTGTTCCTATTCATTTCACTCATTCCACATCCTGGTCGGGCAGGTCCAAAGGCTGGGGGTTTGGATCACGAATATCCCCGTATATTCTTATTTCAATTTTTGGCTTGACGGGACTGTCTGTTTCCAAAATCACCGTATCGCCATAGCGTCCCTTATCTTTCTTTGTGTTTTCTACCACCAGGGAATATCCCATGGACTTCGACTCTTTGGGGATCAGTTGAAAGGTGATATACTTTCCATTTAATGCGGTAACCTTTTTAATGTTAAAAGGATATTTCTCCGTGGGTGTGATGGTGACATTCTGTTTTACCGGCTCTCCCACCTTGGCGGTTAGCCTGATGATGCCTCCAGGGTTGATATTCGCGAATTTCTCCACCAGACCGGTGATGACGATCTCCTGTTGTGGATTGGCCGGGTCATTGGAATACACTTGGCTGATTTTTGACATCTTTCTTCCGCCCCAACCCGTGGTGTTGACTTTGATGTCTATTTTTCCCTCGCCGCCGGCAGGGATCTGCTTCGTAAAAGAAGCAACGGTGCAGCCTCAGGAGGTTTTTACCTTTTCTATGGTCAGGGGGGCGTTCCCGGGATTGCTGACCAAAAATTCATGCACCACGAAGGTTCCCTCCACAACGGAACCGAATTCGTACCTTCCTGCCTTGATGGATAATTGTGGAATCCCGGTGGCAGGATCAGAAAATCCTTTCGGGTCTTCCTGGAGGCTTTGGGCCTGGGGAGAAGGGTTTTGACCGGGATTTGAAACATCAAAATTTTCAGCAGCCAGACCCAAACCCGGAAATGCAAAGACCATGGCAGCAATAAACACCATGAGATGGGTGGTTTTTTTCTTCATGAACACTCCTTGGAAAGATAAGCGGTTAACGGGCAAGTCTTTTTCGTTACATCGTCCTTTTCCCGAAAAAAATAAACGAAAAAGCTCCCTGATTTTTGAGACCGGCATTATACCAGCGATTGCCCAATTTTTACATCATAAAAATAGGATCCACATCCAAAGTGATTTTAACCTGCCGGCTCTGGAACAGTTTGCTGTTTGAATTCCTGGCCTCCTCCATGAAGGCATGCAGGGATTTTGAATCCCTTGCCTTGATGAGAATCTGCCATCGGTAGAGGTTCGCCACCCGGTGGAGGGCCGAGGCTGTGGGGCCGAGAATCGAAACCGCCTCCCTATGTTCAGGTTTTTTCTGTAAGCCTTCCAAGGTCTTTCCCAGCAGTTCCGAGTGGTTCCTGGCTTCCTCGCTGTCCTTGCCTGAAATTCTGACCATGAGAAGCCGGGTATAGGGTGGATATTTCAAGGCCTTTCTGAATTCGATGTCCCGGCCGTAAAAAATCCGAAAATCCTGGGTTTTTGCTGCAACGATGCTGAAATGATCCGGGTTGTAGGTTTGAAGGATCACCCGGCCCGGGACCACCCCTCTTCCCGCCCTGCCGGATACCTGGGCCAGAAGCTGGAAAGTTCTGGCCCCGGACCTGAAATCCGGAAAGCTCAAGGACAGGTCCGCGCAGATGATGCCCACCAGGGTGATATTGGGGAAATCATGACCTTTGGCCACCATCTGGGTTCCGATGAGAATGTCTGTGTCACGGGTTTTCAACCCCTTCAAGATTTTAAGAACAGACCCTTTGGAAGAGGTGGTGTCCCGGTCCATTCTGGCGATGCGGGCATCTGGAAAAAGCTTGGACACGGCCACTTCGATCTTTTCCGTTCCTGCTCCTAAATGTTGAATATTCTCCGACCCGCAGATGGGACAGTGAAGATCTGCAGCTTGGGAAAACCCGCAATAATGGCATTGGTGCGCCTTGATGCTCCGGTGAAGGGTCAAGGTGATGTCGCAGTTTTGGCATTTCAGGGACTCACCGCATGCCCCGCAAACGGACAGATTGGAAAAGCCTCTGCGATTGATGAATAAAAGGATCTGTTCTTTTCGTTTGAGGGTCTCTTCCATGGCCTGAAGCAAGGGGATACTGAAAAACTTGCGAATCCCCCGCATGCCCCGGGTTTCCTTAAGATCCACGATCTGAATGCTGGAAAGAGGTCTTTTTTCAATTCGATGGGTGAGGGTGACCTCCTTGTATTTCCCCGTCTCCACATTGTAGTAGGACTGGACCGATGGTGTGGCCGATCCCAAAACCACCACACAGGATTCATCGCTGGCCCTTTTCACCGCAAGATCTCTTCCGTTATACATGAGCCCATGGTCCTGCTTATAGGAAGAATCGTGCTCTTCATCCACAATGATGAGACCGAGTTGGTCCAAGGGGGCGAAAACCGCGGAACGTGCACCGATGACAATGGACGCCTTGTTTTCCGATATTCTGATCCACTGGTCATAGCGTTCCCCATTGGATAAGCCGCTGTGAAGCACGCCGACACACTCGCCGAACCTGGCCCTGAAACGCCGTTCCACTTGGGAAATCAGGGCGATTTCAGGCACCAGCACCAACGCCTGACGACCCTGTTTCAGGGTTTCCTCGGCCAAACGCATATAGACTTCGGTTTTACCGCTTCCGGTAACCCCGGAAAGGAGAAAGGCCGAATACCCCTTGCCAAGGGAAGCGATGATTTCCGAAACCACTCCATCCTGTTCATGGGTGAGCAGGGGGGGGGCGTCACGGGCGATGGGATCCCCGAATGGATCCCTGTAGACCACCCTGTGCTCCAGGGAGATGAGGCCGGATTCTTCCATTTTTTTCAAAACGCTTGAAGCCGTAGGAACCAGAGATTTTAAATCTGCCACGGACATCTCGCCTTTTACAGCTTTCAGAATATCCAGGATTCCTTTTTGCAGTTTAGACCGGTCATGGGGAACTGTCGTGGCATTTAAAAGGCAAACAAATCGCTCCAGCTTGGGTTTTGCGGTGGTTTTTGTGAAGCTTGTTTTCACCTCAAGGCGGTTTTTCTGAACCTGGGACTGAAGGAAGGCCAGGGGCATGTTTCTATCCAGGCGCAACCGGATTTCTTTGATGGATTTCGAGCCCGTTTCAAGCAGTTTCAACAGGTCGTATTCAAGTTTGGAAAGCCTCTCTTCTCCAAGGGCTTTTCCGCCCTGGTCCGTGAGACTGAACCTTTTGATATCATGAAAAGTAAGTCCGGAAGGCAGGGCGCTTTCGATCACTTCGCCGATGGGATGAAGATAATAATCCGCAACCCATTTGAAAAAGGGTACCATGGAGGAAGGGAAAAGGGGCTTCTCATCCAGAATATCCAGAATCTGCTTGATGGGCTGACCGGGGGTAAGCCTGCAGGGTTCCAGCACATAGCCGGTGACCCGCCGCCCACCGAAGGGGACGAGAACCCTTTTGCCGGGAACCACCATGGACGCCAGTTCCGCAGTTGCCGAATAGGTATAGGTACCTGCAACCGGCAAAGTCACTGCCACTTGGATATGGATGTGCCCGGGAGCCGGGCATTCTTGTCCATTGCCTATTTCGCTTAACCGTTCACCATTCACCATTCACCATTCACTGTTAGCTGTTCATTGTTCACGGATCACCATCTAATGATTCAGGAATCTACCCCTTCAGCGAGTCAAAATCAACGAATATGAAAAGTTGCAACAAGTGACCCGAACTGGTATGATGCGCTAAAGATATGAAATAAAAAACCGATATGGACCATAGCGGTGGTTTTGATAACAGATAATTTCTATTTTTTTAATCAGAAGGG
>Ga0180732_1002367_pt1 | contig 10122 bp, 6 predicted proteins | sample KR11_01MetaG_FD_148674 | JGI IMG/M metagenome (GOLD analysis project Ga0180732, IMG submission 148674) | Groundwater microbial communities from the Olkiluoto Island deep subsurface site, Finland - KR11_0.1 MetaG | ecosystem: Environmental > Aquatic > Deep subsurface > Groundwater | place...
AATTTCAGGTGATAAGTCTGATGATACAGAGGGGGTAAATTGGGAAGAATTAATTAAGTCCGATAAAACGCCTGCGAGTCCATTAGATGTGAGATCATTTCGGGAAAGATTTGCTAAAATGATTGACGATAGTGACATTCAATGTCTTGTCATCATGGTTGATGACCTTGATCGTTGTTCACCCGAAAGAATTATTGAGAACCTTGAGGCTATAAAGCTTTTTTTGAATGTAAACAAAACTGCTTTTGTGATCGGCGCTGATCCCAGAATTGTAAGAAATGCAATTGCAGTTACTTACTCCCCAGATAAAATGCGTGGGCAAGAAGAGGAAGGCGAAGCTCCTGATAGCTTAATCACAGATTATCTTGAAAAACTTATTCAGGTTCCTTACCGTCTCCCGCGATTATCTCCTGCAGAAGTCGAGACCTACATGACCCTTTTATTCTGCCAGCGAGAGCTTGAACAAGATCTGTTTAGTAAATGCGTTACCAAATGTGAAGAAGCTAGAGAAAAAAACCGGTACTCTGTGTTTGGCTATGCTGATGTAGAGAAGGCAATTGGAAATGAAAATTTGCCTGACAATCTGGCACAGAGTTTAATATTTTGCTCTCATGCATCGCCACTAATTACAGAAGGACTTAAGGGTAATCCACGCCAAATAAAGAGATTTCTTAATGCACTCATGTTGAGGAAGGAGCTTGCAAGTGTTGCCAAGCTAAGCAATATTAGAGATGATGTTTTGGTCAAACTCATGGTTCTGGAATATGCTCACCTCAAAGAATTTTTGAAACTTTTTAATTGGCAACAAAGCCAGGATGGTTTCCCAGAACAAATTAAGGAATGGGAAAAAAGTATTAAGGAGGTTGAAGGAGATATCGACAAGTTGGAGAGTGATAAAATCACTGAAAAGCGATGGGACATAAAGTCAATGAGGTGTTGGTTGGCAATGGAGCCGAGTCTATCAGATATCGATCTTCGAGATTATTTTTGGATAGCACGGGATCGATTAGAATCTACTCTCAGCGGAACTGCCTTAATATCTCCAATTGTTCGTTTGGCTTTGTCCGATATCATTTCAGGTAATTCTGGAAAAGTTAATCAAGCACTGCACACTGTAAAGGAATTTGAAGAAGATGAAAGAGTATCGTTTCTGGATCTATTGGAAACACATATTAAACGTCATGCAGATGAAAAGTCAGGCTATGACGCGTTCAGAGAACTTATCAATACAGATATCCCAGGCAGTGTTGAATCCTATTTGAATGTCCTCTTGACAGTCCCTATCAACGCAATTCCTGTTGCGATTGCTTTTGATATGGCCGGACTATTAAAAGGCAGACACGATTTAGGAGAAAAATTTGAGCCTGTAATTGAAAGACTGTCATCAAAAAAATCTAAAATTAACACGGCACTTCAAAAGGCACTTCAACTTACCAAAAAGGATAAATAGAAGCTATGGGCACTTCATCTGGCTACGAAGCCCCGACGACTCCTGATTGGAGAGTTCTAAAAGCTAAGGTAACCAGGACCGCAAGGGACGGCTCAGCATCACCCAGTACTGCGAAAAGCACGCTTCGAGACCTCATTCGAACAAGCGGTGGAGCGCATAACATTTCACGAGGTGGTGGCGCTATCGGCGCAGGGAGATCTGCCCAGAATACCGCACGAAACCTTGCCAATTTTATATCGTCGGTTGGAGCAGTTGGTCTTCATCAAACACTCGAATCATTTGGCCTCTCTGAATTTGTAGGGAGATCGGCAAGTGAAATAATTCCTGCGCTTGTTGATAAGCTTGGCGGACCTTCAAGTACCATCAATGATACAGATGCTCGAAAAGCGCTGTCTATTGTAATGGATCAACTGCTCAAAGACCTTGATACTCCAGAGCAAGTAGAGGAGGCGTTGAACCAAATTATGGAGGGCGAAGCCCTGGAAAGCTTATTAAATCAATTTTTTGGATATTATCTTTATGAACAATTTTGCCGAGTTTTTTATGAACGATTGGGAAATAGAGTAGGACGTTCCAATGCTGACTCTTATCTGTCCAGCATAGTTGATACAATAAAATCAGCATTAGAATTAATGACATTCGATAGAGACTTAAGTCAAATTGATTGGAAAGGCGCTGAGGGTCAAAACATTGCCGACCAAATTCTTCAAGATACCTTTGAAATTTTCGGGGGCTAAAATGATAATCGATGTTAATGTTAACCTTGAAGATGCTACAAGAAGTGAATTCGCACCGGTGAATATAAGTTGCAGATCTGCGAGTTTATCCTCTTCAATCAATGTTGATTTTTCAACCTTACTTGACAAATGTGCTGAGCCTACAAACCTTGCGGTGGATTTCCTATTTGTTTCGGCGGTTATTTACTGCATTGATAAGCTAATTCCCAGGTCAATATCCATTGATAATTGGACACGGCAGCTTCAGGTCGAAATACCTGTATCTGATTCCGATCTATGGTCTCAAAATGCCAAGAATTTTAACAGCGCTATATCATTTCTAACTGGGGACTTTTGGAATATTTCTTTCAGAAATATAGAATGTAGTCTGCTTCGGCCTAAAAAGATTCGATACAGGCTTTTCGAAGAAGAAACAACACCTGATGCAGTCAGTCTCTTCTCTGGTGGCTTGGACTCTCTAATTGGGGCAATTGACTGGTTAGAATCGAATCCAGAAGGAACAATTAAATTAGTAAGCCACTATGATCCTGGCGTTGCCGGACCCAAATCTGATCAGAAGAGGCTAATGGCGGAGCTTAAAGAACACTATGGCAATAGAATTAATTTTGTTCAAGTCAGAGTGGGCCAAACTCCGCCAGGCAGCGAGGGAACTTTTCGAAGTAGATCGATTATTTTTATTGGATTAGGAATTTACGTTGCCTCTTTAGCAGGTAAAAATATTAATACGATCATGCCTGAAAATGGCAATATCGCGTTAAATGTTCCGCTAACCCCATCTCGTCGGGGGGCTTGTAGCACCAGAACAGCACACCCTTTCTTCTTGAATAGTATTGATCAAGTGTTACAAGACCTTGGCTTTCAAAATAGAATAATAAACCCTTTTGAATTAAAAACAAAAGGTGAGTGTGTTGAACAATGCCTTAACCGGTCAGTATTAAAAAACCTTGCTGTTAGTTCAGTTTCATGTGCCAAGAGGGGGAGGCATAAAATTCACTCGATAAATCGAAGTGCAAGACAGTGTGGGAGGTGCATGCCTTGCATTTATAGACGCGCAGCACTCCACAAAATCGGTTTAGATACCGAAGAATATGGTATGGATATATGTAGAGGTGACGTTGATTTAGAATCGAATCAAAAATTAGTTGATGATTTCCGCGCTTACGTTTCTTTTATTTCCCGAAATCCTTCCAAAGATGAAATATCATCTTTACTTTTGGCAAATGGAAATCTCAATATTTTCCTTTTACCTGATTATGGAGACTTGGTTTTTCGTGCATTGGAAGAAATTCGTGCTTTACTGCGTGATAAAGCTACAAGTCGGGTATTGCGTCAAGCAGGGCTATAAATTAAGGGATTCTATTGATGATAGATGTCCATTGCCATATCGACCAATTTCCAAATCCTTTTGAAATTGCAAAAAAAGCTGAAAGAGATGGGATCATTACTATAGCAGTAACGAGCTTGCCAGACCATTTTAAATTAGGTTATCCACATTTATTGAATTTTAAGAAAGTAAGGCTTGCTCTTGGATTTCATCCTATTATCGCCGGTAAAAAGCGATTTGATGAAAAATTATTTAAATCATTGGCTTCTAAAACCTCTTATATCGGCGAAATCGGTTTGGACTTTTCACAAGATGATAACCTTAAAAGACGAAATCAGATTAATACACTTAAAAAAATATTGCAGATTATAAATGATCGACCAAGATTTATAAGTTTACATTCAAGAAAGGCTGAAAAAGCTCTTTTCGATTTGCTCGTTGAGAATGAAATCAAAAATGCTGTTTTCCATTGGTACAGCGGCCCATTGACTTTGATAGACAAAGCAGTTAATGCTGGCTACCATTTTTCAATTAATCCTGCAATGATTAAGACCCAAAAAGGCCATAAAATCATTGAAAGGATTCCTCCAGAACGAATATTAACAGAAACAGATGGACCGTATGTTAAGATCAAAGGCCGACCAGCGGAACCAGGAGATGTAATATTAATAATGGAGTATCTTAAAGACGTTTGGAATACATCCCTTGAAAATGCCGGAAAAAAGATTCATCAAAATTTCAATACGTTAATTGAACGAATTTTCAGTAAAGCAAAGTGAAATAAATCATATAACATGCGGATCAACTCTGATCCAAAAAGCTTGCGTTTTTTGTCCATGTTGTCCATGGAGTTGCTACAACTTGCAGCAAAGTTCTTAATTAGATGAAGGCCTATGATCGCTTAGAATTCAGGAGAATTTCATGGTAAAGACCGACCTTACAGAGGAAGAAAAGAAACTGATTATTGAGGCGCTTAATAACAATATTGAACCGCCTGCGGAGTTGATGACAAAACTCTTTCCGGGTCTGGCTGAAAAATTTGATGTTGCTAAGCTGGACAGGGCTAAAATTGTCACCCTTGAATATGCAGGGAAAAGAAGCGAGGCCGCTATCCTGAATCAGGGTTCTCCGACAGATGCTGGCTCGCCGCTTCAGGTTGAACGGTGTTTTAAAGGCGGCAGTTTGACGGGTGAGACCCAGCTTGATTTATTTAAGAAAGCAAAGAGTGGGACGGATGATAACTGGCAGAACCTGATCGTGCAGGGAGATAACCTGCAATTTCTGAAGACGTGCTACCGGAATGCAGACCCGCTGATCAAGGACAGGGTCAAGGGCAAGGTGAAGCTGTTTTGTATTGATCCACCGTTTGCGACGAGAAGCGATTTTAAGGGTTCAGGGGATGAGAAAAGCTATTCCGACAAGGTTAATTCCGCTGAGTTCATCGAGGGGTTGAGAGAGCGGTTGATTTATATGCGGGAGACTTTGGCGGATGATGGGAGTATTTATGTGCATTTGGATTGGAAGATGAGCCATTACATGAAACCAATAATGGATGAAATATTTGGTGTTGCGAATTTTCTGAATGATGTAATTTGGTACTATAGAAGATGGAACATTGAAAGCAATCTATTTGCTCGTAATCATGATACATTGTTGTTTTATGTAAAAAAATACGGTCAACACACTTTTAACAATATGTTTATCCCAAAATCTGAAAAATCAAGTGCTCAAGGAAAGGCATGGAAAAGTGTTTTTAACGACGAAGGGAAAAGGGTTTCCGTTCAAACAGATGAACCCACAAAAGGAGTTCCAATGCCAGATGTCTGGGAAATATCAATGATAAATCCTGTAGCACTTGAAAGAAAACAAGTGAACTATCCCACACAAAAACCCGAAGCACTCCTCGAACGAATCATCCTTGCCTCCTCCAACCCAGGCGATCTCGTCATGGACATCTTCGGCGGTTCCGGCACCACGGCAGCGGTTGCGGAAAAGCTTGGCAGGCGCTGGATCGTCTGTGATTTTGGCAAACATGCGATCTACACCATGCAAAAGAGGATGCTCAGAATCGGCGAGTCAAAGGCCCTCGGTAACGATACAAGCAAAAACCAAAAATACGGCAAGCTTCCAAAACCGTTTTGCGTGGTTTCCACGGGGGCCTATGATTTTTCCCGCATCATGAAGCTCAGGGAGAACAAGGACGCCTATATCGATTTTGTGCTGGGCCTTTTTCAGAGCAGTCGGGATGAAAAGGATTTATCAGGCAAATACAGGCTTACCAATATCTTTGGTGAAAAGGACGGCGATCCGGTTGAGGTTTACCCTGTGTGGGATGACGAGTATTTGAAAAACATCAGGATTGATGAGAAGTATCTCAAAGGGATCATTTTGCAGTCCCGTGGCAAACTTAAAGGCAATTATTATATTATCACACCTGAGACCTGCACCGTTGTTGGCGATACAACCATGAAAAACAGCGCCGGTAATGATGTTCATTTTAAGATGCTGAAGTTTCCCTACAAAATACTGGAAGATGTCTCCCGCAATTTTCAGATACAGCAGCAGCCAAGCTCCCAGGAAAACGTCAATAACCTTATCAATTCGACCGGGTTTTATTTTAATGATGATGTTGAGATTGAGGTTGAGAGAATAAAACAAGGGTTGAAAATCACGCAGTTCGAGACAAAGATCCTGGATAAACAGGGCGAGCGTTTAAAAGGACTTGACGGGCTTGCGATGCTGCTTGTGGATATTGATTATGACGGTAAGATTTTTGATATGGACAGGACGGTATTTGCCAAAGATATCAGTGATGACGGCAAAATCAGAATGACCGGTTTGACGGAAAGCGTCGCGGTTATAGCAATTGATAAACACGGCAATGAGAGCAAACCGTTTATAATATAGGTGGAAGGGAACTCATGGCTAAACAAAAAATCAATGTTAAAGGAACGGAAATTATTATTTTTTCACAAAAAAAGAAAGATTATATTTCTCTTACTGATATCGCAAAACATAAAAATCCAGAAGCTCCCAGAGATATAATAAAGAATTGGATCAGAACTCGAAGTACAATTGAATTTATCGGAATTTGGGAACAAATTCATAACCCGAATTTTAAACAGGTCGAATTCGACCTGTTTAAAAATGAATAAGATCGCAATTGACCAAATGAAAGTACTTATTAAAAACAGATCAATTAAGAAGCTTAAAGAATAAAATACAATGGCGAAAAAAGCTAAGAGACAAAAAGCGATCAAGAGATTGAATTTATCCGACCACACACTGGATATAAATATCCGGAAGTGCAATTACAACAAGTTCAGTTTTTCAGAAATAGAGGACTATGTCCATGAGCTGGTTGGATCGCGCGACTACGAGTATGATGCCATAAAACAAATCATGATTTATCTATGGGGCGGCAGTTACAAGAGCATTTCTGAACTTGGAAGAGAAAATTACAAGCAAAAATTGCAGATTCAGCAGCGTTTTGGAACAGAAGAAAATTTCCTCCGCCAACTTCCCCTTCCTGAGCGGCTTTCAGGCGTGGTCCATATGGCTACCGGCACGGGAAAATCTTATGTGATCTTTGCTGTTGCCTGGCTTTCCCTTGTAATGGGGCTTGCAAAGCGGGTGCTTGTGCTTGGCCCGGCCTCAACCATTATCGAACAGGGCCTGCGCGAAAAATTCAAGGACTTGATGAGCAGGAAAGCGTTTAGTGACAAACTTCCGGCAAAATACAGGGGAAAGGCAATCAATCTTCTGACGGATAATGACTCCATAGAAGACGACTCCATTGTGATTGAAAACATCAACGCAGTTTACACTTTCGGCGGGATCACCGACACATTATTCAAAAATACCGACGAAGTTCTTGTGCTTGGAGATGAAATTCATCATGCCTATTCACATCTGAAATATGCAGACAATCGTCTTGTGCTTGACAGAGAAGAAGGACCGGAAGGAAAAAAGAGCGAAGCAAGAGACGAACGGCTGTGGATGAAGTTTTTACGTGAAAACACCAAAATTACCAGGCACATCGGCTTTACCGGCACACCCTATAACCAGGACGAGTATTTTGCCGATATTGTTTTCAACTACTCTATCAAGGATGCAACCGAAGAGAAATATATCAAAAAAATCAATTCGATTATCCGTACCGAGACCGATGAAGGCGACGACAGGCTTACTATTGATCAGCGTTTTGAGATGGTGCTGAAAAACCATCTGGAAAACAGGGAAAAGTATGCGTATAAAACCCGTTCCGGCAAAAGGATTGTAAAACCGATAACAATTTTTATCTGCCCGAATATAAAAAATGCTCAAAGAAGGTATAATGAGTTTGTCACGTTTCTGGCCGGATATGAAAAAAAGCATCATGGTACGCAGGGAACTGATTCGGAGATCATAGACAGGCTGCGTAAAAAAGTGATTTGCGTTGTAAGCAAGGTTTCCAAATCGGAATACAAAGAAGAGCTTGATAATATTGAAGAAACAGACCCGAAAAAGCCGGGCGGGAGCGTTGAGTTTATCTTTGCGGTCAACAAGCTTTCAGAAGGCTGGGATGTGGATAATGTCTTTCAGATAGTCCCAATGGAAGAGAAGGTCTTTAACTCCAAGCTTCTTATTTCACAGGTGTTAGGCAGGGGTATGCGCATACCTCGAAAAGTTATCAGCGCGAACATTCAGCAAAACTATCCTGTCTTGACGGTTACAAATCACGACAAATTTGCCGATCATATCAGAGAGCTGGTTGACTCGGTTACCGAAAGCGACATGTATCTTACCTCTTTGCCTCTGACTGACAGGGAGCAAGGAAGAGGCACGCATAATTTTACCCTGTTTAACCTCAACTATATCCCTAACATACGTTTTGAAAAGGCTGACCACATAGACCAGGGACCTCCGGGCAAACTTCTATTAACACCATTTGAAGAAAAACTCGGCGTTAAAGTCATAAGGACTAAAGACGAAAAGCGGTATGAGCTGGCAAGAAATTTTTATACAGTCGACCAGATTGTTTACGATATCTTTAATCGTTTTAAATATAGAACGTTTGAGGCATTGCATTTTGATTTTGGCAGCGTAATTGTAGATGACCGTTATCCTGAAGAGGATGAAATTATGCAGGTTATTCTTGACGCCATGAAAGAGGCCTGGATCACTGGAGATAAGCTCTCGGAAGAGAACAGAAAACAAATTGATAATTATTTTAACCAGTTTTTGCCACGGGGTAAAAAGAATCGGGTTTTTGAAAATATTGAGGGCGATTTGATTCCGGTCGATACAGCCGAGAAAATGGACAGAACCGGCATCCGGGTGAGCGAGCTTGAAAGGGACAGAACCGCATTCTTAAGCGAGGATTATGAAACAGAGGTCGGAGAAACAAACAAATTTGTACTGGAATACATTAACGAATTAAGAGCTCGCCCGAAAGATAAGCAACAGCTTTCCCTTTTTAAGCCTGAAGATTTTGTGGAAAGAAGAGATGAAATCATCCGGACATTTGTAAAGGGCGATACAAGACCACCCTATGTGGTAAATACCTCAAAACTGAAAAGTCCGCAAAATATCGTACTGGTCTCCCATTCGCCGGAAAAGGAGTTTGTTTTTCAACTGATAGACAATTCTGATTATATTGATTCCTGGATAAAATCACCTGATAAGAATTTCTACTCCATTGATTATGAATACTGGAAAGGCGGCAAGGACAGAGTCAAGCGAAGTTTTAATCCCGATTTTTTTATAAAGATTGATCTTGATGAGTACATTTCAATGCTTGAGAGTGAAGGAAAGCGAGAGTATCTTGAAAACCTGAAAAAGCTTCAGGATGAAGGAATAGAAACCCTGATAAATGTTGTGGAGATCAAGTCTGATGAGGATCAGGATGAGGCAACCCCTGCAAAAAAGGAGTATGCAAAAGCGCATTTTGAGAGAGTAAATAAGAAATTGAGCGGAATGAATTTAGCAGACATTGGCAGCCAACATCAATCAGATGCGAAAGAGTATTACACTTTTGATTTGCTGACTCCAAATCAATTTCCGGGCTGGATTGCTGATTTGAAAAAAGGAAAGATTGGATGATTTTGCGGGGATTAGGGAACGTAGCTCAGTTTATGGATATGGGGTATCAAATCTTGAATCGTGAATTATAAAAATTCTAAAATATATTGAAATAATTATAAAATATGACACATCTTTAACTTCATCGGTGTCTTCCCGCCGCCGGCGAACTTTTTAGGTAATTATTGAGGAGGGACATATGAACAAACGCACACTTATCCTTACCTCCATAGTTTTGATTGTAATAGTCGGATGGATATACTTCCTTCCTTATCGAACCCTGGGCAAGATTCGCGAGGCAGCTTTAAACGGTGACTCTGAAACATTGAAAGACTATATTGATTTTTCAGCATTTCGGGAAAGCGTCAAAGAAAATGTCAACGAATTAATGGCCCGCCAAATGGCTACCATGTCCAAAGAAGAGCAAGATAATCCTTTCATGGTACTCGGAATGATGCTTGCAGGCACATTTGCAGACAAGTTTGTCGACTCTTTTGTCACTCCAAGTGCTATCGTGGCGCTTACGAAGGGCCAAAAGCCTTCCCTTG
>Ga0180732_1002368_pt1 | contig 10117 bp, 10 predicted proteins | sample KR11_01MetaG_FD_148674 | JGI IMG/M metagenome (GOLD analysis project Ga0180732, IMG submission 148674) | Groundwater microbial communities from the Olkiluoto Island deep subsurface site, Finland - KR11_0.1 MetaG | ecosystem: Environmental > Aquatic > Deep subsurface > Groundwater | place...
CCGCATTTCATGAACTCCTCTGTGGAATAATCCAAACCTGTTGCGGCGCTCAGCATACTCGCATACTCCACTTTCGAAACATCGAACCACGCGAACCTGCAAACAGCCAGGGAATCAAGAGCAGCCATTTCATCCTGGTATGCCTGAACAAGCCCTGCTTTTCCTTTGAAGGTAAAACGATCTACCTTTTCAGGTTTCCCCAGTACCTCGGGCGATATCATGTAGGCGCGCATGTGACATCCTCCCCTGTTGGATGTGGCATAAGCAAGAGCCATCCCCAGCGCCCCGCGCGGGTCATATCCCGGAAGTTCAAGCCCCTTGGAGTGCATCGCAACATCTTTTCCATGAGCTTTTGCAAGAGCCTTTGAACCCATGCCGAGTTCTTTCCCGACACCTTCGCTTTCACCTATCTTTTTAACGAGTTCGGAAAATTCCCTGATATCTTCCCCCATGATCTCAGCGTAAGCCGCTATTGTGGATCCGGAAGAGATGGTATCTATACCGTAATCATTACACATGCGGTTCGCCCTGATGATGGCTTCCAGGTCCGCATTCTTATTATCAGGACCATAAGCCCACAGGGTCTCGTATTCAGGGATCTCATGACCCTCAAGGGCTCCGCTTTTAATAACGTGCCTGCATGCTATCACGCAGTTATAGCAGGTGTTGTTCTTGATATCGTATTTTTCCTTTATGAAGTCCCCTGAAACCTTTTCCGCGCTGCTGAACTCGCTTTCACGGAAGTTCCCAGCAGGCAATAACTTCAGGTAGTTCATCAGGTTCACTAATGCTGATGTCCCGAAGATGTGCAGTCCTTTCGAGGACACCGGACTTTTTTTTATGAGCCTAAGGGCTTCATCTCTTGCTTTCCTGAAACCATTCTCATCTGCGATCAGGGGTCTTTTATCCCCCTTTACCACGAGCGCTTTGAGCTTCTTTGAGCCCATGACTGCGCCCATGCCCCCGCGTCCGCAGGCATGGGAATGATCGTTCATCACATTAGCCATGGGAACTAGCTTCTCGCCTGCCCGCCCGATGCATGCCACGCGACCCTGTGATGAGAGTTTATCAGTGCATGACCTGACGTTCTCGCCCCACAACTCTTTTGCGGGATGTATCTGGATATCATCATTGTTGATAGAGATGTAAACCGGCTCTTCTGCTGACCCTTTTAAAACCAGGGCATCTATCCCTGCGAATTTTAGTTCTTTACCAAAGAATCCCCCGCTGCTCGAATCGAATATCGTGCCTGTCAGGGGCGATTTTGACACCATGGCATGCCTGCCTGACATTGGCGCCAGGGTACCTGTGAGGGGACCTGTGGCGAAAATGAGGATATTTTCAGGGCTTAACGGGTCGATGGATGGGTCAACTGCATCGTAATACAGTTTCACTCCAAGACCTCTTCCTCCTATGAATGAATGAAGAATACCAGTATCGCTCTTTGTTCCTGTGATACTGCTGTCTGTCAGATCGATAGTTACGGTTTTTCCTGTCCAGCCGTGCATATGGATTTTAGATTGGAGAGGGATTGTATTAAATGTATGTTTGTTCAGTCATCCAGAGAGAACGTTTGTTGTGGTGGTTATCCTGAGATACAATATATTTGCTCACAATCCAGAGAATAAGGAAAGCGGTTTTATAACCCGCTTATCCCATACGATTCCAGTATAACTTCCCCGTTCAGGTGACCTGTACGATAGGTCTTGCCTGTCTCAAGGTCGTTCACTGTTATTTCCGCAGGCGCGAATACGTTCGCGTCTATCTTGAAGAAATCATACCCTGAGTCCTTGAACGTCTTGTAGAAAGGTTTTCCATAATCCTTTGAGGTCGAGGACGGGACATTCTTGAATTTCTCTTCGTCCATTCCCCTTACAGTGAGGAAGACAGAACCATAATAAATCACGCTGTCGTTAGTGCTTCCCATTGCTTTCAGGTCGTCCTTGACAACCGGGGCAATTGGCGCGCATCCTGTGCCGCTTATGATCTTTGTGGTGTCATATCCCAGTTCGTTAAGCTTGAATATCGCGGTCTCCACAACGCGTCCAGAGACCTGCACAGAGCCTACAATGCTTGCTGTAGGAGCCACAAGCGCTACCACATTCGAAGCGTCGACATGGGACGCTTCTGCTATAGCTTCTATGACCTTTTCATCAGGCAGCTGGCTTGATTCAAGGGCAATGACAGCATAATCGTAATCATCTTCGTACTTAATTCGCTCATATGTCTTTTTGGGTTTAAGAGCAAGCGCCCTCGCAGGACCCGAACCCATTGCGAAATACTTGTCCACGCTGACCCTCCACCCTGCTTTCTGGGCGCCAAGGCATGATATTGCTGGATGGTCAGTTGTAATATCAACGAACGCAAGCGGGATCTCATTCACTTTATGCACGGATATCGAACTTGCACCCAACCCCCCCATACATATATCTGTGAACATCAGCCCTGCCTCGTATCCGCCATCTACGTTCACACCACAGTCTATGACCTTGCTGCCATTTTTCAGCTCAATTGTCTTGATTTTCAGTTCCTCAGACCAATCCATCATTTCTTCTGCGATTTCCAATCCTTTTTCATTGACGCTTAGCAATTGAATCACCACGCAAAATACAGTAGGCTAATTGGACTTATAAGGTTTTTGAATTTATTCCAGATAGTTAAACTTTAATCCTATGCCCAAGAATAGATATAAGAAAAAAATGTTGCAATCGAAGGAGCAGCGGTCATGAAATATCCCCCTACCAATCTCATTCATGCTGTCGGTCTTGCTGATGCATGGTCGCAGGCAGTGAACTTTGTTATGAAAAACGGCATGCAGATAAAAACGGAATATGGTCCCATGTCAAGGGACATCTGCTCTGTCATAGAGGTTCGCGAGCCGTTCGCAGAGCCCATGCTCCATCCCCAGTTCCCGACAAAGGAACTCCATGTGAAGGAATACCTGAAGCAGTGGGAGAGGGATTATGACTGGAAAAAGCAGGGTTTTGAATATAATTACATGGACAGGCTCATCAATTACCCGTCGCGTGGGACAGATGTTGACCAGCTAAAAGCCATACGCGACCTCCTGCCGCAAGGCGTATCGCGCCGCCGCCAGGCGATAACGTGGATCCCCGAGCGCGACCTTTTTGTAAAGGAAGACCAGCCATGCCTCCAGAGATTATGGGTAAGGGCACTCGGGGACGGGAATGCAGAAATGCACTGCATGTGGCGATCTCGCGACCTTTTTGCAGCGTGGAACAGCAACATGGTGGGACTTCTCACGATGATAAAGCGGGAAGTGCTTGAACCCAACAAACTAACGCTTGTTAAGGTGGTGGACTTCTGCAACTCGCTGCATATCTATGAAGCTGACTGGGAGGCTGCCTCAAAGGTCAAGCCGCTGCCCAGGAGCCCGCAGATGATGAGGTATTAATGCCTATAAATTAATATTGTATACAGGTCATAAGCTTTATGATAGAAACAGTCCCGTATCTGATGGCGATCTCATTATTGTTTGCGGTTATTGCAGCCTGCATCTCTATATTGAACTGGATACGCTGGAACAATATCGAGACAGATACGATGAAAGCCAGGGTTTTTCTCGATAAATCTTTTCTGAAAAGCAATTTCAGAATGACTATTGCCACCGTAGTGATCGTAGGGGGGATGGTGGGCTTGCACTCGCTGATGGAATATTTTGAGATTGTGGGAATTGATTTTACAGGTTTCTATCTTTTTTATTATGGTCTGCTGCCAGTAGCAACGGGATGCCTCATGCTGATGGCATATTTGTGGTATAAACTTCTCCATATAAAATTCAAAGATATAATATAACTACTTCCTCCCGTTATACCCTATCTCTTCTTTTGTCAGGTAGCATGCAGGGTCGTCAGCCCATACATTGCCGTATATGGCTTCGGCGCGCACACGGAAGTTCCCGTTGCAGATATCGAACCACTTGCACCTCGCGCACCTGTCAGCATTGGCTTTTATAAGGGCTTTTCGGTTCTTAAGACCCTTCATAAGCTCATTGCTTGTGTCGGTCCATATCTCGCTGAACTTCCTTTCCTTCACGTTGCCAAAAGAGTAATGCCTCCAGAACTGGTCAGCGTGGACTGAGCCGTCCCAGGAAACGCATCCTATGCCGATACCTGATGAATTCCCCTGGTTCATCTGCAGAAGTTCAAATACGTCCTTTGCGCGCTTCGGGTCTTCTTTCAGGAGTCGGAAATATACATAGGGTCCATCACAGTGATTGTCAACCGTGAGCACTTCCATCGGGAAACCTCTCTCATGCATTGCCTTTGTCCTTTCCATGATCAGGTCAAGCGTCTTCCTGCTTTCCTCATGCGACAGTTCATCTTTTACGAGCTTTGACCCGCGCCCCGCATATACGAGGTGGTAGAAACATACGCGCGGGATCTTTTCCTTTTCAAGAAGGTCAAATATCGCAGGGATGTCCTTGACGTTTTTCTTGTTTATCGTGAACCTAAGACCTACCTTGATGCCTTCCGCAAGGCAGTTGCGCATGCCCTGGAGCGCAAGATCGAAAGCGCCTTTGACTCCGCGGAATTTATCGTTCGTCTCTTTCATGCCGTCCAGAGAAACACCCACATAGGACAGACCGATATCCTTTAGCACCTTTGCCATCTTTTTATCAATAAGCGTCCCATTCGTTGATATCACTGCGCGCATGCCCTTTGACCTTGCGTACAGCGCAAGTTCAGGCAGATCCGGGCGCATGATTGGTTCGCCGCCTGAAAATAATATCACGGGCGCGCCGAACTGCGCCAGGTCGTCTATGAGTTCCTTTCCCTGCTGCGTTGTCAGTTCATTCGTGTACTCAATGTCCTTTGACTGGGCATAGCAGTGAACGCATTTTAGGTTGCAGCGCCGTCCCATGTTCCATACGACGACCGGTTTTTTGTCCTTTGAGAATTGAAGCAGATGCGAGGGCAGCTTGCCTGAATCACGCCCGTACCTGAGAGCGTCAGAGGGCTCAACAGTTCCGCAGTAAAGTTTTGAAATGCCTATCATTTTTCTCTCCTGTATTGTTCGGATATCTACGAATTAATTATATTTAAATATTTTCCAGTATTATTCAAATTCAATGAGCAAACCTTTATGTTCATCAAATTTTATCTGTATCGAATCCACATTATCAGCAATGTCTTTTTCAATATACACAGAAACTCCGCCCTGCCTGAACGTGACGTCACCTGCAAGCGCCTTTTGAACGGGTGTTAGCTCGAACTGCTTGCAGCACCCGCCACCGCTTGTTAATATCCGCATGGCTTCTGCTTTCTCGCTTTCCAGCGCTTTCTTTATGAACTCGATAGCTCTATCGTCTATAAAAAGATTGTTCATTTTGTCTCAGAAACACATTTAGATTGTTAGAATTACAACATATTTAAAAGTTGCTACATTACTGCCTCTATTTCAGGCTCGATAATTACCTGCGTCTTCATGGAGTTCGCCACAAGGCACCGCTTTTCTGCATGGTCAAGGATCATCCTTATTTTATCTTCGGTCTCCCTGGCTTTTATTTTCGGTCTTATAATTATTTTTGTGAATATTTTCATCTTATCAACGGTCTCAAGTATCCCTTCTGCCTCTGATTCATATGAGATGAGCTCTACCCCCATGTTCTTGATAGTCCCGAGCAGCGTTGTCATGAAGCAAACGTTTGCTGAAGATACAAAAAGGTCTTCCGGGCTTATGATGCCTTCATGCCCTCCGAACTCAGGAGGTGTTGCAACTTCGATCTCCTGCCTGCTTTCCGCGAACCTGAGGTCTGCTTTTTTATCTCCTTCAGAAATGATAATATGCAGCAGTATCAATTAGACAGTATGATCTCCCTGCATTTCTACCACGCCGACCAGTGCGACCCCAAAAAGTGTTCTGGTAAGAAGCTGGCAAGGTTCCATCTTGCATCACTTCATAAGAATCCCCGCACCCTTCCACTCGAGGGGCTCTTCCTTGACCCGTTCGCAGAGCAGGCGCTGTCTCCTGCTGATGATGCGGGGCGCGGGCTTGTGGCGCTTGACTGCTCATGGGAGGAGGTGGAACGGGTATTCCCGGCGCTGCACAGGAGAAGGCTTACTCACCGCGCACTGCCATATCTTGTTGCCGGTAATGCCGTGAATTTCGGGAAGCCTTTTAAATTAAGCACTGTGGAGGCTTTTGCGGCTGCGCTGTTCATACTTGGGGAAAAGGAGCAGGCAGCTCTGATCCTTAATAAGTTCAAGTGGGGGCATACGTTCCTTGAGCTAAATGCCGAGCCCCTGGAGAGGTATTCGAAGGCTAAGGACAGCACAGAGGTGGTGAGGATACAGGGAGAGTATCTGGGTGAGGATGTGGCGGTTTAAGATATTTTAGTAGTAAAAAACCACCGCGCAAAAGCATTATTGCTGTTTGAATAATTTTTGGTTTGCTTAGAATAAACCAATTTGAATAGCCTTATTTTACCTAAAATAAACCAACCGCGCAAAATAAAGATTTATATACTAAAGTTACATTATTAAGTTCATGGAATGGATAAAACCTGAACACTCTAAATCGGAGATCAATCACGCGGGAGATGTTTTAATCAATGAGGATAGTTCAGAAGAACAAATAAACGAAGCGCGAGAAATCCTGGATAATTGGAGAGCAATTCATGCCTATCCAATGCATATTTTCAAGAAAAGATTAAAGGATAAAGCATTACTTGTTGACAAAAATGCATTAACAGTGCAGCGTCTAAAGCGTGTTCCTGCAATTATAAAAAAATTACAAAGGAAGTATAATGGACGCCCTCCAACAATGAAGCTTTCCCAGATGCAAGATATTGGTGGGTGCAGGGCTGTTTTAGCGAATGTTAATTTAACAAGACAACTATGTGACAAGTATTACCTGAAGGGGGATTTGAAGCATAAAAGAGTGAATATTAAAGACTATATCACAAATCCGAAAAGCGATGGTTACAGAAGTATTCATTTAATTTACAGGTATTTAAGCGACAAAGGAAAGAAAGAATACAATGGTTTACTGGTTGAAGTTCAAATAAGATCAAAATTGCAACATCTTTGGGCAACTGCTATTGAAACAGTAGATTTCTTTACCAGACAGGCAATTAAATCAAGTGAAGGGCAAGAAGAGTGGATGGAGTTCTTTAGATTAGTTAGTTCAGCTTTTGCCAGGATAGAGAATTGCCCACTTGTTCCAAATACTCCCAATGACGAAAAAGAGCTATATTTAGAGATCAAAAAAAGAGAAAGGGAACTAAATGTTATAACAGTAATGAAGGGATGGATGTATGCAATTAAGGTTTTCGAACAGAAGGTTAAACAAGCCCCAAAAATGCGATACTTCTTATTGGAACTGGATATTGCGGGAGAAAAACTCAATATTGCCTCTTATACAAAAGACCAGGAACGACAGGCAATATTAGATTATTCTGCCTCTGAAAAGAAAAATATTGGCAAAAGAGAATATGACGTCGTTCTTGTTGGGGCTGATACGAGCACTGATTTACAAAAGGCGTATCCAAATTATTTCGTGGACAGCGGAGATTTTCTGGTAAACCTGAAAAAAATTATAGATAAATATTAATGGGATGAAAGAGTTTTTTCTGGCTTTAGCTTTTGCTATCTATCGCATTCAGTCACAGACCGCCGTTTTCGAAAAACGGGGCATCCCGGCGCTGGTGCATGAGGATTTCTTTCGTCTATTCGTTGCTTTGGCTTTTGCCAATGGGAAGGGGCACGAAACAAGCATGATTCAGTTGCTATTCAATACTTCAGCTCCAAATGACTTGGCAGGAAACATATAAATCCAAGAATCTCATTGGCTACTTATAATATTAAATCTATTTCAATCAAAATGGAAAGTATTTATTATGAATTTTAGCGATTTATTGCCTATTCTTTCTTCTATATATATGTGGTTTATATCAGCATTACCTATTTTAACTATTATCGCCACGTTCATGGTGGCTATTGTTACTTATTATTCATTTGCTTATGAAAGAAAGCCTATTATTAATATTGAAAGTAAGCTTACAGATTATGAATTTACTATAAAAAATCTTGGTAAGAATCCAGCCAAAAATATCACTATAGAAATTAAATTATTTAAAAATGAAAAACCAGAGCATATTGGTAAATATAAATTGAATTATCTGAATCCAGAATCTGAAGATGTCATTAATCTGTCAGAAAAAGTAAACTCAAAACTCGAAAAATTAAATCTATTACATGACTTTCGGACATTTTGATTTTCATAACGGATTAAATTAGACAAATCCAAAATTATATCTATATCCATTGATATCCTTTATTCCCATAAGGTTAATGGTTTCAAATGCATAATCTAACTTTTTCATAAGCTTCTCTTGTTTTGTATTTCCCTCTATTATTACATTACGTTGATCCCCATCCATCTTCACTTTTCCCCGAAGTTCAAATATCGTTTCAAAAATCTGTTGTAAAGTCATTTTCTCACCATTAAAACACTTATCAAGAAAATAACAGCATAAATTCGCAAAAGAAATCTTGAAGCACGTCATAATCTGGTCCAACTCAACATCCACGCTGTAAATCTTCTTTTTGTCAATAATCCTTGCAAGTTCCATCTTTTTCCTTCTTAATGAATTGAATGATTTTTCATCAACCATTTCGATCGCTTTAATTTTCCTTTTAAGACTATTGATTTCTGCCTGGATATCCTCCAGAATTTCTGCATCACATTCAGGTAATTTTCTTTCTCCATTGAACACGATTGATTTCTCCCTATAAGTTCTCTCCTTCTCGATCTTTGATTGCAGAATTTTCTCCACATCATTTATTTCATTCAAAGGTATCTCTAACTTCTTCTCGATTTCAGCTATTTCTTCCTGAAGTTCCTCAATATTTTTCAGAACTTTTTCATTGTCCCCCAATTTCTTAGTGTAGCCCACTACTCGATTAATATTGACACCGCTCTTCATGTCCTTGAAACCCAATTCCTGTGCTGGCCACCTATCGAAATAGGATTTAACTACATTGTCAGATGAAAAAATCGCTTCTGGCAGACTTGTGATGAGAACACATGTTCTGCCATTATCCCAATTGACCTGCACTGCCCTGGTTTCATACAAATACCCTTTATCAATAGAATCCATCAATTCTATCTTGTAGTCAGTTAGATAGGCATCCCCTAACTCATATCTCTTTTTATCTGACACGAACTTGACTTTTCTGTCAGTGACCTGGTTCGAATCAAGCATTGTTATGAAGTTGTAACCAGAATCGGTCATTTCTCGCAATGTCCCGACACCATTACCGGCTGCATCAATTATCAGGATCCTGTTCACTGCAAATTGATTTCCTAAATCAGTATTTTTCTCAAGATATTCGCTTATCCGATCCATCATTTTCAAAGCGTTTTTTCCAAAATCAGCATGACCATTAAAGGTCTGAAAATATAAAGGATGCCCCTGACCATCATGAATGAATACTTGTTCCAGACAATTCATAACTCTTCCCAGCATAGTGACTTTACCTTTATGGCATGGCTTGGATGACCATAGCGCTTTGGTATTTCCATCTATGTAATAGCATGCGAAAATATTGTCGGATTTGTTTCTGCTGCTCCAGAAATCAATCCAGAACTTTGCTGTTGTTTCGATGAGAAGATTTGACATTTGAAGATATTTCAAATCTCTGATATGCATATCCAGCGTTGATGCTTTGTAATTGAATCCACACAAGTATTTCAGGGCATTGCCCCTGGGATTGTCCACGCTTCTGGCTCTTCCATTAGAAGTTACAAGAGGTAATGAAAAAAGAGCAAGATTATATCGCATGATGGATTCCCTTGCAAGGCTGAATATCCGCATTGCTTCAAACCTTTTTTGGGTAATTTTCTCATCCAAAGATTTGAATCTGGAACTTTTTACTTGCGGTAAATTATTGTATTCAGCAGTGAACTTTCCTTTTGATCGAAGGTCAGGATGATCCTTTGGATTTAATAAACTATCTTTGAATATTCTGGATTCTCTCCTTTTTTCTACACCAAAGCATATTGATTCTGTTAAGGCGTTGATTATCCCAGTGTCTATCGCAAGTGCAATCACTATTTCAGAAGCTCCAGATTCCATCAATGTTTTGTCTTT
>Ga0180732_1002369_pt1 | contig 10117 bp, 22 predicted proteins | sample KR11_01MetaG_FD_148674 | JGI IMG/M metagenome (GOLD analysis project Ga0180732, IMG submission 148674) | Groundwater microbial communities from the Olkiluoto Island deep subsurface site, Finland - KR11_0.1 MetaG | ecosystem: Environmental > Aquatic > Deep subsurface > Groundwater | place...
CACTAAGGAGGTTGAATAATGCCAATCAAAGGTTTATCAGAACAGAGACGAATCCCGCGCATAGGTAAGATACATCTAGGGGTCAAAGTTGAACACGCTACAAGGAAGGGGGTTTTATACCCAAAAGCCACCGAGTATTTTGTTGTGCCACAAGAGGTTGCTGCCGTTCACGGCGAGAAGCCGACTGAGTTACCCATTATGATACCTGTAGAAGATGAGGAATACTGGGCTAGTCAGTATTATCGTGCTTATTCCCAGACTAGGGGCTTGACCTGTAAAGGGGATGGTGAGAATTGTCGCAGGATGGTAGATACAAAAACTGGTGACATGGCTGGTCAAAACTCTGGTAAAGTAGAGTGGAAGGAAATGTCCTGCGATGGTAAGGAATGTATCCATTACCAGAGGGAACAATGCCGGGAAGTAATGAACCTTCAATTCCTCTTACCACAAGTGCCTGGTCTTGGAGTATGGCAAATAGATACCAGTTCGGTCAACTCCATTAGAAACATCAATTCCAGCGCCGAGTTAATCAGGGGAATTATTGGTAGAATAAGGATGATACCACTTGTGCTTTCTCTTGAAAAGCAAGAAGTAGTTAATCCTGATGACGGTAAGAAGAAGATAGTTTATGTGCTAAACCTCCGTCACGGAGAGACGCTTCAAAATCTCATCACTGATAGTATCAAGCCTATTATGGAACTACTTGCTCCTATTCCCGATGATGAGACTGAACCACCTATGGATATTGAACCACCCGCTATGATTGAGGAACATCCTGAAAACGCAGAGAAAGACATTGAGAAATACTGGGGTGAGCAGAAAGCCATACCAGAAGCCACCAAATCAATTTCTAGCCCTACCAAAGAGGAAAGTAGTAGTATTCCCTTCAAGAACATTGGGGAAGTCCTTGCTAAGGCTACTAAACTAGCCAAAGAGAAAGGGGTTAGCTTTACATCTAAGGAACTATGCGACTATGAGGGGGTTAAGGGAACTATGGCGATAACAGACTTTGACCGGGCTTGGCAGTCCGCTCAGGAGATTATCGGGCAAAAGTTACTATGAAGTATCAGATAAAGAGAAAGGAGAATGTGATGGGTTTCTTAAAATGGTTTAGAGGGAAACAACTTCCTGAATGGCGGAAACATCCCAACCCATATCTACAACTTCACCTTGAGGTCTATCCTAATTATTTTAAGGAACTAGATGACGGAACATATGACCCAACAAAAGACCCTTTTTGTTCGGTGGAATATGTATTGTCTCATCCTTTCAAAAACTTTGGGGATGTGAAGAATGAATTGAATAAAGTAAGGGCAATGAAGTAATGACTGAACAGGAAGCTATGAAGCAGATAAGGAGGATTTATGAAGGATAAGTGTTTGAACAATCAAGATATTTACGATATGGTCAGCGATGAAAATGATAGACAATTAGAAAAGTGGGGAGTTCAAGACCACCATCCCTTTACTTGGCTCGCATTTACACTTGAAGAATTAGGCGAGCTATCCGAGGCAATTAGTGATCATTTATTTCGTGAAGGCACAGTTGAAGATGTGGTAATGGAGGCTATTCAGACTGCCACACTTGCTCTAAAGATAGCCGAAATGTATCAAAGCACATTGGTTACACCTATTCCTGAGAAAGTAGAGCCTGATGTTGGGGCAATGAAGTAGAGAGTGATATAGAACTATGAAGAAGTATCAGATAAGGAGGGGATTAAATGGATTTACAAAGTATTAAAGAAAAAGCGGAACGTATCTTGGAGGGAGATAGTGACAATTACGATGGTGCTGATGGGGCACGTATCATCCTTGAATTGTGTGAAGAAATTGAACGATTAAGGAGTGAAGATGACAGAAATTAACTGTCCGTTTTGTGGTGAAGATGGCTTTGACCTTGTAGGACTTAAATCCCATTTAACAGGTGAAGGTTTAATATTTGCCGAAGGTTGTCAAGTATTTAGGGATATATCTGCGACAAAAGAAAAATTATTAGATGTCTTTGAGTTTATGAAATTAAACATAAATGAAAGGCGTAAATTATTGGCAGAACAGGCAAACGACCCCGAAATACTTGCTTACTACCAAGATGTTGTCGCTGATATGCACGCCATAGAAGATAAGGGGATGATGGAATAATCCTACCATGAAGTAGGGAATATAGAAATATGAAGAAGTATCAGATAATATATGCTGAGGTATGATATGAGTGAAGTCATAGTAATAATTACAGAAGATGATGCTAAAAAGGCTTTGCGTTTGTGGCTTCATGAACATAAGACACAAGTAACCCATTGGTTTTCGTGTCAAATGTGGGATTATGGCGAAATTCCGTTTTGGGCTTTTGTAGTTGGATTGTGGAGCTGGGAATCACCCTTTTGTGGCAAATATGGTTTTCATGTATATCAAGATGGGAGAGTATTGTTAGTTGGGGCAATGAAGTAGAGAGTGATATAGAACTATGAACCTAACACAATGTATAAGAGGTGGCTCTCAGGATAGAAGGAATGGCTTTATTATAGCCTTCCACTATAACCTTGATGTGGTAGAAGCATTGAAGAAAGCTATTCCTCACACTGAAAGAGAATGGAGGGAAGATACTAAAACTTGGTGGATAAGTGTGGACTATGAGGACTTTCTCAAGAAGCAGTTTAGTAATTTTGAGGCTCTAGTTTATTGGCAAGGTAGTTTGTTTTAGAGAGTGATATAGAACTATGAAGAAGTATCAGATAAGGAGGGAAGGTGCTAAAAGAAATTGATGTTAAAAAAATGCGACAAAGATTAGGGTTGACCCAAGATGAGTTTGCTGTAAAACTAGGGGTAGCTCCATTCACTGTCAGACGCTGGGAAGCTGGGGCAACTTCGCCTAGTAGACTAGCAAGAAAGGCGATTGAGGGAGTCTTTGGGGTTATTCTTGACATTAATAAAGAAGAATGGCACGAACACCCACTCTTGAACGGAAGCTACCACAAAGCTGTCTGGTGTTATGTATGGTCAAGCACTGATACAGTTGGAGAAATTCCACCAGAAGCCCCAATACAGTGCTCTGTTTGTGGAAAGATAAAGGGAGGGTAAAATGAAAGACACTGAGTTGGAAATTGTTAGACTTACTGAAGCTAACCTCTTAGGATGCCTTTTAATAGCCGGTAGTGATGGAGATAGTGAGCCGATAGAAGCAGTGAAAAGGCTAATTACAGTCGAGGACTTCCTGCCAAACTATCGGGATGGGTTACACCGCCGCATCTACTTGGCGATGACAGATAAGACAGACCAAATTTCAGTAGCTAATCAAATGAATGATGCAGGGACACTTCAAAAAGGTGATATTGCCTATATGTCCGAACTTATTTTTGAATTTGTCAGCCCATTAGACTATAGGCATTACGCTGAACTAGTTGCTAAAAATGCTGGCAACTGGCGTCATGGTGGCAGGGCTAAACCAAGATTCTCTGGAGTCATTTAATGACCTTTCCATGGACAGAACCAGAAGTTAAGAAATCAATAAACCGCTTGTCATTCCGATGGGATAATTTAGATTTGATTATTGATGCTGACCGCCTCACCGATACAGGGCAAGCTGAATTGTGGTTTTATCACAGCAACGGCTCAGGGACAAACCTGCTCCATATTGCTAAAGTCAACTTATTATCCTCGTCTACTATGACGCAACTGGCTAAGAAAATGGTTACGCACTCTGAGGATATACCTTGGGGACAGGCGTTGACCTTTATCACCAAGACATCGATGGAATTCCAGCGTAGAGGAGAACCTGGTGTGACCATTCAACCGGTATCAGCAGAACTCCTGAAACCATTTTATTATATTGAACCTGTTATCATCAAAGGAGTCCCAAATATCATCTTTGGCGAAAAGGGGGTCAACAAAACTACCCTATGTTTAACAATGCTTGGGTTAATTACAATCGGTGTGGACGAAAGTAAGACTGGGTTCGGTTGCTTGTCCCCTGCCAAAGTAGCGATGCTGGATTTTGAAGGAACAAAGGAATTGACGGATTATACACTAGCTCGTTTGATTGAGGGAGACACTGTTCCTTATTTTGAAATGCCTTATCTCCGATGCAGGCAGAAACTATCTGATGACATTCAGCGTATTGCTAACTTCCTTCACGATTGTCATGCTGAGGTCGTCCTGATTGACAGCCTGGGTAAAGCTGCCGGCTCGGATAAATTCGATAGTTCTGGTAAGACGGCCGCTTTGAACTTCTTTGAGTGTCTTGACCAACTTAATATTACGAGCCTTATTATAGGACAAACCTCAAAGACTGAGGAGGGCAAGAAGACCATTTTCGGGTCAACCTACTTCACTTATTATGCGCGTAATATTTTTGAGCTAAGAAGTAAAGGCGATGACCTCAATGATGACCAGCTTCACTTAGGATTATTTCACCATGAGGCAAACTACTCTAAAAAGTATCCTCCTATTGGGCTAAATATCAGTTACACCGATACAACGATTAGTATCTTATCAGAACCAGTTTCCTTATCGCAATTCCTTGAAAGAGCCAGCCAGACTAAAAACTTACTAGAATTCCTAAAGAGTGGAGCTAAATCAGTTAAAGCTATCGCAACTGAATTAAGTATATCCGATAATAGAGCGAGAGTAATGTTGAGTCGAGCCAAGAAAAGAGGTCTTACTACTGACATTGGTTCTGGGATGTGGGGTCTAGTAGTTAAAGAATATGAAAGTAATTAGTTTATTATCATACTATGTTAAGCATTATCGGGTATTACCATATTACCCTCCTTATTACTAAGGAGGGGGTGTAATGATAATATTACCTTTGTGGTATTGTAATATTATCAGATAATATAGAATAAAGGAGACTAAGGCAAGAGCATAACAAGTAAATTAGCTGGTGTCTTGGATAACGGATACAACTAAAATAGAGACAAGCTCGGTAAAGTCCGTGCCAGCAAGTGTGCCAGCCACCGAAACGCAGGTTGGTGTAGTTATTGAACCAAGTAGCTGTCGTGGCTACTGGCAGGCTCAGGTGCTAAGGAGTCTAGTGGGGTACAATAGCAAAGTTAAATGGTATTGTGCTCAGTATACCAGCCCCACTGGACTACCTGGTAAAGGAGGTTAAGAAATGACACTATACAGCGATGATGTCTTGGCTCTCAATCCTGAACTTGCCCCCCTCTTAACAGGGGAGAAGAAGCCACCCAAGTTTCATAACCAGCCGGTAACACTTGACGGCATACGGTTTGATAGCGGCAAGGAAGCCGTGAGAGCTAATGAGTTGCTGCTGATGCTCCGGGCAGGCGAGATTATAGCACTGGTATTCCACAAGAGAATGCCTGTTCACCCGGAAGGAAGCAAGCCGATATACTATGAATGTGACTTTTGCTATGTGGACAAGAACTTAAAGATACATGTTGAGGATGTGAAAGCTCTTGATGTCAAGACTGGCAAGTTTAAGTCCACACCTGAGTTTAAGCTCAAGGCACGTTTATTTGAAGCTAAGTATAAAGTTAAGATAGAACTGATTTAAGGAGAAGGAAATGAAAATAGAAATCAAGAAAAGGTTCACGGGAAGCATCATTCTCTCAGGTGATTATGGAAATATAAAGGATTGCCTTGAGAAAAACAGATACGCTAACTTGAGATACGCTGACTTGAAATACGCTAACTTGAGAGGCGCTGACTTGGGAGGTGCTAACTTGAGAGGCGCTAACTTGAGAGGCGCTGACTTGAGAGGCGCTGACTTGAGAGGCGCTGACTTGAGAGGCGCTAGAAATTATAGAGACTCACATGATGTATTCCAAGAAGTAGTAAGGCGTCAAAAGGTAGAAGTGTTTGGTGAAGCAGAGTGGAATGCCATAGCACAGATAACAATTCATCGGCTATGTTGGGACTCAATCAAAAAACGCTTTAGCGATGTAATGCCTCATATCTTTGAAGTGTTAGCTCAAGCGGGATTTACTGAATGGCTAGAATATTGGAAGGAAATGGGAGCTCTTTGAAGCGAAGTATAAAATTAAGATAGAGGAGATATAAGATGAGATATTTGGTAGCTATAGTGGTTGTGGCTATACCAGATAATGAGTGGCAAGAACTTCAAGAGGAGGCTAAGAAATGATAGACCCAAGAAGGATACTAGGTAAAAAAGAGACTCTAAAACTAATAAGAGACACGGAGAAAGAATTATTTGGCATTGAACCACCAAACCCATTAGCGACTGATTTAGAGAGGCTGAAGATAGCGGTTGAATTAAGAAACAAGCTCAGGGAGTTATACGATAAAAGTATCAAGGTAAAAGGAGAAAATATGGCTAAAGAATTAAACTATATGGCAATTGATAGAGAGGGTAGATTTGTAGCTGTAATTGCTCCTCATAGACAAAAAGAGGTTGCGGAGGAAACTGGTAAGTGGATAAGGCAAGGCTTATCAGTTCAGCGATGCAGTGATGACTATGTAAGAAAACATTTTGGGGACATTGTGAAGCCACCAAAGCGTGATGAGGATATAGTATGGGAATAGCGTTAGTCATAATAGGGGTATTGATTATGGTCGCCAGTGTCGGGGCTGTCCTTTGGCTCGGTATGAGACTGAGAAAATAAGGAGAGAAAGAAGTCCTTGCTAACTTGCCACCGCCAGTTCGTTAGGCGTGAGATATTGGTGTTACACCCCTGAATAGATTGGAGATGATATGATACTGGAACGGCTTAAAACTACCCGATAAGAATGATATAATAAAAGTATTGTATGATGAGGTTATAGATGCCGAATAGTTCCACTAAGACAAAAAGTATAGCTACCAGAATACCGATGGATGTCTATGCTGCCTTGGTCAGGAGAGCTAGGAAGAGAGGATTGAAGCCATCAGAATACCTTAGAGATTTTATAACTAAAGATACGAGGAGAAGGAGGTAATTGATTGATTTAATAGTATCCATAATCCTATACCTCTATACCTTGTGCCTTACTGGCGTTAAGGCTTGGAAAACTAAGCTAGTTACTGACCGAGCAATAGAGGGGGATAGAGAGCGGGAATATCATGTCTTTGAAGATATGCTTGCCGGTAAATGGAAGGGGATTAAAAAGCATGAGGGAGTCGGTTCTAGCGTTACTATCTGGTTATTCCCATACTTAATACACCGCTTGACCCGCCTAAACCCTGAGTTGGTATTCAAACTATTCCCTTGTTTTATCTACTCAGCCGTTCCTGTTAGTATCTACCTCATAGCTCGGCAGTTTCTTAATCCTGCTTATTCTGCTCTTGCCTCTTTCTATGTCCTCTCTACATTCTTCTTTGTCGGCTATAACATTACGGGAAGATTAGGAGTAGCACTAGGCTTCATGTCGGGCTCTATCTTAGCTCTACTTACTGGGCATACTCTGATAGCCTCCGTATTGGTTATTCTAGTGGTAGTGTCTCACTATGGCACGACATACTACATGTTGTATGTTCTAGGGGCTTCATGGATTGCCCTACTCATTCTGACACTTGGAGTTAGCCCTGATATTATCTCTATCTCAATCGTTCTAGCGGTGCTTGCCGTGAGCTGGTTCGTCTGGTATAGGCTAATCTTTCACCATGTTGGCGATGTGTGTAACTCATTTCTCAAATCATCTGTGCTATTTACCTCTGAAACCCTTAATGCTCCAGTCTATACCCCTGCCCCCGATGGCTCGTTGAATGTTCAACCTAAAGGAATAGTTGATGGCAAGAGCAAACTACAAGCCATGACCAGTTTGGAAAACCGAGACCCACTCGTTCAGGTAGCTTTTGGTAGGACTTGGCAATACTTGGATGTTCACCAGAAGGTAGAACTCTTTTTAAGCTGGCTGACCGTAGTATTGATGACTTCAGGGCTTATTCTGAGTATTCTCTGGATGGGCTTAACCTTCTACATAATCTTGGCTATCGTAGCGTTTAGTGCTATCGTTATCTCAGTGGCAATCCCCCATGTATCTGTATATTATGGGGTAGCCCAAACCTACTTGACCTCTCTTATTCTGTTAGCTCCGTGTTTTGCTACCGGTGTAGACGCTCTGAGTAATTTATGGGAGGTAAATGGATATGTATTAGGATTTGGGATTGTCGTGTTGTATGGTCTATGTGTATCGAAGATATTGAGGGGATTGTGAAATAATATCAGATAAAGGAGGAATATATGGGGATTAAAGTTTGGTGCACTGTAGGTGATTGCCTTTTCATTAGTAGAGATGGGTTTTGTCAAGCGAAGGAAGTTACTATGTTCTCCAATAAATGGTGGGGAGGAGAAGAAGTGGTGGTATGTGGAGCTTATATTAAGAACACTAGAGAAATGCGTAAACTTAAAAGGGAGGATAATGGTAATCAGAATCAAATTAAAGTTCGTTGCTTAAAAACCGATTGTGCTTATTGCTCTAACACTGACTGCTTACGTGATGGGTTGAACTTATTTATGGGGAATAGTCGTGGTTACTCTGGATTGTCGTGTGGTTATATTACTAGAGGGGATAAACTCTTACGAGATTCACACGAGACGGAATCTCAACGGCTTAGAGGAGTTAATTTAGGGTAGAATCAGTGATTGTCATAGCGTATGGGCTTTGCGTAAGTAAAATAATGTAAAATAATGAGGAGGAGAAAATGGAGTTAATTGAAAGAGGTGTGGATTTTGGAATATCTTACGAGGTTAAGGTTACAATATATGAGAGCGTCCCAAAGTCTGTTACTGAAATCACAATGGCTATGAATGAGCGACCATTTGAGGATATTAAGAAGGTATCTAAAAGGATTGAGGAGATTAAAGATAAGCTAGAGGGGATTGCTCTGGAAGTAATAAGTGGGTATTAAGGAGAGTAAAATAATGAGGAGGAGAGATGTCAATGAAAATGACTATTGTTGAAAAAATTGGATTGTTAATTGGAGTTTGTTTTCTTTTTTTGGTTGTTGCTGTGAGATTCCCATTAGTAGGGAAAATCTTACTATCGGTTTTATTCACTTTAGGAATGATAGGGTTCTTCCTTGACCTTCCCTCTATTAAGAAATGGACACTATCTAAAAGATTATTTGGTGCTATTGTAGTCCCAGTGGCTTGCTTTCTATTGTGGACGGTGTGGTTTACATCATGGTTTACATCATAAGTAAAGTATTAAGGAGGAAGAAATGAACTGGAAGAATAATAGACCTGAAGGATGGTTAGAAGGCATTAAAATACTGGCATACTTTAGTGTGTCTCCAGAAATATATGATGAGCAAGAAGTTCAATTTGGGAGGAAGTGTTTTATTAGGGGAATGGAGGCAGGGGCTGATGCCATATTAGAGTGGTTAAAGAAACAAGGTAGATACTGCCCTACAGGATATATCACAGAAGAGATTGCCTTTGGAAATAAATGGGTGTCTTCCTCTGGTTATCTAACCTTTATACCAGAGGAGAAGGGAGAATGATGTCTGAACTCTATACTAAGCGATTATGGGGTGGCGATGCTATGAACTGTGGCGACTGGAAGATGTATCTTGCCTTTGACTCTTTCATTGCCGAAGAGGACATAGAGATTGTAGGGTTTGACTTCTCAGGAGGTATTTGTGGACTAATGAACGGTGGTGCGGATGGTGAATATCACGGCTATGCTGAGTTATCACTTAATCCAGAATGGGGAAAGCCTAATAGGTTGGCAATGATTGGTATTGCTATGGTGGTTAAAGATGGCAAGCCCATACTAGAATACTTTGACCACATTGCCATAATGTTTACCCCTGGGACTTATGTTCCGTTGAGGAAGGATGATACATTGTATCTACACTTTCAGCAGACAGCGCCGTTACTAGGCAATTCCATATCTGGGTTTGATGCTACTATTTATTATAGGATATAGAGATATGAAACCTAAGTTAGATATATACAAAATGGTTGATTATGGTATAGGTATAAAGACCATCACCTACTTCAAGCTAATGTATATATGTGATAATCAATTAGTTATTGCTATATTCGGATTAAATTAAGGAGGGTAAAATGGAACAGTTAATAGAGACACTATTGGCTCTTTTAGAAGCCTTCAGGATAGTGGTTCAAGCTATTATTGATGCTATGATTGCTGCCTTGTAGAGATAGGATATAGAGCTAATTATTTCTTCTTTATCTCACCAACCATAAACTCTAGTA
>Ga0180732_1002370_pt1 | contig 10111 bp, 8 predicted proteins | sample KR11_01MetaG_FD_148674 | JGI IMG/M metagenome (GOLD analysis project Ga0180732, IMG submission 148674) | Groundwater microbial communities from the Olkiluoto Island deep subsurface site, Finland - KR11_0.1 MetaG | ecosystem: Environmental > Aquatic > Deep subsurface > Groundwater | place...
ACATTATATAATTCTAGGGTATAAGATATATTGTCTGTTTCGAAATCAAATTTATATTGGAAATATCTATTACTTGCAATTGATAATTGTTGAGGTGTTGCATCATCTACTGAAGTAAAGCTTTCTCCGCTGCAAACGCTGTCATCGCAGGATTGTACAGAAAGATTTAATTTTAATGCTCCTCTTTTGTAATGGTTTAGGATTTCTGCTGCTGTTAAAGATCTATTGTATATTGCTACTTCATCCATTGTAGCATTTGGTGCAAATTGATTTGTTATTGTTCCTATTGTTATGTTGTTTGTGCTAGCTGCTAGGTTTCCTGTATGGGTTGTGCTGTTTTCAAAGACTCCATCAACATATAATAGCATATCTGAGCTATTGTAAACTGCAGCAATATGGTGCCAATTTGTATCATTAAAAGTTGATGCTGTATCAATTGTTTTCCCTGTACCTGTTTTTATCCCAAATCTTATATGTTGGTTATTGGCTATGCCAATTACGTGCCAAATAATACCAAGAACAAATGAAGTAGTTCCTTCCCTTACAAAAACTTCTGAGGTGGATGCATCTCCAAAGTTTCCAGTATTTCTTCTCTTGAACCAAAATTCTACTGAAAGTGTGTCTCCTACATCAAAATCAGTTGTTCCAGTCATTTGAATTGCTGTTGCTGTTGTTCTGTTAAACATTACCCCTTGACCTAGCTTTCCTGGTTGGTTATAATGAACTTCTCCAATGATATTTCCTGTGTTACTATGGCCTGAAGAATCTATGAATTGTCCTGATGTTTCGTTTAAGTGCATTAGTAAAATGTTTCCTGTCATGTTTGCTCCGCCAAGAACTGTTTCTACTGCTTCATTTGCGGGAAGATCTTCTCCATAAGGAACTCCTTCTATCCAAGTTAGGTTATTCCATGTTGTATTTTCTGCTCCATCAAAAACTTTAGAAGTATAATTTCCTGTTAGATTCCCTGCACTTAATTGAACAAAACCAGATACATTGTATTCAGTGTTTGAGTAAGTCCCATTGTTAAAATCCCCTTGCGTTATAACTGTAAATAAATCTGCAAAACCAAATTGTATAAATGAAAATAATATAATTGTAAATACTAAAATCAGAAGATATTTTCCCCTCTTTTTCATAGATTAACTTAATTGAGAATTATTTATATAGTTTTCTACCCTTCTACGTTTTTACTTATATCTTAGTTTTTTAAAAAATTCTGTTTTTAATAAAATTGTAAAGATTATCCCAATTATAAGGGCTATTATTAGGATAATTACTGGCACTAATGCTTTGTTTAAAGGTATTTCGTTATTTATTTCTTCTCTTTCATTATCTTGTTCTTTTACTTCTTCTTCTGTTACTTCTTTTTCTACTTCTACTTTTATTTCTGGGCTATATGTTTCTATTGATATTGTTGCTTCTCTTCCTTCTATTTTTTCTAATGTGATGGTTATTTCTTTTTCTCCATCAAAGTCTATGTCTATGTCTTCTTTATCTCCTATGTAGAGTCTTAATTCTATTTTTTCTGAATAGATTTCAAAATCTACATAGTTTTTGTCTATTTTTTTAACGTAAATATTGTGTGTTTGACCATTTAGGATTAATCTTATTCTGCCATTTGAGTTTAATGTGTAGTTTTTATCTTCTCCACGAAATACTTGTTGAGGATTTGGAATTGAGCTGCTTGGAGTATGAACTACTGGAATAACTGGGGAAATACTAATTGTGTGCTCTGAACCTAAAGTTAAAACAAAATCTAATTGCCCTTCTGATTGTGTAAATGTGCAGTTTGCAGTATTGCAATTTATTCCATCATAGGTTGCAGAATAAGTTGTAGCATTATTTGACATCTGAACAGTTATGTTTGTTGTTCCAGTTCCGTCTAAAACTATGCTTGCATATCTTGAATCTCCCACTGTTGATGTTGAAGATAATAAATTTATATTATTATTTGTAATGTTTTTTATTTCTGGATCTGATGTAAAAAGATATGTTAAATTAAGGTAACTAGGATTAGATACATTTGTTTTCAAGAATGGATCATCCCCCCCAATTTAAATGAAAGCCAATACCATTCTGTTCTATTATAAATCCAATAACCTAAATTTATTCTTTCATTTGTCCATTCGTATTGTGTTGTGTTAGATATGGATTTACCATAATCTGCTAATTCGGACCAAGTTGCATGTTTTTGAAAGCCCACATAATTTCTATCATCTGTTGTTAAGTTGTACCAAAAAGACATATTTACATTTACTATTCTTGAAATGCCAGTTATGCTCTCTGATATATTATCTATTGCCAATTGAACCCAAATAGCGCAAGTACAAAAATTCTCACCGCTAGTTGGGGCTTCAAATTTGATTGCTTTTGAATCTTCTCCGTAAGTTGAAGGTTGTCCATGACTGGGATATTGTCCTGGCCTAAAATAATAATTTAAAGTAGATTGGTTTCCTAAGTAAAATCTTTGTTTTATTATATTATTTTTGTTATCTGTGACATTTAATACAATAGAATATAATCCTTGTCTTGAGGCTGTAAAGTTTATTGTTATCTTATTTCCAGACGTGCTATAAGAAACAGTTTCATTTGGATCTGTTTCAACAGAGTTAACTGTATAAGTATTGATAGCTGTTTCATTTGGATACATTATATAAACATCAAAAATTGTTTCTTGATTCGGAAATAATGTTCTGTTATCTTCAGGATTAAACATTATATTTACTTCGCTTAAAAACTGGTTATTAGTATAATTATTACTTATATAATTATCAAATATAGAATTTACGTTATTAGAAAAAATATTATCTGCTATATTGTTTAATACAGCTGGACTTCTTCCTCCAGCATGTAAAAAAATACCTACTATGTTTGAATTAATTGTGTTGTTTGTTATAGGGTTATTAACCGAAAAGACAGAGTTAATCCCATTATGTACATTATAAGAAATTGAGTTATTATGGATGGTTCCATTGTCTGCATTTTTTAAGTGAATTCCCATACCAAATCCAGTTATATTGCAATTCCTAATGGTTATATTGTCATAACCTAATGCATTGTCAATACCAAAATCATCTATAACTATCCCTGCTCCAAAATCTGCTAATGTACTGTCTCCAACTATGTTAAAGCCATTACAATCTAATACTAAATTATGGGCTCCAATATTGACCCCATCTGCTGTACAACCGGTTAAACTATTTGACATTGTCCAACTAGAAGTTAAAGTGTCTGCACAATTACATGATGTTGCTCCTCCGCAGTTTGCTGCATTCACTGAGTAAACAGATACTAAAAATGATATTAATAAAATAAAAAATACTCTCCTCTTTTCCATGTATAAATTAAAAGAGCTTTTGTTTATATAATTTTCTAATCAAATAAGCTAGAAACAGACTCTCCACAATGAATTCTGCGTATTGCTTCTGCTAATAAAGGTGCTATAGAAACAGTTTTTATTTTCTTTATTTGTTTAAATTTTATTGAGTTTGTTACAATTACTTCTTCTATATCTGGGTCTTCCATTCTTTCAAATGCTGGGCCTGCAAAGTCTCCATGGGTGAATGAGAGGTATATTTTCTTTGCTCCACTTTGTTTTAATGTTTTTACTGCAGCTATTAAGGTTCCGCCAGTCATTATCATGTCATCCATCATAATTACATCTTTTCCTCTTACATTTCCTAAAATAATTGCTTCTTGGACTTTGTCATGACCTTCTAATTCGTATGATCTTTTTTTACTTATTATTACAAAGGGTAAATGTAGCTTTGAAGCTAGTTTTGAATTTATTTTTACTCCGCCTTCATCTGGTGCAACAACTACAAAATTTTTTAGATTCATTCTTTGAAAATGTTTGGCTAAGATGGGCATTGCGTATAAATTATCGCAAGGAATATCAAAAAAACCTTGGATTTGGCTTGCATGTAAATCTAAAGTTAGAATTCTATCTGCTCCTGCTGCAGTTAATAAATTTGCTACTAATTTAGCTGTAATTGGTTCTCTAGAGGCTGCTTTTCTGTCTTGTTTTGAATAACCGTACCAAGGCATTACAGCTGTGATTCTTCTTGCAGATGATCTTTTTAATGCGTCAATCATGATTAAAAGTTCCATTAAAGTTTCATTTGCTGGATTAGAAGTTGATTGTATTATGAAAACATCTTTTTCCCTCATGTTTTCTTTTACCCTTACATATGTTTCTGAGTTTGCAAATTTGTCTATTTCTACTTTTGTTAAAGGTATTCTTAGAATTTTAGATATTTCTTGTCCAAGCTCTGGGTTTGATGTGCCACAAATTAACTTTATGTTGTTTCTGGTTATCATAGAATATAATATGTTAACTTAGTTTATATATAAAGATTTTGGTAATTAACTTATACTTTCGGTTTCAATTTTTTCTAAATCACAGAAATTTGTTGTGAAGTTATAAGCTCCTGCATTTAAGAAAGTTAAAATATCTCCGACTTTTGGGTTTTCTAAGTAAACCCTATAGCGGAATAAATCTAATGAGCAAGGAGTTATTCCTTTTATCACAAATGGTTTTCCTTGGCCTTTTTCTAATTCTCCTTCAACTAAAAGTTTTACAGGAACTATCAGAGCGTCCATGTCTGAGTTGTAAATTGATGCATTAACAATAATGTTGTTTTCATAGATTGCTACAATTTCTGTTTGTAATTTTATTGAAGGTGCTGAGATAAATCTTCCTGGTTCGATTATTAGTTTTATATTTTTTTCATTAAGAAATTGTTTTAACTCTTTTATTTTATTGAAAATTGTTTGAATTACATCTTCATTTGTGTTTGCGTAAACTGCTGGAATTCCTCCCCCAATATTTACAAAATCTATGTTTTTCCAGTTTTCTTCTTCTACGAAATGTTGCAGTTCATATTTTAAATTCCATTCAGATAAATTTTGGGTTTTTCTATGGAAGTGTATTCCTAGGTTATTGATTTGATTGTTATTTTTTAATTCTTTTAGATATTTATTTATTTTAATTGAATCCATTCCAAAAACAAAATGTTTTTCTGTTCTGATTGTATTTTCTTTGTATTTTGCTCTTAAAAGTAAATCTATTTGAATCTTATTTTCTTTTAGAAAATCTAATAATATATTTAAATCTTGTTCATTATCTACAATAAACGTTTTTATGTTTAAATCTGTTAGTTCTTTTATATCTTCTTTTTTCCATGCTTGAGCTAAGAATATGATTTTTGATTTATCTTTTACATGTTTTAATTCATTAAAAAAATGTACACTGAACATTGAATCTGTTTCTTTTTCAAGTATTTTAGTAACTTCTTGATTTGTTTTTGAACTATAAGAAACTATATCTGCATATTCCTTTACTTTATTATATTGTTCAAGAACTTTTGATTTTGAAAGAAGAAATTTAGGTTTCATTTCAATAAACCTTCTTCTTTTAACTGTTCTAAAGCAGCGATCATTGCTATGGGGAATGTTATTGTTACATCTCCAATTACAGTTGCTACATCTGATTCATCTTTTACTTTTCCCCAAGATTTTGCTTCGTTTGTTGTTGCTCCTGAAACAGATCCGCTTGTTTTATGGGCTGTTGTCATGTAAACTGCGTAGTTTGCCCCTCCATTTAGTAATGTACAAAGAATTGCATGATGTTTTGAAAGTCCTCCTCCAAGAGCAATAACTCCTTTGTTTTCATCTTGACTTGTGGATAATAAAATATTTCCAAAGTCTTGTACTGGGTCTATTATGAAATCTGGATGCTTTTGTTGGAATAAATATAAATGGAAACCCAATCCTCCATCTGTTATTGCTGGACAGAAGATTGGAACATTATTTTTTGCTGCTTGATATAAAATTGAATCTTCATCATTAAGCATTAAACCAATTTCTTTTATGAAATCTGAAATTGCCCAACGTTTCTTTTTTTCATATAGTTTATTTAAATATTCTAACATTAAATCTTCAAAACGCATATAAGTTTCATTTGTTAACAATAGATTTCCTATTCTGTTTACTCCTTGTTCATGTAATTCTACATCATCTTCATTGAATGTTGCTATTTTGAATTTTTCTCCATTTGCTTTCATTATATCTTCTTCTATTGAACCTGTTGTTGTTACAATTACATCTGCCATTTTTAGTTTAATTAATTGAGCAAAAAATCCTCTTAAACCAGAGGTAACCATATTTGATGTAAAAGTTAAGAAGATTTTAGCATTGTTTTTTTTCATTTTTACAAATACTTCTGATGCTTTTTTTAGTTCAATACTTTGGAAACCTATGTTTTGATATGAGTCTACTAACTCTTTAACGTTCATTCCATGCTTCCATTTAAAGTCTTTAACAAATGCCATTTTAAAAAAAGTAGAAACTAACTTGATCCTCTAATGTTGTCATCAAGTGTTGATTTCATGTGTTTTTGGTAAAAATAAAGGTTTAAAAATCTTTTTATTTACCTTTTATGAAAGAATATTATACAAATCACTTAAATTTAATTCGAAGGCAGCTACTGGCGTTTCTAATTCAAAATTTGTTAAAACTTTTGGATGTAATTCTCCTAAATATGCTACTTCTTTGTCTTTAACACTTAATCTTGCAACTCTTCCAGGTATAAAACTTGGATGTTCTGTTTCTTTTATTGTATATTTTAAGTTTAGTTCAGAAAGTAATGAATCCAGGATTTGCCTTACATAGGTATAATCTACTTTTGAATCTGCAATTAAAACACAAACTCTTGATTTTTCTTCTGGTGTAAAAACATCTCCGATTTCAAATATTTTTTGGGGTAATTCACGGTGTTTATTTTCTGATAAAACTTTTAGCAAACTAGGAGTTAGCCAAGCACGCATAACATTATAATCTTGATTTAATGCATTTTCTAGTTCAACACAATTTATTTCGGTGTTCATTAATTTTGATTGTGACTTTTTATTTGTTAAATTGTAAGTATTTGTTTCTAGTAAACCAAAACCTACAAGAATATCTGCTACTTTGTTTTTGAATATTTCAAAAGTATCTTCTTGAGCTATTGTTGAAACATTTGGTAATTCTTCTTTGAAATTTTCATATCCATATGCTATTGCAATATCTTCTGCTATGTCAATTTGAGTTAAAATGTCTGCCCTATAAGCAGGATAGAATACATTTGGTTTTTTGTAATCCATCCCCATTTTAGAAACTAAAGTTTTTATTTGAGAATCTATTAATTTTAAGCCCAGAATTTTATTAATGTAATCTCTGTTTATTTTTATTTTTTTAGGTTTTAAATTAGGGAATGTTTCTTTTTCTATTTTTACAGAATAAATTTTTCCATTTCTTTCTGCTAAACTTGTTACAATAATGTTTAATGCTTGTTCGATTGTGTTTTTATCAGTGCCTGTAACATCAATAAATAAGTTCTTTGTTTTTTCAGTAACTCTTGTTTCTTCCGAGTTGATTATTGGAGGCATTGAAAGTACTTGATTATTTGCATCAATCCAAATTGGATATTCTTTAAAATTATCAAGTAAATATGCATGGTCTTTTCCTTTTGGATGGATTTCCAGTATTTGTTTTAGAGTTATTGGTTTATTTGTTTCTAATGGTGTGAATTTAAATGATTGTGGTTTTGTTGTATATGTAATTGGGAATTTTATTTTGTCTAAATCATAAACCCCAATAGATGCTTTTTTTCTGTTTCTTCCATGAGTTGAATGTAATTTTTCTTGTACTTGCATTAAGGATTCGATTGCTTCATCTGTTAAGTTTACATCTTTTACTACTGCTGCAACTGCAAATGGTCTTACTTTTGATGTTTTTTTGTCTATTTTAGCTATGTAATCTGAGGCTTTAACAGAGTAGGTTCTAAGGCCTTTTTTTGTTCCTATAAAGGATGCCAGTGCACGTGAAAAACCCTCGCTAGAAAGCAAATCTGGACGATTGGGGAATATCTCTACAGTGATCTCACCTTTAGTTACTTCTTCTAAATCTGTACCTAAAAGGGATATTCTATCTTTTAGTTTTTCATCTGATAGGGATTTTCCTATCTGTTTCAATACATCCTGTTTGTTTAATGTTATTGTTGGCATTTTAATTTGAGCAGCAACATGCAACTCCGGCTCCTAATAAATTTGTTTCTAATGATTCACATAATTGTTCTTCTGAAAATAAGGTGATTTTATCTATTGATTCGCAAGGTTTTTCTATTACTAGAACTTCTTCACAGGTTCCATAATTATATCCTTCTTCATGACAGGCCTCATTACACCCTAATTTATTAACTTCTATTTTGCAAGCTATTTCAGACCATTTTAATATTTCTTTGACTTGATTTACTCTGTAATACATATAAAAGGGAAGTGGTTTGTATTCAAGTTTTTCACAATCATAAGGTGTGACTGTTTCATTATTTTCTAATTTCTTTTTTAATATAGGCATTTGGCAAATAGGTTCTAACCATTTTGTTTGTTCACACAAACTAGTTGCTTCTTCATAATTTCCTTTGTTAGTTAATTTTATTGTTTCATGATAGATTTTATCTATTCTTTTAGAATCAAAATAGTAAAATAGTGCAATAATTGCTAGTAGGATTATTATAATAACTATCCAAAACCACCATTTTTTCAATATTTTCATTTTATTTCCATTGACATTGGTTCTCTACACATTGGCAACTTAAATCATAATTATCTTCATTGTAGCAACCTTTCCAAACGCAATCTGTTGTTACTGCCCGTTCAGTTTTACCTTTGCAAACTTCTCCTGAACAGCCACCCTCCATGCAATCTGCATTTGTTTCACATTCTCCAAATGTGGATTCCCCGCAAAACTCATTCGAAGGGAAAATCAAACTTGGATTTAAAATCTTTATTGCTACTAAAACTGCCAATATTAAGATAATCCAAAAATATATGCTTTTAAAGATTAAAGCCATTTTTTCACCTTTCTTAATTGTTTTATATCATTTTTATAAAGTTCCCTTATATCTTTTATCCCATAATATGGTAATATAATTCTTCCTAATCCAAATCCCCAAGCTAAAACTGGAACTGGTTCTCCTAATAATGGTTCAGTAACTTCTGGCCTGAAAATTCCTGCTCCACCAAGTTCTACCCATGTTTTTTTTTCTGGAATGTAAACATCAACCTCTATACTTGGTTCAGTATATGCAAAATATCCTGGGCGGAATCTTATTTTGTTATATCCCATTTTCTTAAAGAATTCTTTTAAATAACCTGTTAGATTACGGAAATTTGCATCTGGATCAATTACAATTCCTTCTGATTGATTAAATTCAAATGAATGTGACCAATCAAGTGTTTCATTTCTATAGTTTCTTCCAATTGCAAAGAATTTTGCTGGCCAATCTGATTTTTTAAGTTTTGATAATGTTTTTGCTGAAAGAACAGTTGTGTGTGTTCTTAGGACTAAACGTCTTGCTTCTTGTTCTGTCCAAGGACTTTTCCATGATTTTTCTTGAATTTGTTTTACTTTATTAATTAATTTTTTATCGGGAAGTTTTCCATTTCCCTTTACAAAGAATGTATCTTGCATTTCCCTAACTGGATGATCTTGGGGTGTGAATAGTGCGTCAAATACCCAAAAGCTTGGATTTATTATTGGTCCTGTCATTTCTTGGAAACCCATGTCTAGCCAAATTTGTTTAGCATGTTGTTTTGCTTGATTTACAAAATGTCTTTTTCCTGGGTAAATTTTTGGAACGTTGATTTCTACATCATATCTTCTGAATTGTTTGTTTTTCCAAGAATTATCTTTTAGCATTGTACTTGTTAATTGATCTGCTAAGTTCTTTGGTATTTTGACTGTTTTTAGTTCTGTTCCTATTTTTGTTAATGTTATTGTTAATATTTTTTCTGTTTCTGTTTTTATTATTTGTTTTCTTTGTTTTAATTCTTGGTATATTTTCTCTTGCGTTTCATTTATTTTTGATTTTTCTATTGGAAGAGACTTTAGGAAGTCTTCTGTTGTGTTTTCTTTTAGGTATTTCTCTCCAAGAATTGTTGGTTTTATTTTGAAACCTGGTTTTATAGAAATAAACCCATTTTTCCTTAATAAACCTAAGGATGCATTAAGTTCATCTTTTTGGAGATTTGTGATTCTTTGTATTTCTTCTAAATTATCTGCTTCTTCT
>Ga0180732_1002371_pt1 | contig 10111 bp, 30 predicted proteins | sample KR11_01MetaG_FD_148674 | JGI IMG/M metagenome (GOLD analysis project Ga0180732, IMG submission 148674) | Groundwater microbial communities from the Olkiluoto Island deep subsurface site, Finland - KR11_0.1 MetaG | ecosystem: Environmental > Aquatic > Deep subsurface > Groundwater | place...
TTTTATAAAGGAGGTTTTATATTTTAAAAGTTTTTGGAGAGCACAAGGCTTATATAGTATAAGAGCGTATAGTAGGCTATGTAGATTTGTATTTAAAGGAGGATATAGAGAAATATGAGCAGTAGTAAATCAGACCCAGATGTAGAGAGATGGATAGGTTGGTTGAAAAAACCTTTCACTGAGGCAGAAAAGCGAGATCGAGTTGAGTTTTATTTGAGGTGTGGGATTGTGTTGAAGTTTGGAGATAAGTTGGTTGAGGTGGAATGATTTGAGAATTCGGATATATAGAGGAGGAGTAAATAATGAAATCACTTGATGAAACTATAAGTAAGATGAAGAGGAATGGTTATTCATTAGAGTCTATCTTAGATTGGATTGATAGACAGATTGGTTATGATAAAGAGACAAGAAAAAGAGTGAGAGAAATTTATAATGAGTGTGAATAAGGAGGAATAATAAAATGACACATAAATCAAGAACTCAAAAAAAGAAATTTGACTGTGGACATGTTGGATATGGACAAGAATGTCATCTCTGTAGAGATGTTAAGGAAGGAAGACTTGTGAAAACAAGACAGGGAAAGTATTTTCCACCATCTAAAGTGAATCCACAGGATGTATCATAGATAAAGGAGGAATAAAACATGACAGAACAAACAATAGAAATTGATTGTGCTCCTGGAGCACTAAGACCTGGTGATTTGATTGCAGGTGTGATAGAAGGAACAGGATTGTCATTAAAGGAATCGTCAGGGAGATTCTTTGGTAATTGGACATGGGATTATAGTGATGTCGATCCTGAAGTATGGATTAAAGCTAATCCTGTTCTTAAGGAAAGATTGACTAAGTTGTATAATAGTGGAGCTATTCGATATGCAAGTTGGTAATCTTAATGATTATCATTTAATTTTTTTCGATTTTAAAGAGGAAATATTATGCAAACATTTTTGCCAAGTTCAAGTTTTGAAGAAAGTGCTAAATGGTTAGATGATAGAAGATTGAATAAGCAGATATTGGAAGCAAGAACTATTTATGAAATAATAATTAACAATAAAGCATCAGGTGCCTGGGTAAATCATCCAATCACAAAGATGTGGAGAGATTATCCTGAAGCATTATCTTTATACTATAATGCATGTTTATCTCAATGGAAACATGTTAGATGTAGGAATCATAAATATAGAATGATTCCGATTTATAAAAGTTCTGTGATTCTACCATCATGGTTAGGTGATGAAAGATTACATTCATCTCATCGAGCTAACTTGCTTCGGAAAGATTATAAGTTCTATAGCAGATATGGATGGGATGAAAATTCGATGGAATATTGGAGATTTCCATATTGGTGGGGAGAAGAATATGGTTATGGGAAAGAACCAATTATAAAAGAGAAATAAATTTTTTAATTTCTTAATCTAATTTTTTTAACTCATTTCATCGTCAAATTCTTCATTTGATTGTTTGCAATTTAAACAACTTGTTCTTCCTGCATAATCAAATTCTTTGCCTAATACTAATTGTTTCCCACATGATTTACAGTGGTCATCGAAAAATTCAGTTCTTATTTCGATTCTTGGTTGTTTATTTGATTTATTTTTTTTTTTGATAAAATTATAGGATGTTAATCCTATAACCATTCTTTCCATTCTCTTCCTGATGTTTTAAAAACACTTTCCTTTAGTTCATCATTCAGGATTTCAATAGATGTATTGTATTCATTATTTTTGTCTATCTTTTCTTTTGTTTCGTTTATTTTAGTTTCTATCAAATTCTTTTTTTGTTCGATTTGATTTTCCATTTCTTTTATCAATTTTTCTAATTCATGGTTTGTATCTTCTGTGAATTTATTTTTTTTGATTTCTAAGTCTTTATTTTCATTTATATTTCTCATTACAGTTAGTTCATTTTCTCTTATAATGTCTGAATCATCCAACATTTTTTCTCTGAAGTCTTCATCCCATCTATATTCATGTCTTACTCCATTTGGACATTTTTTTCCATCAATGTAAGACCATAAATCGGGTATTTCATGTAATGGCAATTGTTTGTTTATTAAATAGTTTCTCGATTCTACAATTTCTTCTTCTGTTAATAGTTTTTTTGACTTACATACGTTACATGCAAGTTGTGCTAAATTTTCTTCTGACATATTTTATTCTCCTTTGTGTTTATTATGTTTATTGTGTTTATTCTGTTTGTCTTTTATTTATTCACTCAGTTCTTTAATTGATGGACATTTTATTTCTAATCTTCTAAGTTGTTCTCCGTCACCTATAATTACCTTTTTTAATCTATTTATTTCTCTTTTTAGATATCTTATTCTATCTTTTTGTTCTTTTGTTCTTTCATCTTTATTTATAACTTCTAATTTATTTTGTTCATCTTGGTATCTTTCTATTTTTATTTTGTCGGTTCGTATTCTTTCTTTTATTTCTTTATATAGTCTTATATCTTCATTAGCACAACCAGGTTTGTAGTGGAATATTGCTTTCAATATTTCATAATCCCAATTAATTGATGGGCTGCATTGAGTTTCATTTGATTGTTTACATATTCCTCTGTTGCCAAATTCATTAATCATTGCCTGAGTTAATCTTTTTATAATAACTTCTATAACTTCATCTCTCCATTTTTTTCTGTTATTTGTAAAGGGAAAATCTCCTTCGTATGGAAATGTATTAGTTGTTTGTTGTATCATTGTAGAAGGATCATCTACAGAATATATCCATGATTCAATTGTTAATTCTAAATGTCTGTATTTATCATAAATTTCTGCCTCTACCATGTTTATACCTCTATTGTTGTTAGTAAAGATTCAACATCTTTTATTGCTTTGTTTGTGTTAATTTTTCCATCATAAATTCTTTGACCTTTAACTTCAATCTCTTCTTCACATCGTTCTGCACTATATCTTCTTCTTAGATTTTCTATTTCGATGGAATCATCATTTTCTAATTCTGGTTTATGGACTTTTCCTTTTAGAGATTTTCTTTTTAATTTCAAAGCTTCTGATTCTTCTATTATTATTTTTGGTTTATTTTCTACCATATTTACCACCATTTATCTTCATTCCATTTACTTTTTTCTATTACTTCATTTAAGTTTTCTTTTTCATTTTTCATAAAATTATCTATATCACTTATGTTCATTAACCATTCTCTATCCAATTTTCCTTTATTTACTGGAAGTGTTATCCTGTTCCATTTTGCATGGTATGTAAATGGCATTTTTTTGAACATACTCCAATCTGTTATTTTTTCATCAATTCTTACACCTATGTCATTGTGGGACATGTTTATGTTTTCTATTCCATTACTTATAGTTTCTCTGAACTCATCAAAAGTGTCGTTTCTTTCATCAAACCAATATGGTTCACATGTTACATTAAACCCATTTCCAGTTGTTGAACTAACACATTTTAATTCTATTTGATTTGCTAATTTTTCAGCTTCATCTTTCATTAACATAAATTCTTTATACCATTTTTCTTCGAACATGTTAGCTTTGCCATATGTTTTTTCTAATTCTTTTGGTGCATCTATGTCAAATACAATTCCCACACCTAATATATATTTATTAAATACCATCCAAGGTTTGAAATTTTTTTCCTTTTTTCCTTTTTTTATTAAATTTATGATAATTTCTTGAGTTTCTATGTCAATTCTTTTATCATCTAATATTTTTTTATCTAAAAATGTTTCGTAAAAATGCATTTCACCTTTATATTTCTTAATATCTTCTATATTTAAGTCTTCTAAAGAGAAATGATGTCGTGTACCATAAGGGAGATATCTAATTGGAGCTTCTGTAATTGGATATCTTATTTGAATTGTGATAGGTTTAATATATTCTATGTCAACTCTGTTACCATTTAGAAATCCTTTCATTATATCTCTTATATTTTTATTTCTTTCATATAATCCTGTTATTTTTGGATGAATATTTGTTGGTAATCTTTTTTCTGAGTTTATTAATTCTCTTATGTTGTCATTGAGGAGTCTGTTAAATTTTTTATTCAATGTGTATATTGATTTAATTAGTTCTTCTAATTCATTTATTGTCTTAATTTGTGTTGTTCTATATGAATCTATGTGATATAATTGTTTTCCTATACTTAGAGCATGTAATGCTTCAAATCTTACTCCTTCGGTTAATTTTCCTTTGTCTGTTCTTTTACTTCCATCTTTATTAAATTCATTATTGATAGGACACATTACAAATATGTCACATTCATTTATTAAAGGAAAGAAATAGTCTCTTTCCTTTTCTAATAATCCTTGTCCGTATTTTATATTAGACTCTTTTTCTATCTCTTCTATTTTTGGAAGTTGTATTATATCACAATTGTTCCATTTTTCTTTTATTTTTTTTATTATATCATTTTCATATTCAGTTCCATAATCATGATATGCTCTTGCAAAGAATATATTAGTCATTAACTATTCCTCCTTTGATGTTATTATGTTAAGTATGTTAGATAGAAATTTTTCTTCATAATTTAAGTTTTCTTTTTTTAATAGTGGAAGTAAATTGTAACGAATCTCACATAGAGCAAGACCATTTAATTGTGGTTTATTTTTCTTTATGTATAAATATTCTAATAAACGTGCACATATTGCATCAGTTGTTAGATATATATCAACATATTTTATATCATCTTGATTAAGTTTAAGATGAGATTTTCCTTTTATATGAGAGTTTATTCTTGTTCTAATATTCTTAGATGAACCTATATATTTTTTATCATCTTTGTATGTTAATATATAAATTCCACATTTGTTGGGAATGATATTCTTATAAATATCTATTTCTTTTATAATGTCTGTAATTTTAGCATGTTCTGGAAATCCTATTTTTTTCAATGTTTCGTTACAAATTTCGAATTTTGTTAATTTTTCTTTGTTCATGTTCATTTCTCCTCTTTTATTTGAAAGTTCTAATTGTCTTTTTATTAATAATATTAATTTATCCGATAACAAGTATTTATATTCTTTGAAATAATTTTATTGTATTACGTCTTCCGTTTATTTTATCATCGTTAATTGAAATTATAAATATCCCTTTAGTTAGTTTTATATTTGAAATTAATAACAAATTTTGTAATTTCTTGTCTAATGTTTCAGATAATTCTGTTTTATAATATTTTACTGTATATTTTACATATTCCTCGATTTCATTATGTATCATTCTACCTTCATTATCGTATTTATATATTGGAAATGATATTATTTTATATTTGTCTGATATAGTTGGTTGAAGAATTTCATATATTAAGAATTTTCGATGTTTAAAGTAATATGGATATTCGGCATAAAATTCTTCATACTCTTCATAGTTTTCAAATCCTTCAACATTCTCAAATCCATTATATTCTTCATTTCCATAGTAAGTATTTACGTTTCTTTGGTATAAATGTATATATTCATGTGGACGAATCATTATTTTATTTTTATCTTCTAAATCCTTACCTATCCAACTTCTTGTTTTGATAAGAGTAAATTTTATGTATGTTTCCCATCCATATTCTTTACCATAATGTCTTTCATCATAAGGATGATATTGATATTTTTCTATATTTTCTGACGAAATACTTAATTCCGGATTTGTGTGTTTTACATCATTTTCTGACATTTAATTCACTTCCTTTGTTGGTTTTATTTCACTTCACTATTGTCATTTTAATTTCTTTCTCATTTATTATTTCTATCAACACTTTATCACCTTCATTTCCCCATTCATTTGGTAATGTTATGTGTTTTATTTCATCTTTTCTATTTGAATAACCAATTTTTCTTAAATCCATGTTAATTCCTTAAAATATAGGTTTATAGTGTACTATATAGTAGTAGGTATATATAAGCTTTGTGGTTTGTTATTATATTTTTTAAATATATTTTAACAGTTTAGGATGACCAAAAGCTTTATATACTTTAAGGTCGTGTATATATTATAGGCTTAAATATACTAATGGAGAAACAAATATGGAATGTGATACAGAAAATTGTGAGAAAGAGTACGTAGTTGAACTTGTATGGTATGGACTAGGGGAATCAGGAAACATTAAAGAAGATCGACAAGTATGTGTAGATTGTGCATTGGAGTTTCTATTCAAGAAGAAAGTTGAGCAAGCGAATGAGGCAGTTATTTACCTCGAAAAAATGACCACTGAGGTTACAAGAATAAAGAAAGATATGACATCACTCCATAAAATTGCGGCAAAAATAGGTGTGGTAAGTTGTAATGGGGTGAGATAATAATGACATGGAAAACACTTTCTGTGCATAAGGAATTTTATGACAGGTTAAAGGATAAACAGAACGAATTAATAAAAAAGAAAAATGGAAATCATGTTGATCTCAGCTATGTTACTGAGTCTGCACTGTTGTTAGGAATAGATAAAGTAATTGAGTAAGGTGAAACAATGGACACATGTATAGATTGTTTAAACAAAGGAGATTGTGACTTATACAAATCTATGGATGCATACGAGAAACATAGTGTAAATGCTATTAGATTTATATTTGGAATTCATATTGTAAAAATATGTAAAAATTTTAAGATAGAAAGGTGAATAGTATGAATAAAGAGAAATTTATTGAAGGACATAGGTTTATAAGAAACTACCAAAGAGAAAGAGAAATTTCTGAAGAAATCATAAACTTTGAATGGAAGGAACTACAACTTGTCAAAAATCAATTGTCTAAAAGTATTAATGATATAAAGAAAGAATTTGATAGGAATGAAGATAATTCTGAAAAGCAATATGACATTTTCGGTGATGTTGATACACTTAAACATTATATCGATAACATTGAGAATATTGAAAGAGGTTTCAAAAAGATTTCTGAGAAATATGGATGGGATAAGTAATATGGTAACAAACTCTGAATGGGAAAAAGATAAAGAGCACATCAGTTATTTTGAGACAGACCAATCAAAAAGATTAACTCGTCTTTTTTGGAAGAGTAGGAATATAGAAGCTCAACTTAAAGAAATGGGATTTAATTGAGAGGTAACTATGGTAACCGAAGTAACATATGAAAATATAACATACACTGGAAGAATAAAAATTTCTATGAATTGTCGTGATGAAATGGATTATAATCTTTCAGTGGAGAACAGAAAATGGCTATATCCTAAGATAGAATATATACTGTTTGCAATCGAACATCATATTCGTGCAGATCCAAGTATGGTTCATCAGATAAACAAAGCTCTCGACAAAACAGTTGATGATATTCGTAAATTGCTTGAAATATCAAAAGAGAACATAAATGAATCTAAAAGGATAGAAAGGTGAATTATGTCAGAAGAAATAAAATCCTAAATCCATCAGAATGTGAATACTATGAAGATGGAGATTGTATATATGAAGAGGATTGTGGTGAATATGCTCCAAAATGTGCAGATGTACAGATGATAGGTAAGTGTCAATTAACAAAGAAGGTGAATGAATAGTGAGTAGAGGAATAATAGAAATAGATTTCAGGACAAAAGCAGTCTTTTTGGATGAGGTAATTATTATGAAAGAAATAAGACTAAAGAAAAATGGATATTATCAAGTCATAGAAAATTATTGGATAATTTCTTATCCAATCAGTAAAGAATTTGATAATCTTGATGATGTAAGAAATTACCTTAGAGGTTTGATTATGAATAGTGAAAATAAAGGGTGATTAAAATGGTATTAAGTGAAGAAGATAAATTAAAAATTAGATTATATTTATCAGGTGAATCGGATATAAAACCAGTCATTTCACCTGAAAATAGGACTGAATTTATTGAATATATAAAATTTTGTAGTGAAAGAGAAATATTAAAATTATCGTCTAAAAAATGTGGTAAAGTAATGGGCTATGCTGATGGAGTAGTAGTGTTTAAAACAGAGAGGTGAACAAATAATGAAAATAGAAAGTTCGTCATTCCGAATAAGGGATGATTATGGATTGTTTATAGAAGTAAAATCTATAAAGGAATTACCAAGTGAAGAAGCAAGTAAGGAGATATTTGATTTCTTTAATAAGTACAGAATAGTAGCTGTACATAAAGATATTAATGTAATCGACAAACACAAAGAAATTCTTGCAGGACCAATTCCTAATAGAGAATTATTTAAGGAAGATAAATTAATTCGACCTGCAAAGATTCTACCAATGAAGCAACTTATATATATAGTTAAGAAGTTACTTCCAAGTTCATTTGGTATGAATGAGTTTGTGGATTATATGAATAGTAAGGAAGAGTATAATGGATATGTGAATCATGATAAAAAGAAAATGTGGTTGTCAGTATATGCAAACTTGAAGAGGAATAAAAAGATAGAACTTATTAGTAAAAGTGGTCGGAAGAGAGATTATAAATATCGATATATTGGAATAGATAAACCTGAAGATGATACTAACTTGAAAATAAATTCACTTAAGAATGGTGAATCTGTAGTACTTGGATAAGGTGATTAATTATGATAAGAGTATGGACTAAAAGATTAGGACAAAGACATTATACAAGAGATGGTATGACTGAAACATTATGTGGTAAACCAATGTTAGGAAATAACTATGCTTCCATTATACCAGAAAGTGAACAGGAAGAGTGTGAAGAATGTGTTGAAGCACTTGAGGGAGATAAAATAGATGTAATTGTTCTAAAGAAACCTGATGATATTGTAAAGGTTCACAATACTTTATTTAACATTTTTGGAGAATAAAATATGAGAATATGTATTAGGTGTGATAGTGTTTATCCTGATGGTACAGATGAATGTAAAGAGTGTAAAGATGGTGGAGAACTTATTCCATTAATGGAAGATATATTATAAGGAGAAATAATGGCAAAAATAATAGTTGAACTACTTGATTCTACTCCATTATGGAAAATCGAGTTATTAGTTCATTTAATCAAGGATAAAGTTGGTAACGAAGAAGAGATTAAGGAAATAAGAATGGAGGAATGATTGTGAAAGAAGTAGAAATAGGCAAATTAAATAGTGTAGGTATGGAAGAGGCATACGAAGAATTTTATTCATGTCCAAATTGTGGTAGTGAATGTATTATTCGTTCATCAAGTTACTGTTCTAATTGTGGAGCAAAATTAAATTGGAAGAATGAGGAATAAATATGTCTTATGTAGAAATAACACAAGAACAATTCGAGTATGTCCTTTCTCATCTTGGGAAATCTGGATATACCTGGAAAAAGTTAGATGAACCAATGGCAAAAGAATCTGTATATATGGTGTCGATAAATGACATTCACATTAAAGTATTCAGTTCAATTGTCGATGGTGTGAGCAGAGGAATAGGTGCAGATGCCATCAGAGTAGTGGGGTGGGATGTTAGAAGTGACAGACCAATAACATTAAGTGAAATACGAGTCAATCGAACTGACAACTGGGCAGAAAATTTAAGAAAAAGAGTTCAGACTGTAGTAAGTAGAGTTGTTTCTCTTGAAGATGCTCCAAAATGTAAAATTTGTGGAGGGATGCTTATAGAAATGAATGGCAAATTCGGTAAGTTTAAGGGATGTCTAAACTATAAGAATCATGGAAAAGAAATTCATATTGTAAATGATACAACATTTACATTTAAAGATAGTAAAATAGAAAAAGTTACACAAAAAGATGTTGAGTTTTGGGAGTAATATAGATGCTAAAAGAAACTTTTTATAACAGATATAGGGGATGGGGAGTCGAACCACCAGAGGATGCTGTCGTAATAAATGTAACTCGAAGTGCGGGACACATTCTAAGTCCATCAACAAAGTTATTAGTGGATTATAAAGATAAAAGAATAACATGGGATCAATATGTGGGTAGATACAAAAAAGAGATGAACAATGGAGCTTGTAAAGAAGTGATGAAAAAAATTAAAGTGATGTCAATTGAAAAAGATGTTTATCTTGTTTGCGTTTGTTGGAATAAAGAGAAGAAGTGTCACAGATACTTATTGATGGAAATGATAAATAATATGGAGTAAACATGACATATAAGAATTTAAAAACGGAATCTGTTAAGAAGAAAAAGAGTCCAGTTGAAAAAGTTAAAGTCAAAAAGGTTAAATCTCAAAAGAAGTCTAAGAGCACGAAAAGTAAGATTGAGAAAGTGGTGATTAAAAA
>Ga0180732_1002372_pt1 | contig 10108 bp, 7 predicted proteins | sample KR11_01MetaG_FD_148674 | JGI IMG/M metagenome (GOLD analysis project Ga0180732, IMG submission 148674) | Groundwater microbial communities from the Olkiluoto Island deep subsurface site, Finland - KR11_0.1 MetaG | ecosystem: Environmental > Aquatic > Deep subsurface > Groundwater | place...
GAATGACGAAGCAATCCCCTTGTTTGTGGGAGATTGCTTCGGTCGTGCCTCCCTCGCAATGACAGGAAAACCGTAATTCAGGGGTTTTCGGTCAACCACCAATTAAGGGGGTATGAAAAATGGATAGAGAGACAGAAAAAAGCGAATGGGAAGAAATATTATTCGAAACAAGATATCCTTCATGGATATTATTACTTGTTGTAAGTATTTATGCTGTTGCCTTGCTTATCGTTCTTATTACGTAATTATTCAGGTTCAGGGGTTCACGGTTAGAGAGCGATCAAGATTGAACGTTTTGAAGATATTGAGGCCCGGCAACCGGCAGGTCGAACAAGGCCTCCAGCTCGTAGAGCCTACGCCTCGGAGAGAATGATGAATGTCGAAGTAATGGAAGCCCTTATTAAACTTCATAATTCGACATTTCTTGTTCGACATTCGATATTCTTATTTTACTAAAACCTCCGACCTCCGACCTCTGATCTCTGACTACTGACTACTGACTACTGACTACTATCCCACCAGTGCCATAATTGGGGTGGTAACGCCATACCATTTTAAGACAATCTTTATTTCTAATATATTCTCAATTTTATACAAATCAATTATATCAATTAGTTCAAAGGGATATGATAATGCCTGTCATTTGGCATAGAAAATGCGTCTTTCAAATTTTCTAACCTTCACGATTCCATGAAACGTGGGACAAGGATGCATTGATTGGAGATAGGGAACTGTGCAAATTTTGAGTTCTATTATAAATAAAAGACCTCGTAGCAGTCATCCTGGCACAGTCTTTGCTCTCTCTCTCTCTCTCTCTCTCTCTCTCTCTCTCTCTCTCTTGTAAGAACCTTATCTTACAAATACTACAAAAAAAATTAACAGTAAGACTAATCCCATTGGTTCCCTTGCGGGGAATTGATGGGTTAGCGCAGAATCACAAGATAAAAAGGAGAAATGAACAATGGCAAAACCAAGAAAGCAACTACCCAAAGCGCCGACCGGCATCCAGGGGCTGGATGAAATCACCGGCGGCGGATTGCCCAAAGGCAGGCCGACCTTGATCTGCGGCGGCCCGGGCTGCGGCAAGACGCTTTTCGCCATGGAGTTTCTGGTGCGCGGCGCGAGGCAGTTTAACGAGCCGGGCGTCTTTATGGCTTTTGAAGAGACCGCCAAAGACCTGACCCAGAACATGGCCTCGCTCGGTTTCGACTTGAAAGACATGATCGCGCGCAAGAAGATGGTGCTGGATTTTGTGTACATCGAGCGCAGCGAAATCGAAGTGACCGGCGAATACGATCTGGAAGGGTTGTTCATCCGTCTCGGGCAGGCCATTGACTCCATCGGCGCCAAGCGCGTCGTGCTGGATACCATCGAGTCGCTCTTCTCCGGCCTGCCCAATCCTCTTATCGTGCGCTCGGAACTGCGCCGCCTCTTCCGCTGGCTGAAAGACAAGGGCGTCACTGCCGTCATCACCGGCGAACGCGGCGAAAAGACGCTGACGCGCCAGGGGATGGAAGAGTACGTCTCCGACTGCGTGATCGTTCTCGACCATCGCGTGAGCGAGCAGGTACCCTCGCGGCGGTTGCGCGTGGTCAAGTATCGCGGCTCGACGCACGGCACGAACGAGTATCCATTTCTGATTGACGAGGACGGCATTCTGGTGCTGCCTGTCACGTCGCTCGGCTTACAGAACATTGCCTCCACAGATCGAATTCCCACCGGCATTGCGCGCCTCGACACGATGCTGGGCGGAGCGGGCTATTACCGAGGCAGCAGCGTGCTGGTCTCCGGCACGGCAGGCACCGGCAAGACCAGTTTTGCCGCGCACTTTGCCGAGGCTGCCTGCCGTCGCGGCGAGCGCGTTCTCTATTTTGCTTTTGAGGAATCTCCCAGTCAGATCATGCGCAACATGCGTTCCATCGGGATTGACCTGGAACCGTGGGTGCAGAAAGGTCTGCTACGGTTTCAGGCAAACCGCCCCTCGTTTGCGGGCATGGAAATGCACCTGACGATGATACACAAAGCGGTCAACGCCTTCAAACCGCAGGTCGTGATTATGGATCCGTTGAGCAGTTTTGTCATCGGAGGCAATGAGATTGAAGTCAAAGCCATGTTGATGCGGCTGGTGGATTTCCTGAAAATGAATCAGATCACCGGCTTGTTCACCAATTTAACTTCGGGCAGGGGCGCTGTCGAGATAACCGACGTTGCCATTTCGTCCCTGATTGACACCTGGCTGTTACTGCGTGACATCGAAATCGGCGGCGAGCGCAATCGCGGCTTGTACCTCCTGAAATCGCGTGGCATGGCGCACTCGAATCAGATTCGCGAGTTCCTGCTGACCGATCACGGCGTGGAATTGTTCGATGTGTACGTCGGTCCGGAGGGCGTGCTGACCGGCTCGGCGCGACAGGCGCAAGAGGCGCAAGAGCAAGCCGGGAAGTTGATGCGCAAGCAGGACATTGAGCGCCGACACCTCGAACTGGAAAGAAAGCGCAAGGCGCTGGAAGCACAGATCGCCGCCATGCGCGCCGAGTTTGAAGCCGAAGAAGTCGAGGCGTTGAAAATCATCGGGCAAGAAAAAGCGATGGAAAAGCAACTGACGCAAGAACGTGTGGACATGGGGTTGAGCCGCAAAGCAGACAAGTAATTTCAGATTTTGCTTTTCAATCCGCAATCTACAATCCGCAATCCGAAATTGACAAGAGGAGACTCGAAATGAAAACGAACCCGACTAAACCAAAACCCGCGCCGTCTAAAGTCAGGCCGGCCAAAGCAAAATCAGACGCCTTTGTCCTGCGCCTGTATGTCGCAGGGCAAACGCCAAAATCCATGGCGGCTTTTGCCAATCTGAAGAAAATCTGCGAAGAACATCTGGCAGGGCAGTACCAGATTGAAGTGATTGACCTGCTGGAAAACCCGCACCTGGCGCGCGGCGACCAGATCCTTGCCATCCCGACTCTGGTAAAGAAACTGCCGCCGCCGGTGCGCAAGATCATCGGCGATCTCTCCAATACCGAGCGCGTGCTGATCGGGTTGGATCTGCTGCCGCGGGAATAGGAGGATACCATGCCAAGAAAGAAAGTGCTCGATTCGACGGAAGCGTTTGAACGATCTCTGGCCAGTCCGCAAAAAGAAACCTATATTTTACGATTATATGTGACCGGTACGACGCCGCAATCCGTGCGCGCCATCGCCAATGTCAAAAAGATCTGCGAGGAGCACCTGAAAGGGTGCTACGAACTGGAGGTGATTGACCTGTACCAACAGCCGCAACTGGCGGAGGGCGAGCAGATCATCGCTGCGCCGACACTTATCAAGAAATTACCGCTCCCGCTGCGCCGCATAATCGGCGATATGTCGAAGACCGAGCGCGTGCTGGTGGGGCTGGATTTGCGAAGGAAATTGTGATGCCAATGAAGCCCACAACTCAAGAACAGCTTTTGCTTGAACTGGAAGACCTGCGCGCGCGGCTCGACGAAGCCGAAGAGACTTTGCGCGCCATTCGCAGCGGCGAGGTGGACGCGCTCGTTGTCTCGGGCGTGGACGGCGAGCAGGTTTTTACGCTCAAGGGTGCCGATCATTCTTACAGGATGCTGATCGAGGATATGAGCGAAGGCGCGCTGACCCTGACGGTGGAGGGCGTGATTTTATATGCCAACCGGAGCTTTGCCGAGATGCTCAAGACGTCGCTCGAAAAGGTGATCGGTTTCGCCATCCACACCTGGGTTGCGCCGGACAGTCAGCAAATTTTTAAATCACTACTGAGAAAAGGCGCAGATGAAAAACGCCGCGAGCAGCTTGTACTTACCGCCGGCGACGGAACACTGGTGCCGGTCTATCTTTCTGTGAGCAACCTGGACATCAACGAGATGCCCGCTTGCTTCTGCCTGGTGGCAACCGACCTGACCGAGCAGAAACGCAGCGATGCAATCGCAGCCTCCGAAAAGCTGGCGCGGGAGTTGCTGGCAGCTTCCAACCAATCGCGTCTTGAGTTGCTGAGCGTGATCGAAGACCAGAAGCGGGCGGAGGAGGCGCTGCGGAATAGTGAAGCCTTGCTGGTTGAAGCCCAGGCAGTCGCCAAATTCGGGAGTTGGGAATATGATGTGGCAAAAGACAAGCTTACTTGGTCGAAAGAAATGTTCCGCATTTTTGACCTTGACCCCGCACTGGATGAGCTAAAGTGGATAGAACACCGCCAAAGCATTCATCCAGAGGATTTTGAACGTATCGACCAGGCGATGCGAGATGCAATCGAAAATGGTCTCCCCTACCGCGAGGAATTTCGCATTGTTCACCATGACGGAAGCACTGTCTTGGCTGAGACCATTGGCAAGATCCATCGAAGTGAATCCGGTAAAATCAGTAAGTTGTCCGGTACAGTCCAGGACATCACCGAGCGCAAGAGAATTGAAAAAGAACTTTTAAGGTCCCAAAAACTTGAATCCGTGGGGCTGCTTGCAGGGGGTATCGCCCATGATTTTAACAATATCCTGACAGTGATTCTCGGCAATGTTTCCTTGGCCATGAATCAAATAACACCTGATGGGGAAATATTTGACTTGTTAAAAGAAGTAGAGACTGCCTCAGCAAGGGCTCATACGCTGACCCGTCAGCTATTAACCTTTGCCAAAGGGGGAGCGCCGGTAAAAGAGACCGCTTCAATCAAAGATATCCTCAAAGAATCGTCTTCCTTTGTGCTGCGAGGCTCAAAATCCGGCTGCGAGTTTTCGATAGCAGAAGACCTCTGGCCGGCTGAGGTTGACGTTGGACAGATGAGCCAGGTCATCAATAATATTGTTGTCAATGCCAACCAGGCCATGCCGAATGGAGGGATCATTCAGGTCGCAGCAGAGAATCTATTAATAAACAATGGGCAGGGCTTTCCGCTCAAACCGGGCAGATACATCAGGATCTCCATCAAAGATCAAGGGGTAGGTATAGCGGGAAAACATCTTGCAAACATATTTGACCCCTATTTTACAACCAAGCAGGAAGGAAGCGGCATTGGGCTTGCCGTAACATATTCCATCATCAAAAAGCACAATGGGCACATTACCGTGGAATCCCGGTTGGGGGCTGGTACGACATTTCACATCTATCTGCCCGCCTCTGAAAAAGCAGTGCCCGAAAAAGAAGAAGTTCGGCTAATAAAAGGCCAGGGCAGGATTCTGGTGATGGATGATGAATCGTCATTAAGGGAAATAATAGGGATAATGCTGGTGAAGTTGGGTTATGAGTCGGAACTTGCAAAGGATGGCGCTGAAGCGATTGATATGTACAAAGCAGCTATAGAATCTGGAAAACCATATAATGCCGTCATCCTGGATTTGACCATTTCCGGCGGAATGGGTGGCGCTGAAGCGATTAACAAATTGCTGGAGATAGATCCTGAAGTAAAGGCCATTGTTTCCAGTGGTTATTCAAATGATCCGGTCATGGCGAATTTTCAGGAATACGGCTTTAAGGGTATGATGCCCAAACCATTTAAATTAGTATTATTGAGCAAAGTGTTACATGAAGTGCTCCAGGGCGAAAAAGAATGATGATAACGCCAATATTTCTGACCATGAATTACAGAAATTTAAAATAATAATCAGTATAGGTATTGCTCACAGTATGGGTGTAAAAAATGATCAAAAGACTTGTTATTAAGTTCCAGATTATGATTACGATCTTCCTGTTTACCTTATTAATTACAGGTAGTTCCTGGGGAGAAGAAAATCTGATCAAAATCGGGGTGCTTGCCAAGAGAGGGACCGAGGTGTGCTTAAAAAATTGGTCGCCCACTGCTGAATATCTGTCAGCCAGGATTCCAGGCAAGACTTTTGTGATTATACCGCTTGATCTCAAGCAAATTTATCCTTCAGTTAAAAAAGGGGAAGTTGATTTTATTCTGGCTAACTCAAACTTCTATGTGGAACTGGAACATCTGTATGAAGCAACCCGTATTGCTACATTGAAAAACAGGTGTCTCGACAGCTTTTATAGCAAATATTGGGGGGTGATTTTCTGGAAGGCGGATCGGAAAGACATGCGACAGCTCAATGATCTCAAAGCAAAGACCTTCATGGCCACGGAGGAATACTCTTTGGGGGGCTGGTTGATGGCGTGGCGGGAATTTAAAGAAAAAGGTGTTGATCCTTACAGAGATTTCAAAGACCTTAAATTTACAGATACAGGCATACAGGATGATGTTGTTTATGCTGTCAGAGACGGCAAGGCAGATGCCGGAACAGTGAGGTATGATACATTAATGAGAATGCATGCCGAAGGAAAGATCGATCTTAAAAACTTTTCTGTGGTTCATGAGCACGGCGGGGAGGATGTGGATTGCCCGCCATTTCCTCACTCAACTCGGGGATATCCGGAATGGCCCATGGCAAAACTCAAACACACTCCGGATGAACTGGCGGAAAAAGTTGCGATAGCCCTGGTAGAAATGCCTGCAGACTCATTTGTGGCTATAGCAGCAGAATGCGGCGGATGGACCATACCAATGAACTACCAGTCAGTACACGAATGTCTGAAGTATCTGAAGGTCGGCTGCTACAGGGATTTGGGCAAGATAACGATCGCCGATGTTGTCAGAAACTACTGGCGCTGGATTTTGCTTGCCGTTGTCTTGTTTCTTATAATGACAGGATATAGCATTGCAATCATAATTCTAAATCGAAACATTAAGGCATCTAATGAGAAACTAAAATTAGAGGTTAACGAACGGATAAAGACAGAAGAGGCTCTTCGTAAAAGTGAGGAATTCAATAAAAGAATTATTGAAAACAGCATCGATTGCATAACAATTCTGGATCTGGATGGACGACTGGAATTCACGAGTGAGAGCGGGCAAAAACTGATGGAAATCGAGGATATCAGCACTTATCTGAATCAGCCCTGGGTAGATTTATTGACCTGTTCGGACGACAGCTACAAAGCCGCTCTTGAGGCTATTTCAAAAGCCGAAGAGAGAGGCACCGGCCATTTTTCGGCCTACTGTCCGACCGTTAAAGGCATCCCAAAATGGTGGGACACCATTATCACTCCCATAATGGGTAAAGACGGCAAAGTTGAACGACTTCTTTCCGTTTCCCGCGACATTACAGGGCACAAGAGGTTAGAAGCCCAATTTTTTCAGGCTCAGAAGATGGAGGCCATTGGCACGCTTGCAGGAGGCATTGCCCATGATTTCAACAACCTGCTGACCGCCATCATCGGCAATGCCCAGCTTGCATTGATGGATGTCAGAAAGGATGAATCCTTACGCGAGGAAATAGAAGAGATTAAGAAAGCCGGTGAGAAAGCAGCCTTTCTTACCCGACAGCTCCTGGCCTTCAGCCGCAAGCAGATAATCAAGCCTGAGGTTCTGGATCTAAATGAAGAGATACACGAGACCGAAAAGATGCTTAAGCGTATGATCAGAGAGAATATTGAATTTCTATTGGTTTTAGAACCTGATTTGTGGAAAATCCATGCAGACCCAGGGCAGATCGATCAGGTGTTCATTAACCTGGTTGTCAATGCCAGTGATGCCATGCCCAAGGGAGGCAAGCTCACCATTGAGACAGCCAATATGGAACTCGACGATACCTATTTCCGGAATCGCGGTATTGTGGAAAGCGCGTCCGGGCATTATGTGATGCTGGCTGTAACTGACAACGGCACAGGTATGGATAAGGAAACTCTGTCCCGCATATTCGATCCCTTCTTTACCACCAAGGGGATTGGCAGCGGCACGGGTCTGGGCCTTTCCACGGTTTATGGTATCGTGAAACAGAACAAAGGCTATGTCTGGGTCTATAGCGAGCCCGGGAAAGGGACGACCTTCAAGGTTTACTTTCCCAAGGCTACAGAGGATGTGACGGCAGGCAAAGAACAAGAGAAGTTTGCTGGTGAAATCAGCGGCTCTGAGACCGTCTTGATTGTGGAAGATGATGATGGCCTTCGAAATCTGGCAAAAAATGCCCTCCGGAAGTATGGTTACGAAATACTGGAGGCAGAGAACGGTGAAAAGGCCCTGAATGTCAGCGAGACGCATAATGGCCGGATCCACCTGCTGCTCACGGATGTGGTAATGCCCGGGATGAGCGGAACTGACCTGGCAGAAAAGCTGCAATCCATAAGGCCTGAGACACGGGTAATTTACATGTCAGGTTACACTGATAATGCCATTGTTAATCATGGAATTTTGAGAAAGGGGATAAACTTTATTGAAAAGCCCTTTTCGCCGGAAAGCCTGGGCAGGAAAGTGCGGGAGGTGCTGGACGATGGGAATTGAAGATTGAAGATTGAATATTGAAGGAATTCCGTTTTGAATTGAAGATTGTCGATTGAATATTGAAGACCAACGAAATTGAATATTGTATATTGAAAATTGAATATTGAAGGTATTCCGTTTTGAATTGAAGATTGTCGATTGAATATTGAATATTGAAGGAAGTTATCTTTTTTAGATAGCTAAAAGTTCACCACGGAACGTCACGGAGTTTCACTGAAAATTATAAACAATGAGTAAGTTACTATGTTTCTGGTTAGGAACAAACAACGAGTAACGAGTAACTGCACCCTATTAAATAGACAGAGCGAAGCGACTTCATTCAATATTCAATATTCAATCTTCAATATTCAATCACTAAGGGGTAACAAGAATGTCCAACATACTGGTTGTAGATGATGAAGAGTCTGTCCGACGCCTGTTAAACCGGATGCTTTCAAGGGGTGGATACGAATGCACCCTTGCCGCCGATGCGGCAGAGGCCCGTAAATTCATTAAAGACCGGAATTTCGAGCTGATCTTATGCGATGTAGCTATGCCTGGGGAGTCCGGCATTGATTTCATCCGATATGTCGCGGCCGAATATCCGGATACAGCAACAATAATGGTGACAGCGGTAGATGATCCGGAAATTGCCGAAACAGCCATGGAGGCAGGGGTTTATGGGTATATGATTAAACCTTTTAACCCCAATGAGGTGATCATTAGCATCCGTAATTCCCTGCGTCGTCGAGAGCTTGAACTTGCAAGTCGAGTTTACCGCATGGACCTGGAACAGAAGGTGGAAGAACGCACCGCTGAATTACGAAAAACACTGAATGGGACTATTTACGCTTTGACAATGACTGTTGAAATGAGAGATCCCTACACAGCCGGCCATCAGCAGCGGGTATCCGATCTGTCCAGAGCCATGGCAAAAGAGATGGGTTTTTCAAAAGATGAGATAATGGGGGTTCGTATGGCCGGGGTGCTTCATGATATCGGCAAGATAGCAATACCTGCAGAGATTCTCAGCAAGCCCGGTCGATTAAGCAAAACAGAATTTGAGCTTATTAAAAATCACTCTCAAGTTGGTTATGATATATTGAAAACAATACAATTTCCATGGCCTCTCTCTCAAATCGTTCTTCAACATCACGAAAGAATGGATGGTTCCGGATATCCTAATGGGCTTTTGGGTAAAAAAATGCTGATTGAGGCCAGAATCCTGGGCGTTGCGGATGTTGTTGAGGCTATGGCTTCTCACCGGCCTTACAGAGCAGCCCTTGGTATTGATAAAGCCTTAGAAGAAATCTCAATTAATAAAGGCAAACTTTATGACGCTGAAGTAGTAAATGCGTGTTTGAGGGTTTTTAAAGATAAAGGGTTTGGATTTAAATTGAGATAGCCACTAACCACTGACCATAAAACAGGGAGAAGTTAAAATGTTAGTAAAAAATTGGATGAGCAAGCCGGTTATTACTGTTGGTGAAAAGTATTCAATGCAGGATGCCGTTAATCTGTTAAAACAACATAATATTCGTATGCTTCCTGTAATGGGAAAAGGCAGGGTGGTAGGTATTATAAGCGACAGAGACCTTAAAAAAGCTTCGGCCTCAGATGCTGCTACATTAGAAAGTCCTGAGTTAATTTATTCCAGGATTAAAATCAAAGATATAATGACTCAAAATCCGATATCCGTCCCTTACGATTATACCGTGGAAGAAACAGCCGAAATACTTTTAGCAAATAAAATTTCAGGAGTCCCGGTAATCAATGAAGAAGAAAAATTAGTAGGAATAATTACTCAAACAGATCTTTTCAGAGTTATATTTTCATTCACAGGTATTGGGGGAA
>Ga0180732_1002373_pt1 | contig 10104 bp, 12 predicted proteins | sample KR11_01MetaG_FD_148674 | JGI IMG/M metagenome (GOLD analysis project Ga0180732, IMG submission 148674) | Groundwater microbial communities from the Olkiluoto Island deep subsurface site, Finland - KR11_0.1 MetaG | ecosystem: Environmental > Aquatic > Deep subsurface > Groundwater | place...
GAGCGGTTCCTGATGATGTCGGCTTTCGTGATCCCGTTCAGCGCCAGCACGCCGTCGGGCGTATGTAGCCCCTCTTCGTCCAGAGCGAGATCCATAAACTTGCGGTGCTGCACCATAACTTCCTCCCCAGCTCGTAGAGTTGTAGCGGGCCTAACCCGCATTTATTTTCATGCATTATTGCATGGACGTCCTTCATTCCCCTATCCGGAAAAATGCTTATATGCATCTTTCGCACATTTGGCACAAATAGCACCACTGACTCCTGCGAATAGCTCTGCCTCATCCTCAGTCGCCCCACAGATAAAGCAAAACATTTTAGATCCTTCTCCTTTATCTAAATATTCTTTACTGCCGAATTCATGGGCCATCATTAGAGATATTCCGCTGATAATGCTAAGAAACTTATTGATACAAAGTTGATCGTTATTTCTCCGGCATTCATTTAACCCGGAAATCGCTGTATTAAATGCGGCGTGGTAGTTACCACTATTAACGAATGATTGGATTTTATCTGTATATGACTCAATATCCATTCTTCAATTACCCATTATCACCTGCCGCCATGGCAACACCGTAAACTTGGAGCGATGCAATGTGTTTGATTTATCGACAAGAGCCGTACGTGGTAGCGGTCAGGTGAATAAATTTGTTCGGCGATTCTACCGTTATTGCTCTTTCTTAATAGGAATCTCAAGATTTAAAATTTTGCGTATTCTCTCCTCACGATATTTCAAAAATGCATTAGTCTTTGCGGGATCTCCAACTGGAGCGCCCCATTTAAATGAATTAATGTCCCATTCATCATTTTGTTTTTTAAATATAACGGAGGGAGGCATTAGATTAGTGGTGCTTTGGTATAGCTGTATTGCTTTTCTTTGAAGGAGACGCCTTGCTTGTAAACTATGATCCGTAATTTTTACAAATGACCTTGGAGCATAAGATAAAGCTGCCGCACAAGAAAAAATCCCACTCAAAGGTTCATTTATATTAAAAGGAGAGTTGTCTTTATTAATTAGTTCTTGGCCTATACGCTCAACAGACTTATGTTCAAAAATGTGTGCTAATTCATAGCCTTTTGGCCCAATATTGGAAAATTGTTTGCCTGTAAATATAAAAGCCCATATATGCTTCGGATAGGAATTATCATCAATATAAATTGCTTTCTTTTCACCCCGAAATTCTTTTGGCAATTGCTTTTTTTTGTATTTATTATCAGTTTTTCCATTCGCTCGTCGTATCCCTGGAAACATTGTCGAACATTTTTCCCATAAATATTGCTCTGCTTGAATCCCAGATAATGATAAATATTCACGAAAATATGAATCAAGTTTTTTGTTTGATTCAGTTATTTGCGCAATGATACTTGGATGTAAAAATTTTAGATATGGAGTTAATGAATGTGCAATATTTTTCAATTGTGCAATGGATGGGGTCTCCCACTCTGGCCAATTTCGGATTCCCTTTTTTCTTGTGATAATTTTTGGTTTCTGTTTTTGGCTTTGCTGAACCACTGATGACAGATTATTACTATCTGCAACTTGGGCAGTTAGAGTTTTTTGAATGAACATACTATCTAAATATTTTTCAAAAAACTTAACAATTGAGGGGGTATTCCTTTCAACCCAATTATTGGTGAAGAGGTATTCTTTCTTGCCAATTGTAAAACTAAATTTATCACAAGGGTAGTATCTCCTATTCTTACCGCTGGTATCAAACTCGCTCTTCCCCTTGTCACGTAAAACTGAAAATTCTGTTTGTAAACCCTGGCTTTCACAAAAGTGTATATCACATAATTTTTGTGCTAATTCTGGAGAAAAATGACCAGTTTCCTTCAATTTTTCAAATAGTATTTTGATTTTTGCAGGAAAAGACATTGTATTTTCTCACATGATATTTTTATTTTGCCGAACGCCGCTAATGACAAGGTGGGAAAGCAGAAAGGCTTTCGCAAAGGCTAAGTTTTAAAAGAATATACGCAAAAGGAAAAGTCGCACAGCTTTCCCGCTCGGAGTCAATTAGCATTGTTATGCCTTGTATCTATCGAGAATACCCTCAAAACCCCACTCATCGCCATTCTGTAGCCATTTCCCTTTTACTTTACATTTATTGCTTTTAGATATTTTCTTGGCTTCGCTAATCACTATTACACCAGGCCCTTTCCAAACACGCTCTTTTTGATACGCTTGTTGTTCTCCTCTATAGCCGGGATATTCTACTTCCACATTAGCTATATAATTGCCATGTTCCGTCTGAGGTGCTACCCCTTCCGTATTAAATCTGCCTTCGTCATCTGCCCCAGTTATCTCGAAAGCAATTTCACTTTTTCGAACAATAAACCGAAGGAATTCCATGGTAAAATCATCATCTTCGACGTTCACATTGCCGGTATAAGCAATTGCCATTTTCAACCTCCCAAAGGCATAACATAGATTAGACGGCCTAATAGCCGTTGTTTATTACGGCAAATTACCGCCACAAAATCATAACGTATTAACAATACAATGCATTATTATTAGCATTGTTTTATATTGAAATGTGAAATACGGCTAAAACGCAGTCTATCTCTAATATACGGCTGTTTTGCCGTATATTACTTTTATTGTTAATTTCTAACATTATGATATCAAAGTAAATAATGCGCTTAAAGCGTATATTGATCTTGAAAAAGCGTCTATCCTCGCATCCCAGTATTATACGTATTATACTGGACGCCCCTTGATATGTTGGTTAATTACTTTGCAATAAAGTTCCCCGCCGCAAGCAACGGGAAATGCGCTCGCTATTACGGTTCAGGGTAAATAGAGATTTTACAGATATCCGCAGTAGAGTAGGAAGAGTAATTTGAGCTATGAAATTATATTTTGTGTAATAAAAATATATAAAAAAGTCAATTAATTAATAGAGATAAAAGCTGTTTAAGATGCGTCAAACTCAGCTTGTGAAAATGCGGGTTAGCTAATAGAAAAAAGTGGCTCTTGAATCTGCTGACTACGGCAGATTGGACATTTTCATGGTTTATTCAGTCGTTCCCTCTTTTTGAACTTAAATCCACATTTTTTACATTCAGCAGGGATTGTCATCAGGCGCTCTTTACTTTTGCGAACTGCTATCCGAATGAATAAGGGGTCACCCATTTGTCCTCCATTTGTCCCTCTAATGCTATTTGGCTTTGTGTAGCGCCTGATCTAAGTCAGCGATAATATCTGCAGGATGCTCGGCGCCTACACAGAGACGAACCATGTTTAAAGGAATGTTTGCTAATGCTCGCCCTTCCTCCCCCTGCTGCTGATGAGTGGATATCGCAGGAATGGTGGCAACGCTTTTTATGCGCCCCAAATCGGTAGCTCTCCATATCCGCTGTAGACTATCGAAGAACAAGCGGGTTTTCTCCGGTTCTCCTTTGACGCAAAATGACATGAGATGGCCATACCGGTTAACCGGCTTGCCATACTGGTCATCATATTCCGAATCTACTAACCACATGTACTTCCGGGCCAAATCGTGCAATGGATGATTGGGCAGGCCCAGGTATTGAACACTATCAATCAGCGAATGCTTCTCAAGAAACTGAGCGACTTTCATGGTATTACGGCTCATGAGATCCATCTTGGAGCGCAGCGTCCGCATATCATTTAGAGACATCACAGCCTGCATCGGATGCAGATTTGTGCCTAAGTTGCGATTTTGATAATATTTGACATAAAGCGCAAAATCGGTTTTGAGCTGATCATCATCAATGTTGGCGACAAGGTTCTTGCGCGCTATGATTGCTCCGCCAATTCCAAAACCACTGGTCGTGAGGCTCTTGGTGGCAGACTGCACAACGATGTCCGCGCCGTGGCAAATAGGTCGCAGTAATGCCGGTGTTGCTACCGTAGAGTCGCATATTAAGGGCAGGTTGTGACTGTGGGCCAGATCTGCTACAGCTTTGATATCAAAGAATCCCTGTTGTGGATTACTTGGCAGCTCTCCATATAAAAAGCGGGTATTTTCATCTATTTTAGATGCCCATTCATTGATGTCGGTTGGGTCTACAACCCAGCGACATTCGATATCTTGTTCCTGCATGAGGCAAACAGTAAACAGCTGAAATGTCCCGCCGTAACACTGAGCTGTTGCGACAAAGTTCCGCAGTTTACTCCCATCTTTTTGAACTCTCAAAAACGGCTGCACAGCCGTCGTAATGGCAGCCATTCCAGAAGAAGTAGAGCAGCAGGAAGTCTCGCCGTCGTAACCATATCCTTCGAGCAATGCAAGAGCCCATTCATAATAGTAGGTTGATGGATTAGCAATTCGTGAGTAGCACCAGGTAGGAATCTTGTAAGCGAGCGCAGCTGCCATCTCATCCGAGTCGCGGTAAGCCTGGGCAGTGCTCATGAAAATCGGTTCAATGATCGCCCCCTGATAGTCTTCGATTGCATCGCTGACTGTATAGAGACCATGCACTGCGATTGTATCAAACCTCCACTTTTTTACCACATCCCGGATGTATCTGTTGCGATCAGACAAGTACTTATTGTTATGATCAATATACTCTTGCATGCCCTTAGTGATTTCAACATCATTATCCTTTGACATAGTCTCTCTCCTTGCCGATATAATGATAGGGTCACCTGCGAAAACAGCCAGTTGTTTTTTCTATATTGATTTTGCAATTTGTGCAGCCAGTTCTTCCTGATCTAACTCATTGCAATCAACAGTAATCTCTGCATATTTCTTATAAAGGATTTGACGTTCTTTAAAAAGGTCTTTGAATGTCTGGTTCTTAGCTTTTGCTATTCCCCTTATTTCGAAATTTTTGATTCTCTTTTTTATTTCTTCAAAATTTACTTCAAGAAATATTATTTTTGATATACTCAATAAATGGGCCATTGCTTTCTCACTGTAAGCAACACTCCCTCCTGTTGCGATAACATGGTTTTCAATATTTATTTTTAAAATTTCCTTTTCCTCAATTGCTCTTAAATTAAGATGACCACCCTCATCTATAATTTGCTGCAAAGGCTTTTGCTGATTAATTTGAATGAGCACATCAGTGTCGATAAAGCCAAGTCCTAAATTTTTTGCGAGTATTACCCCAATAGTGCTTTTTCCTGCACCAGGCATCCCGATAAGTGTTAGATTCGATTTCATATAGTGTTTTCTTCGAGGGCATGAGTGCGCAGGGAAAAGCCAAGAAAAACCTTGGGAACTGGTAGTTTTGGGAAGGCTTCAGCTAAGGGTATAAAACGTGCCGGCTTTTCCTTGTCCATCTCACCCTTGTTCGCTGCGCTTAGGCTACTTCGAGATGGAGATGTTTACCTAACGCTTGAGCATAATTTACCAACGTGGAGAGGCGGATGTCTTCAGCATGATTTTCAATCCGGGAGATGGCGGATTTCTTGGTACGTAATTTAGTTGCCACCTGTTCTTGGGTAAGGCCTGCTTCAAGACGAGCCTGCTTCAGGAGAATACCAATTTTGAATTGCTCATATCCTTTGTCAAAAATTTTTGCAAATTTTGGGCTCAGCTTCTTTCTTGTTTCAATATATTTATCAAGATCGTCCATCTGTCTACCTCCTGTTCAAATATTCTTTCTTCCGCTTTTCTGCCAGCCTAATCTCCTTTAAAGGTACTCTTTTACAGGACACTTACCTGACGCAGTGCGATAGAATGAGATTGTTTTCATAATTATAAGGTAAACAAATATGTGAACATTGTCAAGGGAAACAATTGGATTTATATGCCCCTTGAATCTTGACTAATTAACAACAAGAGTCAAACGTAGCGCCCATTCCCCTTTTCATCTACCTTCGGGCAAAACGAATCTGCTTTTCGGTGACTACGACAAATGTGTTTGACAGTCGATCGGGGTATGTCCTGAGAAGGCGGGATAGTACCTGAATTTTTGATGGAGAACGTTCATCTTCAAGTCGAAGTAAGATGACACCCCTGTGAAGTCGGCCATCTCGATATACTTTTTCTCCGAAATCCTTATCGTTTGTGATCAAAATCCAATTTTCTTCAAGTGCCTTCAAGATTATGTCATCATCAGCCATTCCTCTTGCCTCTTCAAAAACCGAAAATACTTCGTGCTTTTGATTGCGCAGCCACTCTGCAACAGCTGGGCCTGTACATTCATCCACGAGGAATCGCATTAGGGATACTCCGCCATCAGCGGCATAAATTCAGTGTTCTTGAGGGACTTGGTGGCGAAAAGGAAGCAAGCATGTATGTCTTCAATGGTGAGGCCTTTGTATTCATTCAAAATCTCATTCTCTGTAGCCCCGTGCGCCAAGAGATTAAGAATGAAATCGACAGTTAAACGAGTTCCCCGTATGACAGGTTTACCTACCATGACTTTTGGGTTCAGTACGATTCGTTCGAGCAATTGTTCTTCTTTCATAATAGTAGCCTCCAATTTATAGGAGAATAACAAAAGAGACCTTTTCAGTCAATAGATCTAATATTTTATCAATGAGTCCCAACGCAAAGGTCAGCGAGAGGCCGCTTTATGGCCGATTCGCTGCACCGCCTCGTTGGGCCTATAATCAGTTCATGTCGCCCGGTTGTCTCCCCAAACTCTGCTGTCAGCCGTTCCTCGCAAGTGTTCCTTAAGCGCATTTTGAATTCTATGGATTCTATCCTCGTTTAGGGAGATGACGAATACGGCCACTCGTCCACACTCATAGATGGTACAACGGACACCGGAAATATCGCGCGCGAGTCTGTCTCTGATTTTGAGGAGCCGTTCGTGGAAGGATCCTCGCGCTGAATGCTGATAAACCATAAGAACGCGATCTGATTTGGCGAGCAGCTTTCCCAGCTCGAGAATCTTGACATGTTTTCTTCCGCCGGTACCTGTAGCAATACCAGTGTCCGGGTCGAGGAATACATCAACGTCTTTGGGTACTGCACCGAAATATTCCTCTCTGCTTCCCGAGAACGTCGATTGGTCATGGCAAATTAGGCTTGTTGACTCAAGCCTCAATAACCGTCTATATGTCTCCAGATCGTCTTTTGACCATGGCCGGGCATCAGTTATCATTGGCTCGACCGCAATGTTTCTAATCAAGCGACTGTTCAAAAGGATCGAGATCAGGCAACCCTTCCAGTGGTCAAGGGCATCTCCAAGAAACTTGCTGTTCACGTTATCGTCTCCGAGCCATGATTTCTATGCCCCAACAATTATTATTTTAATATTATGCCAAATAACCTGTATATTGAGACAAATTTAAGTGAAAATTATGAATTCAATCAACATATCGATAATATTTATAATAAATATAAAAATATTTTAATATTGATTGCAAAAAATAGAATTGTAAGAAGGGTCTCCTATTATTGAGACCTTTGCAAAACGCCCCCTTTTGCCCAATTAGCGCTATAAAGCTTCACTAAAGTGTCGGCGTCAGACTCAAATTTTAAGCCTCGAAATACTCAATGTATTCCTGCATTTGCACGAAGTGAAGCTTTAGCGCTATATTTTCGCCTTCCTTGAACTTGAACAAAATTGAACATTTTTCAAAGGTCTCATTATTTTCTGAGGATGTTCACTGTTAACAAATCAGGATAGACCCGTTTTTTTGAACTAATAAATCATAAGTGCTTAAAAATCAAGAGTATTTATGTGAAGTCAGATAGTTGGAATTATGGGTTAGCTGATGGAAAAAAGTGGCGCTTGAATCTGCTGGCTACGGCAGATTGGACATTTTCCTGGTTTATTCAGTCGTTCCCTCTTTTTGAACTTGAATCCGCATTTTTTACATTCAGCCGGGATTATCATCAGGCGCCCTTTGCTTTTGCGAACTGCTATCCGGATATGCCCAAGATGATCGACAACCTCTTTTTCAGGAATCCCGACTTCTGCGGATATCTCGCGCGCTGACAGGGTTTGCCTTGTAAGAACAGAAATTATTTCCTGACGGAACGTGTCATGCTTTTCTTGCGGAATAGAGGGCACTTTAGGTTTGATTTTCATTTAAGATCAGCTGCTTTTTATTCTTCAGCAAAGCATCGAGACCGGCGAACGGTCTGTGGGTAGAAGGTCCCGCGAGTGCTCATTGTCGTGACAGTAGAGGCACAGCAACTCCCAGTTGCTGCCGTCGGGCGGATTATTATCGTGGTTGGAAGCTATATGGTGTCGCATCTTGACGGGCTGTTGCCCGTTGAATAGTGTATTTAAGCATGCTTAGTACCCCGCGACGCAAACGCTCGCTGACATGCCGTCTCCACTATCGTTCCCAACAGGTCATTGTACGAGATCCCTGCGGATCGAGCAGCAAGTGGGAAGTACGAAGTCATTGACACTTCAGGAGGAAGGAGACCTGGCGGCGAGTTCACCTCAATCACATATGGCTTTCCATGGGCGTCACAGCGAAGATCAATGCGACAGAGATCGCGAACACCAAGCACATGCCACGTCTTATGGCATACCCCTTCGATCACCGACCAATGTTCATCATCTATCAATGCCGGACATAACAGGTAGTTGCTCATCTCCGAAGATTCTTCGAAAATCCATTTGACTTCCAGCGAGTCAATCCTCTCATAACCCTCCGGCAGCTTGCTGTGGTCTGGCTCAATGGGTGGTAGAGCCTTGGGAGGATTGCCAAGCATCGCGATCGAGAACTCTCGACCTTCGAGGAATGGCTCGACTATCACAGGCGGACCAAGCGATTCGAGCACACGGCCGGTCTGATCGCACAATTCTGAAAGAGTGCGAACAATGCTGCGGTTTGTGATCCCTGCAGATGATCCCTGCGAGAGAGGCTTGACGATCAGGGGGAAGACGAGACCCGGATCGCAGATTTCGGCTTTCTCATGGTAAATGCGGTGCGGGACAACTGGCAGGCCATGAGATCTCAAGACATCTTTTGTCAGTCCCTTGTTCAGCACCAAAGCTTGTGTAAGTGGCGGGGATCCAGTGTAGGGTATCTGGAGCATCTCCAGAATGGCAGGGATGTGGCACTCACGATCAAGTCCGTTCAGGCCCTCCGAATAGTTGAAAGCAATGTCGATGGCGCCGCGGTTCTCTCTCAACTGCGCGTAAGCATTTTCGTCGGCCTCAATCGGAAGGACAGAGAACCCGCAGTCAGATAGATGGCTTTGCATAGCATCAATGGTCTGAGGATCATCATAGTCCGCTTCACGCTGGTTGCGCAGATCATTGGGATCAGGATAGTGATGTCGCACATTGAACAGAAAGGCCACTTTAAGTCTTTTCACCAGTTCGCTCCTATACTACTTCTCTCAGGTTTTCTTGTCGGTCACGCAGTGGTATTGTTCACCCCACCTCTTCAATCCTCGTCGATATCATCCCCGGTGTCGGCCTCATCATCACTGAAAGCGGCCAATGAAAAGTTAAATAAATCATAAGTGCTTAAAAATCAAGAGTATTTATGTAAAGTCAGATAGTTGTATGGGTTAGCTGATGGAAAAAAGTGGCTCTTGAATCTGCTGACCACGGCAGATTGGACATTTTCCTGGTTTATTCAGTCGTTCCCTCTTTTTGAACTTGAATCCGCATTTTTTACATTCAGCCGGGATTATCATCAGGCACTCTTTGCTTTTGCGAACTGCTATCCTGATATGACCGAGATGATCAACAACATCTTTTTCAGAAATCCCGACTTCTGCGGATATCTCGCGCGCTGACAAGGTTTGCCTTGTAAGAACAGAAATTATTTCCTGACGGAACGTGTCATGCTTTTCTTGCGGGATAGAGGGCACTTTACGTTTGATTTTCATTTAAGATCAGCTACTTTTTATTCTTCAGCAAAGCATCGAGACCAGCGAACGGCCTGTGGGTAGAAGGCGGCTCTTGCTCGCCACCCGGCGTCACCTCGCCATACCATTCCGCTACCTGGTCCCGCGAGTGCTCATTGTCGTGACAGTAGAGGCATAGCAACTCCCAGTTGCTGCCGTCGGGCGGATTATTATCGTGGTTGTGATCTTTGTGATGGATTGTGAGTTCTCGAACTCTCTTGCCTGCGAATTCGCGCCCGCATCGCGCACAAATCCACGAAAAAAGCTTGAGCGCTCGCTCTCGATAGGTTTTCTCCCGAAGCTCAAGGTCACGCCACGCCTTGGCAATGATCCGATCCTGCTTGGCGACTTTCTTCT
>Ga0180732_1002374_pt1 | contig 10104 bp, 7 predicted proteins | sample KR11_01MetaG_FD_148674 | JGI IMG/M metagenome (GOLD analysis project Ga0180732, IMG submission 148674) | Groundwater microbial communities from the Olkiluoto Island deep subsurface site, Finland - KR11_0.1 MetaG | ecosystem: Environmental > Aquatic > Deep subsurface > Groundwater | place...
GAACCAGATGGAGGTAGCTATTATTGTCTTGGATTTTTGCCAGAGATTGATAGTGCTGTCGGTGACGAATCAGGTGTATTAAAGAAATCCTTCGAAAATTCAATTGATCATTTTATGGTACCGATTTCAAGACAATGGGCCGATCCCGCCACAAGATTTTTCAGACTCAAACAAGAGTGGGAAGAGGTTACAGCAATGCTCTCATCGATTACTGAGATTGCAATGCATCCAGCTTATCAGCAAATCATTGGGATGGGGTCGATTGCTATCCCCTTCATAATGCGTGAATTGGAGAACAGACCAGCGCATTGGTTTTGGGCATTGAAATCGATCACCGGTGAAGATCCTGTCCCACCGGAGAAAAGGGGCCGAATAGGAGATATGACCAAAGCATGGCTGAGTTGGGGACGAGAGCATGATTACATAAGATGAGTAACCACGATATCGAAAAATGGTTTCCCAAACTACAGGGCGGCGGGTACACAATCACAAGCCCCGCAACAGTAGATTATAACTGCATAGCCTGGGCTGCGGACGACACTGAATCCGTCTGGTGGCCTGACCGCCTATACATAGGTTACTGGCCTGCTGGTATTCCACGAGCCGAAACCTTGGAAGGCTTCATAGAAGCATTTGCAACTCTGGGCTTTACTCAGTGTGATGCTGCGGAATATGAGAAAGGTTTTGAGAAAGTGGCCATATATGTTGACACCAGCGGTAAGCCAACTCATGCTGCAAGACAATTGAGTTCAGGACTGTGGACAAGTAAGTTGGGGAACTTACAGGACATCGAACATGATATTGACGGAGTTTCCGGTGACCTGTATGGTTCTGTTGCTGTCATCATGAAGAGATCCAGGTAAAATGTATCTATTTCTTCCCTTCCGTTAAGCAGGTAAAACTCATTGAATGTCAAAACTTTACGGACATCCCCAAATTGCACATCAGCCCGCCGCTCGGTTCTTCGAGGCCCCAAAACTCGAAAAGCACATGAAAAAAACTTTTAACAAGCAAATTAGAAGGAAGTGTTGATGTTTCGTTTACCTGACTACGAAGTTGTCGTGCAGATATTGTACAACGATTTTGGGAAGAAACTGGAAAATGAAATTCTTTCCGAAGCCTCATCATATGAACTTGATGAAAGTACTGAATACCAAGGTGCAAAGGACTACCATTGGACATTTGCATCATGGGAAGAAGCTGTTAAAGCAGGTGAAAAACTTAAAAAGTTTGTTAACAATCCCAATTTATGGCTACTTCGAGTAAAAGCAAATTATGATGACGCAATAGAATCAATTACACATAAAGAATCAGCAAGACCTAAAACAAAGGAATAGTGTTTTCTGAATTTGTCTATGAAAAGCTGTATTTGGTGTGGTCAAATAAAAATAGACTCCTCGTTAAGCGGCTACACAGCCCTATTGATTATTGTTCGCCTGGGGGGTATGAATGTATTGAATCGCAATAGCGAGCGCATCTAAAAATGGCAAACTTCCTTACGGTCGAAGTTCCCCGCTGCTTGGCGGTGAAGCTTCAAGCTATGAACTAAAAAAAGGATTTAGCTGTTCTATTTTTGACAATACAAACTTATAAACCGAAGAGCATCCCGTAAGTATGCCCCGCACAAGGTTTGGTGGTTATTCAAGGCTCAGCGCCCCGAAGTGTTAGCGTCGGTTGAGCTTTGACATTATACCTTATATATTATTAACGGAAGTATTTAGAAAGATTTTAGATATGGATGAAAATGGAACCCAAAACAATGTCCATATCAGCCTTTCGCTGAGTATGGATAAGGATCATTTTTTACGCCGAACATGCCCTTCGTGCGGGCAAGATTTTAAGACAGAGACTGATGAAGCAGACATTGCTTGGATAATAGCGCCTCAGATTCGCCGCATGGGCTTGGAAATTGGCGGGGCTGAAACACAAAACGATAGACACGAAGATAAGCTTTATTGCCCCTACTGTGAGCACCAAACAGAAGCAAGCAACACACTTACTAAAGAAACGGTAAACTACATTCATCGGCATATCATGCGGGAAATTGTCCTGCCTATGACAAACAAGGCATTTTCTGGCTTTAATGATATAAACAGAAATACTGGCGGTTTAATTTCAATTAATTTTGAGTACTCACGGGGAACATTACCGTCTCGGCCGATTCATGGACCAGAGCCTTCTGACATGATAGAGGTGGACTTTCTCTGCTGCGGTCAAAAGGCGAAAGTGATAGAGGGTTGGGTGTCATTGAGTACCTGCATATTCTGTGGAACAAAAGTGACACTTGTATAAAATTTGGTGAGGGAAAAAATGAAAAAGCATGAAATCGTTAATTCATTGAGAATATTTAAAAGTAGAAGGGATGACCTGCTCCATGAGGATAGCGCCGCTTTTGAGCATCATTTAGACCGTTTTGTCGAATTCTGCCTGAAAGACCCCTTAATTCAGAAAATTATGCAGCCAATAAGTACACGGTACGAACCTGATGTGGACTCGTGGATGAAAGACGTTAAAGAAAGTAAAAATAAAATCAAATTTCCAGATGATTCTGATGAAGAATTATTCCTTCGCTTTGGAATTATGGAGAAAGCCGCAAACGATTTTAATTACATTTTCAATTTAGGATATGCCTTAGGTGGGAAGAAGCGAGATGGTTGGATTGATGTTTTTAGATCAGTTATTATAAGACCATTTGCTGATGAAATTAGCCATAGACTCGGAGATGTGGCGGATTTAGCATCACCAGATGCACGAGCTTTGCAGGCTGTTCCGTTAAATAGAATACCATCGCCAGATCAAAGTAAGATATTTTTAAGCCATAAATCTATCGATAAACCTCTAGTTTACAGATATTATAACGCGTTAAAAGAAATTGGTTTCAATCCTTGGCTTGATGAACCAGCTATGGCAGCGGGATCTAATTTGGAACGAGAGATATTAAAAGGCTTTCAAGAGTCATGTGCTGCGGCATTTTTTATAACTGAAGATTTTAAAGATGAAAAATATTTAGCAGCAGAGATAGATTATGCTGTGATGCAGAAACGGAAAAAAGGGAAAAAATTTTCTATAATCACATTGAGATACTCTGATGCTGCACCGGTTCCAGATTTATTAACCCCATATATTTATAAAAATATAAGTAACGATTTAGAAGGACTATATGAAATTATAAAAGCATTGCCCATTGAAATGGGGCCAATACGCTGGAAAGTTAGTGCAGCAGATTGATTTAACCGGGTTGGTATAACCCTTCAGTCCTCCCGACCGCTATTCCGCTGCGCTAAATAGTGGCAAGTGATCTGCGGTTAGCAGCCTTATAGCTTTCCAGACACCTTAACTTTATTCCATTTATTTCATTCATGGAGCGAACTAATTAATGGCAAAGAAAAAAGAAAATAATAGATCGGTTGAAAAGACGCTCTGGGCATCTGCTGATAAACTCCGCAAAAACATGGATGCTGCTGAATACAAGCATATTGTTCTTGGATTGATTTTCCTGAAATATATTTCCGATGCTTTTGAAGAGAAATATGAACAACTGAAACTGGATTTTGAAAATCCCGAGAGTGAATGGTACATCAAAGAGCCTGATGCCCAATATGGCGCTCTGAATGACAGGGATGAATACCGCGCTGAAAACGTTTTTTTTGTGCCGGAACAGTCTCGCTGGTTATATCTGCGATCTGTAGCTAAACAGCCGGAGATCGGGAAATATGTTGATGAAGCCATGGTGGCCATTGAAAAAGAGAACTCCGCTCTAAAAGGCGTATTGCCCAAAGTATATGCCAGGGCTAATCTGGATAAACAGAGCCTGGGCGGACTGATCGACCTGATCGGCACTGTTGAGATCGGCACAGCCAAGGCACAAAGGCAGGATGTCCTTGGACTGGTTTATGAATATTTTCTTGGACAGTTTGCCCTGGCTGAGGGACGCAAGGGCGGACAATTCTATACGCCTGAGAGCATAGTAAAGCTGCTCGTGGAAATGCTGGAACCCTATGAAGGCCGGGTATTTGATCCCTGCTGCGGATCGGGCGGCATGTTTGTGCAAAGCGAAAAGTTTGTTGAAGCGCATGGAGATCTGGTTAAGCAAAAAGGATACAGCCTTGCCTTGAATCCCCGCGATCGCATTTCTATTTACGGCCAGGAAAGTAATCAGACTACCTGGCGGCTGTGCAAGATGAACCTGGCTATCCGCAGTATTGATGCGTCCAACATCAAATGGAACAATGAGGGGTCATTTTTAAAAGATGCGCACCCTGATTTAAAAGCCGACTTTATCCTGGCCAATCCGCCCTTTAACGACAGCGACTGGTCCGGCGATCTGCTGCGCGAAGACGGCCGCTGGAAATACGGCACTCCGCCCACGGGCAATGCCAACTTTGCCTGGGTGCAGCATTTTATTTACCACCTTGCGCCTACAGGCATTGCCGGTTTTGTTCTTTCCAATGGTTCGCTTTCGTCCAATACAGGCGGTGAAGGTGAAGTTCGCAGACGTATTGTAGAGGACGATCTGGTTGACTGTATTGTGATGCTTCCAACGCAGCTCTTTTTCAATACAGGCATTCCGGCCTGCTTGTGGTTTGTCAGCCGATATAAAAACGGGAACAAGACCCGCGAACGCAAAGGCGAAGTGCTTTTTATAGATGCCTCGGAACAGGGTTACATGGTCAACCGCCGCAACCGGGCATTCAAAGAAGATGATATCCAGAAAATTGCCGGCACCTACCAGGAATGGAAAAAACAGGATGGTGATTATAAAGACGTTAAGGGCTTCTGTAAATCAGCCACGCTGGAAGAGATACAAAAACACAATTACGTGTTAACACCTGGCCGATATGTTGGCATTCCCGACGAGGAAGACGATGGTGTTCCTTTTGAAGAAAAAATGGGTGCTTTGACTGCGCAATTGAAAGAACAGATGCAGGAGGCGAGACAGATGGATCAGGACATTAAGGAACAGTTGGCAAAGATTGGGTTTGCGTTATGAGTGAGTGGAATGAAACAATTGTAAAGAATATTGGGAAAGTAATTACAGGTAAAACGCCATCTATTAATAATCCTGAACATTGGGGAGATAAAACGCTCTTTATTACGCCAACAGATTTTAGAACGGAAAGTAAATATATTTTTAAAACAGATAGATATTTATCAGAAGAAGGTGTTGATAAATTTAAGAAAAATGTAATTCCACCTGAATCGGTAATTGTCACTTGTATTGGATCTGATATGGGAAAAGTAGCGATAAATAGGTTTGAAGCAACAACAAACCAGCAAATTAATTCACTCATTGTATCAAGTAATTATGACACAGATTTTATTTATTACAAGTTGAAGTCCATTTATAAGATGCTCAGATTGTTTGCAGATGGCGGTTCAATAATGCCAATTATAAATAAGTCGACTATTGATCTTCTACGTCGCCAGAACGAAACGCTTGAAGCCATTGCCCAGGCGCTGTTTAAGCGCTGGTTTGTGGAGTTTGAATTTCCAGATGAAAACGGCCTACCCTACAAAAGTTCCGGCGGCAAAATGGTGTCTTCGGAGCTGGGCGAGATACCAGCGGGGTGGAGAGTTATAGAATTGTCAGAATTGGTAGAAACGATAACAAAAGGTACTACACCAACTACGTTAGGGAAAAAATTCGTAGATAAAGGCATAAATTTTATTAAGGCAGAATCGATAACATCAAATCATACTTTTGATAAAAATAAATTCGCACATATAGATGAACAAACAGATCAATTATTAAACCGATCCAAAATTCAACAAGGTGATTTCCTTTATACAATTGCTGGTACAATAGGACGTTTTGCTGTTGTTACAGAGAGAGTTCTTCCTGCAAATACTAATCAAGCGATAGCCATAATTCGTCTGAAAAAAAACCTAAACATCTCGCCATATCAATTGTTATGCTATCTAAAGTCACATTTTTATCAAACTTATTTGAGAAGTAGAATCGTACAGGCGGTTCAAGCAAATTTAAGTCTTGGTGAGTTAAAGAACACGCCAATTATTTTAGCGGAAAATTCAGTGCAATCTAAATTCTCAAAAATAGCGAAATCTTTATTCAACAAGATAGAAAAAAATGAAAAATTAATTGGATTGTTGGTTCAAACGCGTGACATTTTATTACCCAAACTCATGAGCGGGCAAATCAGGGTAAAATAAAAGTCAATTTTATTTGATAAAAAAGAGTATCCAATAATAAATTCATTTATAACCTATTAATAATGTTGATTCTTTTTATTTGACAGTTATTTGATGAAAAGCAAAATATGTATGAATCCGACATCGAACAATTAACCCTGGAAAAATTACAGGCGCAGGAATACGAATATATCTACGGCCCCACCATTGCCCCGGACGGCGAGCATCCCGAAAGGCAAACCTGGGATGATGTAATTCTGCCTGGGCGCTTTAAGCATGCGGTACATACATTGAATCCCTCCATACCGGACGCAGCCAGAGAACAGGCTATCCGGGAAGTTTTGCATATTACCTCACCTGAATTGATCAACAACAACGAAACCTTCCACCGTTATCTTACCGATGGTATTGAGGTAGAATTTCAGAAAGATGGCATCACCCGTGGGGATAAAGTCTGGCTGGTGGATTTTGAGCATCCTGAAAACAACGAATTCCTGGTAGTCAATCAATACACGGTTATAGAAAACAATATCAACAAAAGGCCCGACGTGGTTTTGTTTGTAAACGGCCTGCCGCTGGTGGTGATCGAACTCAAGAATCCGGCAGATGAAAACGCCACGGTGAAAAGCGCTTTCAACCAAATGCAAACCTACAAGGCGATGATTCCGTCGCTGTTTACATGCAATGCCATGCTGGTCATATCCGACGGGCTTGAAGCACGGGCCGGTTCGCTATCTGCCGGCTATTCCCGTTTTGTTGCCTGGAAAAGCAGAGAAGGGAAAACAGAGGCATCGAGTCTTATCAGCCAGTTGGAAGTGCTTGTCAAAGGCATGCTCAACAAACGTACCTTATTGGATTTGATCCGGCATTTCACTGTTTTTGAAAAAACAAAAAGAGAAGATCCTGAAACAGGACAGACTTTTATTGAATCCATTAAAAAAGTTGCGGCTTATCACCAGTATTACGCAGTAAACAAAGCAGTCAATTCCACAATAGATGCGGCTTCAGCAGATGGCGGCCGCAAGGGCGGGGTGATTTGGCATACCCAGGGAAGCGGCAAGTCATTATCAATGGTTTTTTACTCAGGCAAACTGGTGCTGAGTCTTGATAATCCAACTATTATCGTTATTACCGATCGCAACGACCTGGATGACCAACTGTTCGATACATTTGCCGCATCCAGGCAGTTGCTGAGGCAGGAACCTGTGCAGGCCAATAATCGTGATGATTTGCGGGAAAAATTAAAAGTGGCATCAGGAGGTATTGTTTTCACCACCATTCAAAAATTCTCACCTGATGACGGGGAAATTATCTATCCGCTGCTTTCGGAACGAAAAAACATTGTGGTCATTGCCGATGAAGCGCACCGCAGCCAGTATGGTTTTAAAGCCAAAACAATTGATGTAAAAGACGAAAACGGCAATATTATTGGTAAGCGCACTGCATACGGATTTGCAAAATACGTGCGCGATGCTCTGCCCAATGCCACTTTTATAGGTTTTACCGGAACACCGATTGAACTTACCGATAGAAATACTCCGGCAGTTTTCGGCAGCTACGTCGATATCTATGACATTTCCCAGGCTCAGGATGATCGAGCCACTGTGAAAATCTATTATGAAAGCCGCCTGGCTAAAGTGAATTTAACCGAGGAAGGCCGCAAACTCATTAAGGATCTGGATAAAGAACTTGAACAAGAAGATTTGACGGTAACGCAACAGGCCAAGGCAAAATGGACCAAACTGGAAGCCATTGTCGGCAGTCCTGACCGCCTGAAAAATGTAGCCAGGGATGCCCTCCAGCATTTTGAACAGCGCCAGGAAGTTTTCAAAGGCAAGGCCATGTTCGTAACCATGAGCAGGCGGATTGCTGTAGCTATGTATAATGAGATTATTCGATTGCATCCGGCCTGGCACAATGATGATTTGAAAAAAGGCGCTGTAAAAATCGTGATGACCGCAGCTTCGTCTGATGGACCGGTGATGGCAAAACACCATACCACCAAAGATCAGCGTCGCCAGATTGCGGATCGTTTTAAAGATCCTGAAGATCCCTTGGAGCTGGTAATTGTCTGCGATATGTGGCTGACCGGTTTTGACGTGCCCTGTTTGCACACCATGTATTTTGATAAGCCCATGAAAGGTCACACTCTTATGCAGGCCATCGCCCGTGTCAATCGTGTGTATCTGGACAAACCAGGAGGCTTGATTGTTGACTACATCGGAATTGCGACGGATTTAAAGAAAGCATTATCTGTTTATTCTCAAAGCGGCGGCAAGGGCAAACCGGCAGAAATGCAGGAACAGGCTGTTGAATTAATGCTGGAAAAACTCGAAGTTATGGAACAGTTCTATAAGGGTTTTGATTATCAGCGTTATTTCAAAGCAGAGACATCCGAAAAATTGTCTATTATTCTTCAGGCAGAAGAACATATCTTAAACCTGGAAAATGGAAAAGCCCGTTATATAAATGAAGTGACTGTTTTATCCAAAACCTTTGCTCTGGCAATTCCTCATGAACAGGCGCTTTTGATAAAAGAAAAAGTTGCTTTCTTTCAGGCTGTTAAGGCACGCCTGCAGAAATTTGAAACAACATCGACCGGGAAAACCACGGAAGAAATTGAAACCGCAATCCGGCAGGTGGTCGATAAAGCCATAACATCGGATAAAATCGTTGATATTTTTGAAGCAGCCGGTATTGCAAAACCGGATATCTCTATTTTGTCCGATGAATTTCTATCTGAAATTAAAGGAATGAAAAGGAAAAACCTGGCTTTTGAATTGTTGAAAAAACTTTTGAAAGATGAAATCCAGGCTCGTGTTCAAAAGAATATAATTCAAAGCAAAAAGCTTATGGAGATGCTTGAAAATGCCATCAGGCGTTATCAGAATAATCTGATTACTGCGGCAGAAGTTATTGATGAACTCATTAAACTGGCCAGAGATATCAAAATATCTGATGCCCGCGGTGAAGAGACCGGCATGTCGGAATATGAACAGGCCTTTTATGATGCTTTGGCCAACAATGAGAGCGCTCGCGAAGTAATGGGCGATGATAAATTGCGCGAACTGGCCATTGTTCTGGTAGATCGTATAAAAAACAATGCAAGTATTGACTGGTCTATTAAAGAAAGTGTCCGTGCCCGAATGAAAGTTTTAGTGAAACGCTTATTGCGGCAATATGGTTATCCGCCGGATAAACAGGTCATTGCTACGGAAACAGTATTACAGCAGGCGGAATTATTTACTGACGATTGGGTTAAAGCTACTCTTGAATCACATCCTGTTGGTTAAAAGCTAATTTAATTTTCTTCAAGATTGTTTGTGCAGGATTTAGGTAAAATCTAATACTGTCGTGTATTGTGAAAAATACGGGTATAACCATGCAAATTGCTTTAACCGGTGCAACCGGTTTTGTAGGCAGCCATTTAGCCAATGTTTTTTTGGAAAAAGATTGGAAGGTAACTCCAATTCTCAGGGATGATTTGGCTCTTAGTTCTAAAGACCTGGCAAAAAAAATTAATGGCTCAGAAGTAATTGCAAATCTGGCAGGTGCAAATATAGTAAAACGATGGACTGAGGAATATAAGAAGGAGCTTTATAATAGTCGTATTGACACCACGATTAAATTGGTCGAAGCAATGGGTCAAATGTCGAGGAAGCCTCAGATATTTATTTCCACCTCCGCTGTAGGAATCTATGATGACAAGGGGCGATACAGCGAATCGGATTATAATTTTGCAGACAACTACTTGGCAAGTGTTGTCAAAGATTGGGAAGAAGCAGCCTTTAGGGCTCGGAAAATAAATATCAGGACGGTTATATTTAGGTTTGGAGTTGTGCTGGGAAAAGGAGGGCTCTTAGCCAAGATGCTTCCGTCGTTTAAACTGGGCATGGGCGGTACAATCGGGAACGGCAGGCAATCCTTTTCATGGGTGCATATTGAGGATTTAAT
>Ga0180732_1002375_pt1 | contig 10098 bp, 5 predicted proteins | sample KR11_01MetaG_FD_148674 | JGI IMG/M metagenome (GOLD analysis project Ga0180732, IMG submission 148674) | Groundwater microbial communities from the Olkiluoto Island deep subsurface site, Finland - KR11_0.1 MetaG | ecosystem: Environmental > Aquatic > Deep subsurface > Groundwater | place...
GAAATATCGTTGAAATTATTAAAATATATCTATGTTATTCAAATCCACTCTCCTTTAATAAGGATGGGTTCAATTGGAACAATGAGTGGACTGATTGTAAACAGGAGTGATTTTATTGCCCAATTCAATATCAGGTGTTCTCCCAACTTTCAATGGGTTTATCTTTTTCCTTCGCAGGAAAAAAGAATCAAAAACAGGGCTTCAATTTATTTTTCAAAGAGCCGATGAATGTTTCATGGCCATGAATCGAATAATACATTGCAATTTCATGTTATTTTTAATAAAATAGCCTAACACAGTGCGTCAATGCAGTATACTGCGTCTATGCTCTTATTCAATGAGTCTTCTCCACGACACCCGTTGAGCATATTTTCATTTTTCGGCCTTTTACCAAACTGAAATTTTCGGAGGCTTTATGTCAGAAAAACTTTCTCGGGAAGAGATGGCTTTAAAAATCTCTCACCTGGAAAAAGCCAATGCAAATCTGAACAAACAGGTGCAATCCAATATTTATATTAAAGCCCTTCTGGAAACTACCGACGATGCCATCATGGTCACGGATGAAAATGGAGTTCCACGGTTTTTCAATTCCGCCTATGCGAATTCGCTAAAAGATGCACTTGGAATTGAGATGAAGCCGGGTGTTCTTCCCAACAGCTTCATGAATGATCCGGATTCGGCTTCCTATTGGCAGTCATTAAAGGAGCGGGCTCTCAACGGCGAGCGGTTTCGCGTTGAATACAAACACGATTATAAAGATAGCAGGCGCCGCTATTTTGAATTTTCCTATTGCCCTATCCGGGTGGATCAAAAAGTGACGGGTTTCACGCAGATTGCAAGGGACATTACCGATCGGGTTCTGGCCCAAGAAGCCCTTAAAGAAAAGGAAAAGCTTCTGGGTCATGCAGAAAAAATTGCCGGAATAGGAAGTTTTATTTGGAACTTGAAAACCAATCAAGTCGTTTGGTCGGAAAACCTGTTCCGAATTCACGGTATTCCTGAGAAGGATGTCCCACAAAAACCTTTAAAAATAGATCCGGATATGGTTCATCCCGAAGATCGGGAAAAAGCCTTGAACCAAATCAGTGAAATGATCACAGCCCGTAAAATTTCTCCCATTGAATTCAGGATTATCCCTTCCGACGGCATGGAACGTAAAATAAGATGGAACGGAGAACTTGAAAATGACGAAACTGGGAATCCTGTAAAGTTTTATGGGGTTTACCAGAATATTACAGAAGCCTCCAAAGCCAAGGACGAACTTGCGGAACGAAATGTCTTTATTGAAACCGTTCTGGATAAAATGCCCATTGGCATTGCCGTAACCCGGCTTTCCACCGGTGTATCCTCACTGATCAACGAAAAATTTGAAGAAGTCTATGGATGGCCCAAAGAGGAGATCCCGGATCTTAGATCCTTTTTTAAGAAAACCCACCCCGAGCCTAAAAGCAGGGAGACCATAAGGCAAAGGATGGTGGATGATGTGATGAGCGGGGATGTTTCGAGAATGAAGTGGGCGGACATTGAAATCGCAACAAAAACAGGGGAAAAGAGAATAGTGTCTTCCATCACCATTCCTCTATTTGAACAGGATGTGATTATTTCAACGGTGATGGATGCCACCGAACGGCATCAAATGATCGCCTCTTTAAAAGAAAGCGAAGAACGTTACAAAGCCCTGTTTGATCGCTCCTTTGATTGCGTCTGCATCTACGACATAGAGAGTAATTTCATTGATGGGAACAAGGCGTTTTTTGATCTATTGGAATATTCAAAACAGGAAATTTCGAAAGCAAGCCCTTTGCTGATGATTGCTCCTGGTTCCAGAAAAGAGTATATCAAGGCAAGAACTTCTCTGCTGGAAAAAGGCTTTGAGGAACATGTGTCTGAATATCAGATCCTCACCAAATCCGGGGTTTCTAAAACCGTGGAAATGAGGCGTTCGCTGATTCTTAGAAACGAAACACCCTATGCCATTCAGAACTTTTTCCGGGACATATCCCATGAAAAGTATCTGGAAGAGCAGGTTCGCCATGCCCAGAAAATGGAATCCATCGGAACTCTTGCCCGTGGGATCGCTCATGATTTTAATAATATTCTTGGAATTATTCTGGGCAACACTGAATTATCCCTTCAAGAAATCCCGGAAAAGTATTCTTCCAGAGGGTTCTTGGCTGAAATCCAAACAGCCTGCCTGAGGGGTACAGATGTTGTGAAACAATTGCTTGGCTTCAGCCTCAAAACCGAAGACAACTTAATACATACCGATCTCCTGACCATTCTTCAGGGATCCTTGATGACCCTCAAACAAAAAGCCCGGCCGGGCATTGAAATCCTAAGCAGTTTTCCGGCAATCTGCCCAGTGATCCTTGCCGATGAAGCCCAGATTCATCAACTCCTGATGATTTTGTTCGATAATGCCTTGGAGGCCATTAAAGATCGGGGAAGGATAGAAATCATAGCAGACAGAATATCTTCCAAAGACCTGCCTGAAACCTTGGTTCCGGATTTGCCTTCAGCGAATTATTTAAGGATCACTGTAAAAGACACAGGATCCGGGATTGATCCGGACACCCTCAACCGGATTTTCGACCCGTATTTTACCACAAAAACAATCGGAAAAGGTTCCGGTATGGGGTTATCCATTGCTCATGGAATCATAAAATCCCATAACGGTACTATTCGTATTGAAAGCACCATCGGCAAGGGGACCGCTTTGTCCCTGTTTTTTCCCGAAATACCCCGATTGGCAATCCCGAATGAAGTCACGGAAAAAAACCCGCCCGGCGGCAATGAAAGAATTCTTTTTGTGGATGATGAGGATTCCCTTCTAACCATCGGGCAAATTTTTCTCGAACGGCTGGGTTATGTGGTTGAAACCCGCCAAGACCCTGTTGAAGCCCTCAAAATCTTCCGTTCTCAACCTGATAAATACGATCTGGTGATCACGGACCTGTCCATGCCGAATATTACAGGAGATGATCTTGCGAACGAAATCCTTTCTGTACGGCCGGACTTACCCATCATCCTGTGCACGGGTTTTGCCGGAAGAACCGATGACCCGGAAACAAAGGATACCGGAATAAGCGCCATTCTGGCAAAACCTTTTACCTATACCGGCCTCGCTTCGTGTGTAAGGAAAGTGTTGAATAAAAAATAACCTCCGAAACAGGGTCCAACCTAAATTAAGCGTTTCAAAATTTCGACCATGAGAAATGTTATATGATTATAGGGAATTAAATCCTTTAGATGCCAAAATTTTGAAACCCTTCGGGACTTCCGATTTCACCGCATCTGCGGCGTCAAATGCCATCCCGCATAGGCTACTATAGCGAAATGCCATTTTCCTTCCATCTGCGGCAAACTCGAAAATCGCTCAAATTAGGTCCAATTCATATTCCATCTGTTTTATCTATGAAAAACCCATTTTCAATTTAACATATCAATTAGACATAACGTATAATTGTGATAATCTATTTTGCCGATAACATCGACAACACCGACAAAAAGGAGCTTTTATGAAAGAAATCGACGCAAGGGGCCTTGCCTGCCCGGCCCCGGTACTGCAGGCCAAATCAGCCATTGAAAACGAGGCTGTTTCAAAAATCAGTATTCTGGTGGATAATGAGGCCGCAAAGCAGAATGTCTCCCGGTTCCTGTCTTCAAAGGGATATGTTACCGATACCAAAAACCAAAACCAGGACTTCCTCATTATCGGGGAAATGGAAAACCCTCAAGCGATCGCGATGGGAAAAATAGAGTGTCTTGAAGGCAATCGGAATATCATGGTTATGGTGGCCACGGACCGGATGGGATTCGGGGATGAAACCCTCGGAAAAAAATTGATGATCAATTTCATCAAAACCCTGAAGGAGATGGGAAAGGATTTATGGCGCGTGGTCTTTGTGAATAACGGTGTCAAGCTCAGCGTAAACGGATCGGAAAGTCTGGAGGATCTACTGGAACTGCAAGATCAGGGGGTAGTCATTCTGGTATGCGGAACCTGCTTGACCCATTTTAATCTGCTGGATCAGAAACAGGTGGGTGAAACCACCAATATGTTGGATATTGTTACGGCCATGCAACTGGCGGACAAAGTCATCAATATTTAATGGCTCCCTGTTTTACGGAGTTTTTTCAATGCTTGCGCCACAATGACAATGGTCCTGTGAATTTCATCTTCCGTGGTCATCATGCCGGTAGTGAATCGGATCGTGCCCTTGGCCCATTCAACCGGAACATTCATGGCCTTCAGCACATGGGAGATCTCAATGGTATCTGAATGGCAGGCGGCACCGGCGGAAGCCGCCACGTCAAGGCCTATTTCTTCCAGAATGCGATTGGCCTCCAACCCTTTAAAAGACAGGCTGAGGGTATTGGGAAGCCGAAGTTCAGGATGGCCGTTCAGCCTCATGTCTATTTCATGATGGAGTAGTCCTTGATACAAGCCATGGGTAAGGCCCATCATCTTTTCTTGCCGGGCTGCAAAATCCTTCCTTAATATTTCGCACGCTTTTCCGAGACCCACAATTTCAAGAACATTTTCCGTGCCGCCTCTGAATCCCCTCTCCTGCCCGGCTCCGTGGCAGAAAGGATCCAAAGAGGTTCCTTTTTTAATAAATAAGGCCCCAACCCCTTTCGGCGCATAGATCTTATGTCCTGCAACGGAGAGAAGATCCACGCCCAAGCTTTTCACATCTGTGGGCACTTTCCCGATACTCTGGGCTGCGTCTGTGTGGAAGAATATTCCCCGGGTTTTGGCAATCCTTCCGATGTCCTCGATGGGCTCAAGGGTTCCCACTTCATTGTTGGCATGCATCACCGTTATTAAAAGGGTTTCCGGCAGAATGGCCTTTTTAACATCCTCCGGGTACACCAAGCCGTATTCATCCACCGGCAGATAGGTGGTTTTAAATCCCCATTTTTCCAGATACCGGCAAACCTCAAGAACCGCAGGGTGCTCAATCCGGGTGGTGATAATATGGTTTCCCTTGGCCTGATTCGCCCAGGCAATCCCCTTGATGGCATGGTTGTTGGCCTCAGTGCCTCCGCTGGTGAAAACCACTTCCACAGGATCACAGTTCAACAATTCCGCCACCTGAAGTCTAGCGTTTTCAATGGCCCTTTTGGGAGTAATGCCATACCAGTGGGCGCTGGAAGGGTTCCCGAACTCCTTTTCCAGGAAGACCTTCATCGTTTCAATGACTTCAGGATGGATGGGAGTGGTTCCGTTATAATCCAGATAGATGGGATGAACCATGGCTGCCTCCGGAAAGTTGTTTTTTTCATTATTACCAAACAATAAAGCAGCTGTCCATGGAGGATCGCTGCTTTTTTGTTGGTTCAAACGAACTCTGCTTGGGATTAATCGCTACTTGTCGCGTTATAGGCATCCACTTTGTCTGAATAAACCTTTCTGCGGTCGTCGAAATCGGATATCCGCTCGTTGATGTTTACAATTTTCTCATGATAGGCTTGTAATTCTTCCCGGGATTTCAGATGCGGTTTGCTTTTTTCCAGCATTTCCTTTTCCGCTTGCAGTGCAAGGTATTCCTGATCCAGGATGATTTTATCCTGGTTTAACAAATCCGCATCGGGTAGACTCGAGCGGTTTTCAGTCTCGGTTTTTTCCGGCGTAATCTCGGATTCGTTCGAATCAGGGTGAACTTCTTCGGTTTCGGTTTCGGTTTCAGCCTCCATGTCGCCTTCTTCACCCGAGCTCACAACATCATTCCACTCTTCCGAAATCTCCTGGTTTTCCCCTTCCCCCGGGTCCTCGGAATTCATGGTGTTCAGCTGATCATCGGAGTTCGCAACCTCTTCAAGCGAGGAAGATTCCGCCAAATCGCCTGAAACCACCTCATTTTGGTCATGGGACACATCCTGTGAAGGAGAATCCTCATACTGGAATGCCTCTTCCCTCTGATTTTCAGGTACTTTGGCCAAATCATCGGTAAAAACCACTACCCCCTGGTTGTTTTTGAATTTATAGAACTCCGCATGGCCTGAGGGGACAACTCCCAAAACCAGCACCAGGATTAGCGATACATAACAGATCTTCTTCAACTTTTCCTACCTTTTCCGGAACTTTTCATTTCGGCATCAGATCCTCCATTTGGTTTAATGTCCAAATGGAAATAATCTGCCCCTCTTCATTGACGATAAACGCCACAGCCTGACCTTTTTCAAAGGCCGAAGGGGATGCATGGTCCCTGCCCGGCAAGTGAAAACTTACATTGGAATCCAGGCTGTACTCCGAATCACTGATCACCACGATTTTAGAATTAAGAGCTTCCAGAACACCTCTCCCGGTGAATTCTTCCGGATAATTTTTATAGGGGTTCTGGACAACGTCTCGAACCATCTTGTGTTCACTTCCGCCTTCCCGGGCAATAAGCTGGGGCCCCGGGCCTATAAGAATGGCCAGACAGGCCAAGACCCACATATTTTTTAAGCATCGCCTGATGATTTTCGCCATAATATCCTCTCCTTAGTTTTCCATACCGGGATTTTCTCAGCCTATTTTTTTTTCTTATCTTTCTATCCAGTAATACATCCCCAAGGATTCCCCCGTGATATCTACCACAGGAATATCTCCGGAAGAATCGCTCATGATCACTTTGTCCAGATTGTCTCTGATCTTGATAAATTTCGGGGCATGGAGCATGCCGATATTCAGCTTGCCTGTTGGCGAGGCATAGATGGGGTTTCCTTCCTCATCCGTTCCGATCTGAATCAAATCGTCATCATCCACTTTCCCATCACCGTTGATATCTATGGTGGGAATATCGATGCGTCCCCCGTTGTTCGGGTCCATGATATAGAAGAAGGAATTGCCCCCTCCCGAACATGGAGAAATATTGGGAATAAAGGACAGCACAAACAGTTTGTTGTCCCGAATATTCACATCCTTGATCACCCGCTCACCTTCATATTCATCTGCATTGGGAAAATCAAAATACCATCCTGCATGAACCACGGGATTGGGTTTTTGCTGCCCAAGATCGGTATCCGCCGGAAGATCCTGTTCAATCCCATTCACCACCTCATGCCACTGGATCTCGTTGTTTGTCAAGGTTCTGTAATACTCCCCGTTAAGAGAAGTCGTATGATATACTTCCTGTTTCACAAGAGATATCCCGGAAGGATAGGTCAACGCTCCCGTGGAATGATCCAAGGATCCCAGGTATTCGGAATCGTCTTCATCATCCCCGTAATCCCAGATGCCATAGACAGACTGTTGACTCAAATCATTTCTGTCCGTGTTGTGGAGGTATTTCCCGGTACCGAAAACCACCAGAAAACCATGATCCTTGGGATGCCACATGACATCGGGTCGGGCAGTGATGGGCTGGCCCAAAGCCTGGAAAAGGGGTTTTGGCGTGGTTCCTTCTTTGAAGGCTACACTCCAACTGGCCGTGGTGGCACCGGTGAGATCAAATTTCCACAGGTTCCCTTTTAAATCCCCGGCATACACATAATCTGAAATAAAGTCATTGTTCTTATCAATGACCACAGGGGTGGAAAGTCCATTGTCCCCCCCCACGCCTGTGTCGATTTTTTTAATAAGCGTTCCATTCAGAGCATCTACAATAAAGAGCACCGCATTACCGTTAAAGCTGTTGTAACCGTTTCCGAAAATCACAACCCATCGATTCTGGCCGTCCACTTTCAAATAGCTCTTTACGATATGAGCCGCACTGTAACTGTATCCCATATCGTTAATGTCTCCTGCTGCTGTGGACACCCCTGGAAATTCCCAGAGCCCTATGTTGTTCGCAATTTCGGTTTCCGTAGTATCGGGAGCGAAATTTGCAACATTTGTAATATCCAGGGCAAAATACCCTTTCCCGCCTTTTCCCAAACCGCAAACCAGAATGTCTTTGGTATCCGTACTGATTTTCCCCCGCATCTGGGAATTCGGAGTGTTATCCACATAAAAGTGGTGAGTATAATTCAGATCCGCCAGATTGACCAGGTTTCCAAACACAAAGCTGGGTATATAAGCAAAAATCTCCCTGCCGGTGGTTTTGTCAAAAGCATGGAGCATGCCGTCGTTGGCACCGGAATAAACAGCGCTCCCTTTTAAAAACGGTGCGGAATGCACGATATCCCCGAGTTTACGGGTTCGGGGTCTGAATCCGAGAATTTCACTTCCCCGAAGATATTCCACCAGGTTATTGGCGTTGGCGGGATTCAAAGCCCACCCACTGTCCAAAGCCGTTTTCTGGGCATCGCTGAGATAAGCATACCGGAAAGGCACGGCTGATCCATTTTCATCAAATGCCGTGTTAAAGGTGATAATTTTTCTACCCGTATTCCAATCCAGGGCCTGAAGTCCGTTAGGATCTCCTGTTTTTCCAGAAGCTTTCCATTTAATATCACTTTCGGTTCTCAGAATTTCCCCTGAATTCGGATCCATGGGATAGGCCAAAATATCTCCGGTCCAGGTATCAGAATTGAAGAGGGCCTGGTAAAGGGTTGTATCGCTGCCTAGTTCTTCTCCGTTCACTGAAACGGATGCGCCGGAGGCAATTCTGGATGCGATATCTTCGAAAAGGGCTTTTAAAGAATCTGCCAGTTCAACCGGATCGGATGCACTGAAAAACTTGCCTCTTCCATTCACTGCGGCATGCCAGAGGTCATCAATTTTATAAGAATCATCATTGGCAGGATTCGGCCAGACCGGGAGGGTCGTGTTTTCATCCAGAAAACACGGGTCATCCTCTTTGCCGCTTCCGTCACTATCCTGGGGAGTCAGGCTACCGAATACACCGAATGAAACCGAATAGGTCACCAGATGTTGCTTTTCATTCCGGTCACATGAACTGGTGGGAACCATATCAGGCAGAGAACTGGAAAGATCCGTGTCATAATACTTCATGGCGATATCCGCCAGGGTGTTGGAATAGGTATCTCCATAGGGTGCCGCCATTCCGGAATCCATGTTGCCCACAGAAGTAAAGGTATCGTTGTAGAAACCATCGGTCATTAGAATGGTAAAGGATTGCTGGCAACTTCCTCCATTGGTTTCACTATCAAAGGGGGAAGTCCCCAGATTCCCGGTGGAACCATCATCGGCATGGAAATATTTCCCCACATTTTCAAAAGCAATTCTCAAAGGAGTACTGTTTGCGGAATTCACGTTGTACAATGTGTTCAGAAGCGCCGTGGTCTCATCCGCATTCACCGATGACCCTGATAAGTCCTCAAAATAGATGGCATCGGCCACGGTGCTTCCAGTGCTGGTGCTTTGCCGTTCCACGGATACAGAACCGCTTGACCCGATATTAAAGTTATAAGTGCCGAGTTCCACCCATTGGCCACAGGGATTCCCGGTTTCCTGTTTCTGGCTTTTTTCAAAAATATGTGTTCCCGTGCTATGAACAACCGTGTATTTGGCTTTGGTATCCCAATTGGCGTTGCATCGCCACCAGGCATAAACCTTATGGGCTCCGGCCACTTTAATATTGGGTGTCCAAGTGGCTTTTCTTCCGACCGTGGTTGTATAAACCTCTCTGCTATTATAAGAACCAACAGCGGTGGAATTGCTCCAAGTACCGTTGGTTGTGAAAGTACTGTCCTTGTCATCCACGATAAGACTTGCCCCGGTATCCAGCTTGATGGGCAGAACCGTCTGTCTTCCCGTTGAGCTGTTAATGGTATAAAAACCCACCCTCACCCCGGACATTTCATTGATCACATTGGACACGCCTGCCTTTGCGGAAAGTTCCCTTCGTCGATAGAAGGAATACCAGTTGGCGAAATTCTGTAGATCCTCTTCGGCCGTGACATATCTTACAAACTGCCCTTGTTCATTTCTCACCACGGGTCTGATGCTCGCGGGTGGATCATTCACAGGGGTCAACTGATCATTGATGACATCATTGGTTAAGGTCACTCGGTAATAGGTTCGCCCTGAGCTATCCAGATTCACCAGGTAAACATCCTCTGTGGTGTCCCGTACGCCGTTATTATTCACGTCATCCAGAACAAAATAGTGGGAGTTTTTAATATTCACACTGCCGAAGCTATACCCGGGGGGTACAAAAGCCACGGCATCCGCACTGGTGGGATAATCGCTGTTGGTGGAACCGC
>Ga0180732_1002376_pt1 | contig 10092 bp, 6 predicted proteins | sample KR11_01MetaG_FD_148674 | JGI IMG/M metagenome (GOLD analysis project Ga0180732, IMG submission 148674) | Groundwater microbial communities from the Olkiluoto Island deep subsurface site, Finland - KR11_0.1 MetaG | ecosystem: Environmental > Aquatic > Deep subsurface > Groundwater | place...
TGGGTTTGTGGCTAATATTGTCAACTTTCGCATGCTTTGCAGATTAAATACTGCATAACAGGCGAAAACTGACAACGAGGAGTTTTAATTTGTTTCAAAGTTTAATTATTTTGCAATGGGTCTTATGATAATACATATTATCATAGTGCAATACGTATGCGAACTTATGCAATGGTTCTACAAAAGTAGCCTGCCCCGCCAGCTATTCCATCGCTTATCCCGCAAACAATATTTATGGAATAAAAATAATTTTATCGCATAAATATTGTTTAGGCGGAGCTGGCCGGGGAAATCAAATATGGGTATTAGAGTTCATTCATCTCGTCAAAATAATTTTTATCTTATTTTTTCGCTCAATAAGAATTTTATTTTCCTGGTCGTAAATATCAATTTTTCCGAATAAATTATATTTTTCGCTGTAAACTTCCAGCCCCTGCAAATATTTTTTGGCAGTGGAATATTTCTGCTTATCCACGCTCTCATGCTTGATTTTTCCCTTCACCTGCGGCGACTGGTGATATGTTTTCTCGCTGAAATTTTCGTAAATTCCGTGAAAATAAATTGATTTCGGACAAAAAATAAAATCGTTAATTTTTGAGATTTGGATATAATTCTCCATATTTTTATATTTCAACATAAAAACAGCGTATCATATCACATACGCTGATTTGTGTCAAGAGTTATTCGTACCTCAACGCTTCTATGGGGTTTTTATGCGCGGCTTTGTATGCGGGATAGAGCCCAAAAACAAGTCCGACCAGCGTGGAAACGCCGATGCCGATAAGCGCGGCGGAAAGAGGAAAAGTAAAAGTCCAATTCATTGCCACGACTTGGCTTAAAATTAAAGTAGCGATATATGATATTCCCGCGCCGAGCATTATTCCGATAATTCCTCCGGCGGCGGTTAGTAAGACCGCTTCCAAAAGAAACTGCGTTAAAATGTTATTGTCAGTCGCGCCCAAAGCTTTTCGGAGGCCGATTTCCCGCGTTCTTTCCGTCACCGAAACGAACATAATATTCATAATTCCGATTCCGCCGACTACGAGTGAGATTGCCGCTACTGAAATTAGAAGCCACGTGAGGAGATTAGTAATGGTTTTTGCGCTATTGGCGATGTCGGCCTGGGTCATTACATGAAAATCGTCTTTGGTCGGATCAGTTATGCCATGAGATTCTCTTAGTGTTAATTTTATATCGTTGGCGGTTCGCGCTAAATCTTCTACATTATTAGCTTCTACCATAATGGAATTATAATGATTTATGCCCATAATATCTTTTTGCGCGGTAGTGTAGGGTATTACCACTACGTCATCAACATTGATTATGGAAACTTGTCCTTTGGGAGGCAAAACGCCGATAACCCGGAAATTTTTGTCTTTAATCTTGATATTTTCTCCGACTGCGGTGGAAAGGCCAAAAAGTTTTTCTCGCACTTTGGAACCGATAATCGCCACACGGGCGTGCTGCTTGATTTCCTCATCGCCAAAAAACACTCCTTCTGCCGGCTGGATATTCAAAACTTTTGACAAAAAAGCGGATGAACCGAAAGTTATAGCGCGATATGTCTGGCTTTGGTAGGAAACCGAGCCCGGTACTATGACATTGGGAGTAAGGTCTTTAAGTCCCGGGACATTGGCTTTATTTTTTAACGCGATAATGTCCCGTTCTTTGAGCGAGTCGCTGAGAATTGCAGTCATATCCGATGGTCCTTGAGGTTCCCGCCCCGGTTCTATGATTATTGTTTTAGAGCCAAGCCCGCCGATTTGCCCCAGAATCATTGATTGGGCGCTGTCGCCGATAGCAACCACGACAATAATCGCGGCAATGCCGATAACTATTCCTAATATAGTGAGAATAGATCTTGCGGCATTGGCTCTTAGCCCCAATAGAGCGGTTTTAAGGGCTTGATAAGTATTCATAGTTAGTTTGGAATTTAAAATGCTTTTCGCAATTTTTCGCGTAGATATTCGCATTGGTTCGCTTCTATGTTTATTAGAGGCGAAAAGGTGCGAATATCAAGCGAAAGTACGCGAATAAAATAAATCGTGGTTTAAAGTTTATTATTTTACAAAATTATTCGCTTCGCGGCGAGCGCGGATTAGTTTATCGCTTTCAATTTTTCCGTCGCGGATATAGATAATCCGTTCGGCGAGTTCCGAGGTGTATGTCTCGTGGGTAATTAAAATAATCGTATGTTTTTTTTCCGCGTTTAATTTTTGCAGAATTTCCATTATCACTTGTCCGGATTTGGAATCAAGGTTGCCGGTAGGTTCATCGGCAAAAATTACTTGCGGATTATTAATTAAGGCCCGGGCGATTGCCACTCTTTGGCGTTCACCTCCGGAAAGTTTGGAAGTCATATAATTGATTCTCTGAGAGAGACCTACTTGTTCTATTGCTTTTAGCGCCATTTGGTCCCAGAGAGATTCTTTTATGCCGGAGTAGAGAAGCGGGAGCTTTACGTTTTCCAAAACCGTCGTTCGGCTAAGCAGATTGAAGGACTGAAAAATAAAACCTAGTTTTTCGTTTCGGATATGGGCGATTTCTTCATCAGAATAATCGCTTACTTTTTTTCCGTCGAAAAGATAGCTGCCGCCGGTTTGCTTATCAAGAAGTCCAATGATGTGAAGAATTGTCGATTTGCCGGATCCGGATGGCCCCATAACCGCTACGAATTGTCCGCGAGGAATATCAAAAGTGATATCGCAAAGAGCGGCGGTTTTTGTTTCTCCGTCCTCAAAAACTTTTTCCAGGTTTTTGACGGAAATGATGGGAGGCAGAGTTTTTAATTGGTTTGCTTGTTCTGGTTTCATTTTTATTTTTTTAAGGGAAAGTTTTGATAAATAAAGTTTTTAAATTTCTAATTTCTAATTATTCTAATTTCTAATCAATGTCTAATAACTTTAAAAACACAAATCACAATAATCAAATCTCAAACAAATTCCAAAACACAAACAATCTGTAAATCACAATTCATTAATTGTGTTTTGTTTGTAATTTGTGGTTTGTAATTTGTACTTTTACCAATTTGGGGGTTGATTAGGTTAATTAGAAATTAGAAATTAGAAATTTTCTTATTGTGTCACTGAAATTATCACTTTTTCTCCGGCCTTAAGCCCGGAAATTATTTCAATATTGCCGTCTGGCCCGCGCAGCCCGGTTTCAATTTTCCGCTCTTCTTGTTTGCTGTTTCCCACATCAACCAAAACAAATTTTTGACCGTCTTTTGTTATTACCGCGCGGCTAGGAACAAAAATCACATTTTGCCGCTTTGCGGTTAGAATATCTATATTGGCGGTCATTCCGGGCCTGATATGGTCGTCTTCTTTGGTAAATTCAAGGGTCGTTTTATAGGTTGCCACGCCTTCAATCATAATTTCCGCCGGATCAATGAAAATCACTTTTGCTTCAAAAACAACATCTCTGCCGTAAGCGTCAATTGTAACTTCGGCCGTATCGCCGATTTTCACTTTGGCAATGTCCGCTTCCGGAACATTCGCCTCAATCTGAAACTTCGCTTCTGAAATAAGGGAAACAAGAGGGCTGTTCGCGGAAATAATCTCTCCTACTTTCGCGTCTTGGCTTGTAACAATGCCGTTTATAGGCGAGAAAATAATCGTTTTTGCCAGTTGCGCCTGGATATTTTTAACATTGGCTTCGGCCGATTTCACTTCCGCCGTTTGGGCCGACAAATTTGCCTCTGCCTGCTTAACCTGCGCTTCTTGAGACGCGATTTGCTCCGGCGCGGCTCCGGCTTTTTTAAGCGCAAGCTCGTCTCGCGCCGAAGCCAGCGCGCTTTGGGCGCTGTTGACGCCGGTTTGGGCCGTAGAAATATTGTTTTGATTTAATATTTTTTGGCTTTCAATCGCCTGCTGGTGGTTGGTGATGTTTGTAGTGGCGGTGTTTATGTTTGTCCGTCCGGTATTTACATAGCCCTTATAAGCGGAAGTAGTTGCCATGGATATATTGGTGGCGGAATCAAGCGCGTCGTTTAGCCGCGTTAAAAAATCGCGGATTATTATCAATTGTTCTTTGGTTTTAACCAAAGAATCGTCCAAATCAGCCGTTGCCGCGGAAAGATTGTCTAAATTCGCTTTTATGTCTTTTACGGCCGTTCCCGCCGCGATGCGCCGTTGTTCTATATCTGTTTTTACCTGGGAATCGGTGGTTGTAAAACTCAACTGCGGATTATTGCTGTTTTCGTTTAAAAACATTTCGTCGGTCTGCTTGTTGACCGCGTCGTCCGCTTTGACATACGCGTCGTTTAAAATGTCCTTTATTTTTCCGTAGAGATTCGTCAAATCGCTTGACGCTTTATTTTTAACATTTTCCAGATTAGTTTGAGTATCGGATAAAGATTTTTGAGTGTTGGCGACATTCGTTTCAGCAATCTGCAATTCTTCAGGCCGCGTTCCGCGCTTCAATTCTTCCAATTTTGCCTGCTGGCTTAAAAGCGCGGCTTGATATTGCGCGAGCGACGACTTGGCGCTTTCAACTCCGGCTTCGGCCTGCAGAAGCTGGGCTTCAATATCGGCATTGCTAAGACCGGCCAGTATTTGCCCGTTTGTCACTTTATCTCCGATTTTTACATTGACTTTGGAAACCTTGCCGCTTTTTTCAAAAGCCAAATCAACTTTTTCCGCGGGCTTGACCCTTCCCGTAACGCTTACTTTCTGAACAACATCGCCGCGGCCGGCAATGATAAAATTATAAGCCGGCTGCTGTTTTTGCCGGCCAAAAAGCAGATAGCCGGCGGTAAAAATTATAACGACAACAAACGCGACAGAAATGGTTTTGCTCAAATTTTTCATAATTTTATCAATTTATGTCTTACGCAGATTGATATTATTAGTATATTCCGCAATAAATATTATGTCAAAATCAAAAAAAGAGAGTTCGCCCTCTTTTTTTTGATTATTCTTTTTTGCCGCTATTTATCTTCGTCAAAAATAATCGCTTGCACTGGGCAGGATTCAACCGCCATTTTAATCGTTTCGTCGTCATCGCCGTATTCGTCAATGACAATCGCTTTGCCTTCCAAATCCAGCCTAAAGGTCTTTGGCGCGATTGAGGCGCAAGAACCGTCTCCGATGCATAAATCCTTGTCTATTTTTATCCGCATGGAATTCAATTTAACAGAAAACAACTTAGCAATTTAACAAGATAGCAAGATAACAAGATAACAATTTAACAAAATCCAAATTGCTTAATTGCTTAATTGCTTAATTGCTTACTTGCTTACTTGCTTAATTGCTTAATTGCTTACTTGTTTAGTTGCTTAATTGTTTAGTTGAACTACTAAAACATTATACTATTTTAAAAATTGTTTGCAAGGATGTGTATGGTTCCCGCCATTTTGTTTGAAGCAACTCCCTATTTCCCAATTTCTTTCTTATTTCCGCCTGCAGCGGATCCCTGCCTGCGGCAGGCAGGCGCGCAGGCGGACAATAATTTTTTCACTTTTTCCATGCTTTCCCAGTCGTGAATTGAAACCGCCAGCGCGTTTTTGTTGGCTTTTTTCAATTCCCCGATTTTTTCCTTTGCGTCTTTTTCGGCGATTAAGTCCGTTTTGGTCAAAAAAACATATTCTGGTTTTTCTTTCAGTTCCGGGCCGTATTTTTCCAGCTCTTGCCTGACAACTTTGTAATCGCGGACTAAATCCTTGGACTCGCAGGAAACGCAATGAATCAAAACGCTCGTCCTTTTTATGTGCCGCAAAAATTTTATTCCCAAGCCCCTGCCGCAGGACGCTCCTTCAATCAAGCCCGGAATATCCGCGATAATCAAGCCGTAAAAGTCGCCGAGATTCGGTTCAAGCGTCGTAAAAGGGTAAGCCGCGACTTTCGCGTTTGCTTTGGTAAGCTCATTGAGCAAGCTGGATTTGCCCGCGTTGGGCAGGCCGATAAGCCCCACATCGGCGATAAGCCGAAGCTCCAAAATAAAATTAAATTTTTCTCCTTCTTTTCCTTTTTCGAATTGCGTGGGTGTAACATTGACAGAAGAGCGGAATAGATAATTTCCTTTTCCGCCTTTTCCGCCTTTCGCGGCCAAAACGCGCTCGCCCGGTTTGACGATTTCAGCATCTTTTCCAGCATCAAGATTGTGAATAACCGTGCCAACCGGAATTTTCAAAACCATGTCATTGCCCCTGGCGCCGTCAAGCCGTTTTGTTTTTCCGTTTTCTCCGTCCTCGGCCTCAAAATCCTTTTTGAAGCGAAACTGGCTCAAGGCGTTTAGATTGGAAACACCTTCCAAATAAACGCTGCCGCCATTGCCGCCGCTTCCGCCTGAAGGCCCCTGGCTGTATTTACTCCGGTCCCACGCCACGATCCCGTTTCCGCCTTTTCCGGCTGACAATTTAATTTTTACTTCGTCTATTAGCATAGCTCAACCTTATCACAAGATTTGATTAAAATCAATTCATCGCATAAGTCCACTTTGTGAGAAAATCCGATATTTTAAAATATTTTAAATTTTAAAACAAAGATTTTTAAATTCTTGACAAATCTTGCGACCGCAAGAATATTCAAGAATTACAAAATATAAACTATAAGTTGCGCAAATCAAAACAGAAGTTAATCCCGAGTACTCGGGATTAAAACTCCTTACTTTTCTTGCGGTCGCAAGAAAAGTAAGTTATTATAATATTTTAAAATTTTAAACTTGGATAATTGGGATAATCCAAATGAGATTAAAATAAAATACAGGAGCCCCGCTCTCCTTCTGGAGAGCGGGGCTCGGAAAATTCTGCGTATATTCTGCGTTGAGTTCCGCGTCAGTTCAGCGCTATTGTTTCTTCGCGTAGGCGCCGGAAATCCAGCCAGTGGTTCCGGTTTTGGTCTTAATCTTATACCAGTTATTCTTTTCTTCAAGAATGGTGAAAGTTTCGTTTCTCGTAACTTTACCAAGAATGCCGCTGGCAGTGGTGTTAGCGGCCCTTACTCTCAAAACAGAAGCATTAACCACTTTGACAATCACTGCCGCCGCTTCCGGATAAGCCGCAAGAACGCTTGGAGCAATTTCCTGGATTGTTTTCCAGTCATAGCTGGCAGACCTAAACTCTTCGGCGGTTTTTATCCAGCGCTTAGTGTTGTTTTCAACGACATACACTTTGTAATCGCCAGCCGCCCTAATCAGTGTCAACGCGGCAGACGGCGCCGCGGTTTCAGAATAAGCGTCAACTTGTGATTTAGCAACTACTTGGACATTTGACCAAATGTATCCGGCCGCTGTGAATTCAGCTGGAGAAGTTATGTGGCGCTTGATGTTGTTTTTAACAACATAGACCCTTGGGTCGCCTTCCGCGCGCAGAAGAGTAACAACGCCGACTTGCTTAATGACTTCGGCTGAAACGGTTTGGACATCTGTCCATTTGTAGCCGGCTTTGGCGAATTCAGAAGCGGTTTGTATCCAGACCTTTTCTCCGTTTTTAACCACATAGACCTTGGGGTCAGTGGCTGATTTGAGGAGAGTTCCGTCAGGATAGGAAACAGCGGTGGTGGGGGTGGTGGTCGGGGTTGCGGGGGTAATAACGGCATTAGGGTCATAGGTAATGGTATCTGAATACGCTTGGGAATCGCCGGCTGAATTTCTGAATTTAACATACACGGTTTTGGCTCCGACTCCATCTGTCAAATTCCACGATTTGCTGTTCGCGTAAGTTTCCCATGTAGCGTTGCTAAAATCAGAGGTGCTGGAAATTGCCATACTGATGGCGTTAGTGGCGGAAATCGTCAGGGTTACTGTTTGAGAATTGGTCGCTGAAACGCCGGCATTAATGCTCACAGAGCCGTTAGTCGGAGCAGTCGTGGCAGGCGTAACTGTTCCTCCGCCTCCTCCGCCTCCTCCGCTTGGAGTGCTACAGCTATTGTCGCTTAAAGTATAACCGCTATTGCAAGTGATCGCGCAGGTCGCGGCAACTGTTCCGTTTGAAACAGTTTTATTTGAACACATCCTTACTTCGCTGGCAACTACCGATTCATTTCCGCTATCATCAACCGCGGTTACGGTATAATAATAAGATGTCCATGCTGTTGCGGTTGCGTCAGTAAAAGTTGAAACAGCGACTTGAGAAGTATTAACTTGATTAGCGTCAATGGCTGTAACACCAGATGAAGTAGAGCGATAAATTTCGTATTCCAATAAGTCTGTTTCTAAATTATCATTCCAGTCTAATACTACCGATGTTCCTGAACCAGAAGTTTGAGAAAGTCCGGTCGGAGCCGCGGGCGCGATTAAGTCAGAAGGAATTGTCGCGCCGAAAATGGTAAGATGTCCGGTTGTTGATTTAAGCGTTATTTTATAGTCGCCGTAAGTATTCGCGTCGCCTGCAAGAGCGTCAGCAAAAGTGTCAAAGTTCGTCTGTGTTGTCCATTCCGCGTTAGCGGCCGCGCCTACCGCTTTTGTATACGCTTTTTTAGTTGTGGAAATCGGAACCCAGTCGTTAATTGATACATCCCAGTATGAATTAGTCAAAGCTTTTAATTTAGTAAAGTCAACGAGCCCGGCTTCTGTAATATCTTCCTTGTAATAATTCAATTCTATTTCTATGTCGCTGTTTAAAGTCGTGATTGCTTGTCCCGAATTATTCTGCGCCGTGATTTCTTTTCCTTTGCCTCCAAGAGGCTGGGCTGAACTTGTTTTGGAAACACTGCTTACTTCATTCGTTTTTATATTTCCCGAAGAGGTGCCGCTTCCAAGCGCGTTCGGCGGAACAACAAGCTTAATTCCGGTTCCAGTATTCAAACTATCATCCATTGTTCCTCCGGAAGCCGGAGTCATCGGCTTTGATTTCAACTTTGAGCTCCAATTCGCGTCAACAGTCAATTTTATATTTTTGCCTGAAGCTCCGGATCCGCTCGTGATTACGGGACTTCCATATTTTGTTTCGGCATAACCTTCAGCGGCGCCTCTTAGAGTATAAGTTCCATCGCCCACTCCTATTGAGAAAGTTCCGTCAAGCGCTGTTGGAGCGCCAGCAATCTGTTTAGTCGTTGTTTCTTCTGCCCACACCCAGCCATTGGCGATCGCTTCACCGGAATCATAACTGTTATTGCTGTTCGCATCGGCAAAAATTCTTCCTGTAATAAATTGATTAGCGGCTGTGAGTATATAATCCGTAGCGGGAGCATCCGCCGAAACTACAATTGAAGTCGGTGTTTGCGGAATAAACCCGGGCATTTCAACGCCCATTTTGTAGGTTCCGGCTTTTACTGTAATGCTATAATTTCCACTACCATCCGTCATATCTCCAAGATGAACTCCAGTGGTTGGATTTCCCATCCATACCCACGCACCTTCAATATTTCCTGATCCGGTAATTTTTCCGCTTACAGTAAATACTGACTGACCAACTCCTGTTGTTAGAGGCAAGTCAAATTCTACTGTGTTGTCTGTTAAACTTATTGTTTCGCTTACATAAGAAGCAGGTGTGCCAACCACTGTAATGCAGTGCTTTGTGTTGTTTACATGATCCGCTTCATCAGGGACAAAGAATCCTGCGCCGGGAACATCTAAGAAAAATAGATAATCGCCAGCAGGGAGTTTAACACTTGAATCGGCATCTAAGGCAGACAGTTTAATTGTCTTGTGAAATCCGGTAGGGTTGCAAATGCTGCCTGTACAACTTGCGCCATCAATATTAACCATTCCTGTTTGCGAAGCGGCGCCGTTGGTGAATTTGATTGCTACCGTTTTTAAACTTGTGCTGGCAATTGTTATATTTTTTCCAGCTTTGCTAGCGGTAGTAATTATAACATTAGCTGGGTTGTTCGCTACTTCATCTGTAACTGTAAGCTCAACTTCTCCAAATTCCGGCGTCCAAATATCAACTCTGTATTTTCCCGGAGGAACAGAAATTGAATAAACTCCGGAAGCGTCAGTTTGTCCACCGTATTCTTGCCCTGTGTAGTTACCATTGTCATCATATTTAACCGCCCTGATAGGCATATATGTCTGGTTAATATCATTAAGAGTAACCGTTCCTGAAATAGTGTAATAAGTGACAGAAGAATTAGGCGACAAATTCTGCGTCATTGACGCGCCATTTACAACAACTGTTTTTGGCTCTGAATCTCCATAACCCGGAATGTA
>Ga0180732_1002377_pt1 | contig 10092 bp, 11 predicted proteins | sample KR11_01MetaG_FD_148674 | JGI IMG/M metagenome (GOLD analysis project Ga0180732, IMG submission 148674) | Groundwater microbial communities from the Olkiluoto Island deep subsurface site, Finland - KR11_0.1 MetaG | ecosystem: Environmental > Aquatic > Deep subsurface > Groundwater | place...
CCGGCCCTGGAGACGAAAGCAATTTTTGTATTGAAAATCGGCTCCTTGTTGGTGAGGTACTGAATGATATGGCTGCAGAAGAGACGGACCATCTGACGATACTGGCTTTCTGTGCCGGCATATCGTTTACTGATAAGGTTTTCTCCTTTCACCGTATCGAAAAGCCTTAACTCCATCTGAAGGGCACCATCCGTATATTCAATATAGCCGGTTATCAGAAGATCGGCTCCCACAACCCGCCAGTTGCCGTAATTGATGCGATTCGGAAGCAGATCCTGTCCATTGGGATCCATCAGGAAGGATCTCCTGTCCAGGATATTAAAATAACTTGTAAAATCCAGAGTGGATTCCAAAAGATCAGCGGATTTTATGCAGTACTCGGTTGCTTTGGGCGTGTTGTTCACCGGTTGAAACTTGGGGATAGCCAGGGGTATTTTTTTCATATTAGGGTTGGTGATATAAATATAATCATAGCCGTAGGCAGAGCTTAAAAACCCTGCCGAGAAAATGACCAGGCCACCGATGATGCTAATTAAGCAACGCACTGTTTTCATTCTTATAGTTCCTTTATTCATATCGCAAGTATTCACGAATGGTTCGTATTTTTATTGGATTCCGGAGGGTGTAAACACATACCCTGCCGTGTAGGCCTGGGTGATACCGGGTGGAAGCGGAGGCAGCGGGCCTGATTTTAAAACAGCCTTGTAGGCAGAATCGTCCAGATACGTATTTCCTGATCTTTTTTCAAACCAGACATCCCCGATGTTTCCGTTTGGCATGATGGTACAAACCACAATGGCTTCTATGTTCTCGAACCGACCCGCCAATTGATCGGAGAAGATCCAGTTTCTGTTGAAAATCTCCTTGACCTGGAGCAGATAAATTTCCATGGCCTCAAGGGCAACGGTGCCTGATCCTCCTCCGGGGCCGGTCCCGGCATAGGGCGTGTCTTGGCCCCCATCGTCCGGTTGTGTGTCGCCCAGATTCTGCTTGATCCTTTCCAGGGCCTTGGCCACGGAATCGGCCTGATTTTCCTTTTGAGGGGCTTTTTCCTCCTTTGTCGGCTTCTTGGAGGGTTCCTCCTGCTTTTTCGCAACTTCCTTTTCGGGCTTTTTAACCACCTCTCCGGTCTTGAAGGTCTTCTTTTTCAGGGATACCTTTTCTTTTACCGGCTCCTCCGGAACCTCCTCCGGTTTTGGAGGGGCGACAACAGGAGCTGTCTTCACTTTCTCCACGGGCTGTTTGTCATCTTGCTTGGTTTTCTCTTTTAAAGAGCTTTTCGCCTTGGGCAAACTGGGCTCTGAAAAATGCTGGGGCAGAGAAACCAAGTTTACGTTGATGGCTGCCAAGTTGATTTTCTTTTTAAAAAAGCTGCCGGGGGACCAAAGAAACGCCGAAAATAAAACAATGTGCAAAACAAAAGACACCATCAGGCTGGGTAAAATCACCTGAAATTGACTGCTCGGCTGTATGGATAAATAGCTGCCGACATTTAGATTGTCATTCATGGACTTTCTCTATTTTTGCCTGTCTGAAGTGGGTTCCGATTCCTCGGGCATTGTGACCATGCCCAGTTTTTCAACCCCTGCGTTTTTTATTTCAGACATGACGCGCATCACAGCCCCGTAAGGAACGCCTTTATCCGCCTTCAGATAGACCTCACGGTTCTTTTGATTCACGAGGATACTTTCCAGCTTTCCCTTGAGGATTTCAACGGAAACCGCAATATCATTGATATAGACCTGGTTGTCCTTGTTGATGGAAACCATAAGCTGTTCATTTTCAGATTCCAGAGGATCCGAACTGGCCTGGGGCAGGTCGATATTTATACCCTGGGTCATCATGGGCGCCGTTACCATGAATATGATGAGCAACACCAGCATTACGTCGACAAAAGGCGTAACATTGATTTCCGACATTAAGCCGTCTTTATCTCCGGAAGTCATCATTTATTATTTTTCCTCCACGGGCAATATGTCTCTGTCTACGATATTCATCAGATCCGCCGCAAAGCTTCGCAGGTCCGATTCCACCAACCTGATTTTCTGGGTGAAATAATTGTAGGCCATGACCGAAGGAATTGCCGCAGCAAGGCCTGTGGCGGTTGCAATCAAGGCCTCGGAAATTCCGGGGGCCACAACGGCCAAGCTTGCCGATCCTCGAAGCCCGATGCCGTGAAAGGAGTTCATGATCCCCCAGACCGTACCGAAAAGTCCGATGAAAGGAGCGGCGTTGCCGGTGGTGGCCAGAAACGGCACCATCTGGGCCAGTCTGTTGATTTCCATGTTGATGGCCCTTTCCATCGCCCTTTTGACATTGCCTGAGCTGGTCTGTCTCATGTTCATGGAAACGATCTCTGACACCGTCTGGGAATTCGTCATGGAGAGACCGGCCTTGCTCAATTTTTTCAATTCCATATACGCCACACGGAACAGCCTGGAAACCGGGCTGTTGGTTAATTCCTTGGCTTTGGCGAAAGCTTCGGAGAAATCCTTGCTTTTCCAGAAAAAATCCGTAAATAAAACAGACTCTTTGATGGCCTTTGACAACAGCCGGTATTTCAAAATAATAATCGACCACGACACGACGGAAAAACCCAGCAGTATAAAAAGAACCATCTGGACCATCAATCCGGCGCTCAAAATCATATGAATTATATCAAAATTTTGCGATCCCATTTACCATTCCATTTTTTTAATATTAAAATACGGTTTCAATCATCCTCTAACACGGAAATTCAAGAGTATTAAAGCCCCGGAGGGGCTTTTTTGGGGTCAAATTATATGAAGTCTTCAAGCATGTCAAGGGGATTGCCCTGAAGAAACGATGTTGTTGCGGTTAGATTTCGAGTTTTTGGCCGATTGATTTTTATTACGGTTTCAAATTGTTACCACGTATTAAAATAAATACATGATTTTCATTGAAAATATCACCAGATTTAGGTAATTGACCAAAACATCTATTCAAATGGTTCCATCCTTTAAACAACGGTTTCTAAACCGGAGAACAGGTTGATTTAAATGAAGATAGACGTATCAATCGGTGAGGTGATCGATAAGGCTACGATCCTCCATATCAAGCTCGAAAAAATCAAAGATGAGGCAAAGAGGCGCAATATCCAGCATGAATATGGTCTGATTTCGGGCTGTATGGAAGAAGTGAGTATGTCAACAGAGTCTGAGGATTTCAAATCCTTACTGGAGGTTAACCAAACCCTATGGGAAATTGAAGATAAAATCAGGATCAAGGAAAAGGAAAAACAATTTGATGCTGAATTCATCGAACTGGCCAGAAGCGTTTACTTGAATAACGATAAACGCGCTGACTTAAAAAAGAAAATCAATTTGAAATTCGGGTCCGATCTGGTGGAGGAAAAGCAATATGCGGATTATTCTTGAAATGGAATGACCAATTCCTCATTCATAAAAGATTATCGGTCCTTCTTTATAATTCTCTAATTATGAACGTATCTCTAGTTATCCCAACCTACAATCGAACAGGCTTGCTTAGGAAATGCCTTTTGTCCGTGCTGTCGCAATCCATTCAGCCTGCTGAATTGGTTCTTTCCGATGACGGGTCTTCAGAGGATATCCTCTCCGGGATTCAGGACCTTCTGGAGCAGGCTGATTTCCGCATAAAATTTGTGCAACAGGAGGATCGTGGGTTCAGGGCGGCGAGATGCCGGAATAATGGGGTAAGACAGGCAGAAGGTGAGTATATTGTTTGTTTTGACCCGGACATTGTTTTTTCAAAACACTACTTGAAAACCTTGGTGGGTGCCGCCAGAGAAAAACGGTTTGTGGTGGGGCAGGTCATTCGTTTTACAGAAGCTCAAAACAACCTGATATGCCGGGAGCATATCCTTCAGGGGGATTATTCTTCCATCCTCACCGAAGCCCAAAAGCATATTACACCAAAACAATACCGGAAGGAACTGCTATACAGTTTATTAAATACCATGAAATTCAGAAAACAAGGGCCCAAACTTCGGTCAGGGCTGCTGGGTTTTTTTAAGGATGATTTTGTCCGGGTTAATGGGTTTGATGAGAAATTTGTCGGGTGGGGCAATGAGGATGATGATTTGGGGGTAAGGTTTTATGCTGCCGGCATAAGAGGGAAAAACCCTTTTAGAAAGGACTATGCCATTCATTTGTACCATGACAGATTCCACAGTGATGAACGGGCGAATAAAAGCTATCAGAAAAAGAGAATGAAAGAAATAAACCGAAGTAATTTTAGATGTGAATATGGCTATGAAACCCATGATTCCCAAGAAGAAATTACAGTCAAGACACTGAAATAACAAGCCGGATTAATCAAAGAGGATTAAATTGTGTGGAGGCTACATCAGCCGCCATAAATACGGTAGTAATTTCAGTTTATACCTGAACTGATACCAATCCGCATACCAACGATAATTGTATTGAAATATTAAAGTTCTTACAGTCTGCAACCAGGCTTCTTGTCCCTCCTTCCACCAGGATTCCTTACGATTACGTTTATGTATTTTTAATAGATGCTTTAATAAACAGCCTGATAATCTTTTGCGGGATAAGGAAGATCCTGACGTCTGAGAAGCATGGAACAAATTAAATACTTGGATTAACATGCCCATTCCTTCTTTAAAAAAAGCAGAATTTTTGGCTGGATTTTTCGTATTATAAAAGACTGCTTCGGCAACCTCTGTGCCTACCCATTGGCTGGTGAGAGAACAGACTGCTTTCTGAAGAATAATAAGAGAATATTTGTCGATTTCCACCTGTTCTGTATATTTCGTCATACTTTTTTCATGACTTCGCCACTGGATCAGGACTTCCGGGATAGCAGCTGCTTTTCCAATCCTTATAATCCTTGAATAAAAATCAGCATCTTCTGCAACTAAAACAGCTCTATCATATCCACCACAGTTGATAGCGGCTTCTTTGCGGTACATAATTGAAGAATGAATTAAACAATTCCCGAAAGTCACACGCCAGCGAATTTCTACATCTGTAATGGGAACCGATCTCCTTCCACTCCTTATATCCCCTTTGGTGTTAATGATTTCATAATAACTACCGAGCAGAACAACCTCAGGATTTGCATCCAAAAACAGTACTTGTTTTTCAAGGCGGCGTGGCAGGGCTATATCATCTGAATCTAAAATGGCTATATATTCACCTTTACACTGAGGCAAAGCAACATGCCGAGCATAGGTCACACCATGATTTCGGCTCAATTTTATCAAACGAAATCGCCTATCATGCTGAATGTAGCGGTTGATGATATCAACACTGTTGTCTGTGGAACCGTCATCTATGACAAGAACTTCGAAATCTTTATAGGTCTGACTGCATAGGCTATCCAGGCATGATTCTAAAAATTGTGCGGTATTATAATTGGCAACGATCACAGTAACTTTTGGATTCGCTGATATGTTTTCCATTAGGATATTTCTATTCCGATTAATGGTCTGTTGTGTGAATTGTTAAAACTCTATGGAAGAGATTATGCGCGATCATGTTGTAAGAGGAGGAACAAGAATAACCTGCAAAGTTTAAATTTATATCTTAACTCATGCCAGTCCGTGTACCAACGATACTTATAATGATTCAATAGCTTATTTAAAGCATCTATCCAATCGGCTTGCCCTTCTTTCCACCATTCCTGTTCATGATTGCGTTTATAAATTTTGAAAAGATGTTTTAACAGGCAACGAGATAGTGTGCGTCTATTCAAAGATAATTGGCCAACCCTGTCCGAGGTGAGAAAAACCTCAAATGCGTGCATTAAGACTTTTATTCCATCTTTGAATACAGATAGACTCACTGCTGGAATCATCGTATTAAAGAATACTGCATTGGCGACATTCTTGTCCACCGATTGGCCGGTATGCAGCTTAATTGCATTTTGCAAAATGATAAGAGAATATTTATCGATCTGTGCTTGTTTTGAAAATTGGGTGAGGCTTTTTGGGTGATTGCGCCAGTAAACCAGAACTTCCCCTATGGCCGCCGCCTCTCCCAGAGCAATTATTCTTGAATAAAAATCAACATCCTCGGCGATTAACATGGTTTTATCATATCCACCACAATTCATAGCCGGTTCTTTACGATACATGATTGATGAATGTGAATAGCAATTCCCGAATGTTAGCCGCCAGCGAATTTCCAAATCCGCAAGGGGGACAGGTTTCTTTCTTTCCTTTATCTTGCCTTCGGGATCAATGATGCCGAAATAACTACCAAGAAGGACAACATCCGGGTTCGTGTCCAAAAAATCAGTCTGCTTCTCAAGGCGGGAGGGCAGGGCAATATCATCGGCATCTAAAATCGCCACATATTCGCCTTTGCATTGATGCAAGGCGATATGCCGTGCATGGGTCAACCCATGATTCCGGCCCAACTTTATCAAACGAAATCGCCTATCATGCTGAATGTAGCGGTCAATGATATCAACACTGTTGTCTGTGGAACCGTCATCTATGACAAGAACTTCGAAATCTTTATAGGTCTGATTGCAAAGGCTATCCAGGCATGATGCTAAAAATTGTGACGTATTATAATTGGCCACCATAACTGTAACTTTGGGATTCACTGATATATTCTCCACCAGAAAATTTCCGGTCTGAATGATTATCTGCGTTTAATTTAAAGCCATTTTATCAAAGGCGTTCTGAAAACGTTTATGCCAGGAGTGATCTTTTAAACAACGCTGGTAACCCGAATTGCGAATGGATTCCCTTTCTTGGTCATGGGCTAAATAATACCAAATTTTATCGATTAGGTCATCAACGTTATGATAGCAAACGATCTCTTTGCCGATTTCATAAAATTCTTCCAATTCTTCCATATATTCAACCATATAAAATCCGCCGGACATGGGAACTTCAAAATCGCGCAAACGTACTTGCAGAATCCGCTCTTCGCTTTTGTGGGTTGAACCACAGGTGGAAAAACCTAAATTAATTTTGCTTCGACTATACATCTTTATCATTTCTTCATCTGATAAAACGGGGCCAATAATTTTGGAGGGTAAACTCGGGCTTTTTCCCCTTTGAATGAGCTTTTTTATTCTTTTGAATATTGATCTGTCTGATGAAGAATGCTTTGACCAATTCTGGCCCCATATTCTTATATCTATTCCTGCACTCAAAATTCTATCAATATAATTGGGGCGATCTCCATAAGCCTGTCCAACAAAGGTAACATCATATTCAATATCAACGGGATAGGGTTTGTAAATATTGGGATTTGCTGCTTCCTGACAATAAATCGGATTTGCCCCCATATTTTTATAGTCATCCATTCGGAATTTTTCAGGCACTAGGCACCAGTCGTAATAGGGCGAAATCTCACTAACCAGATGCAATTGATGTGCGCCGTTGCAATACCAGTTGACCGTTTGGATGCCTAAACTTTTAATATCTTCAATGGTTTGAGGTAAAACACAGGCATCAAAAAAGTAACTGAAAAACAGATCAACGGGTTTTTTGCCATGGGCGGTTTTTACCTGATTAAATAGATTATTAGATAATTCCGGGCGGTTTTTTGCGATATAATTTTTATTTTTTGGATTTTGGGTGTTTAGATGACGAAAAGTTTGTCTTAAATCATAATTAAATTCAATAACGTCATGGCCTAAATCAATTAACGGTAACAGTAAATTATTCCGCCAAATGTTTGATTGAAAATTTGAATTCGGGGTTGTATCGGAAGCATAAAATATGCGCATTTTTCCCTCTTGTCAGTAATGTTAATAAATAATTCTTAAATACAGCAAATTTCAGAGGCATTCTTAAATCTTGATTTAATACATCTCGATGGTAATTGCCATAGGCCTAAGTAGTCGGCGTATATGATGATAGATGTCATCTTATTTAGGAATAATAGGGCTCTTGATGAAGATTGCCAAAATTCAAATGTTGCGAAGGTATATCTTGAGAGCATTAACCAAAAAATATCATACTTATTAGGAGATATACCGTATAGCTTTGTGGCATTTCGTGCTGATTTGAGGGGGCGACATGCAAAACGCTCTTTATATTTATGGGCAAGAAATGTCCCGTAAGTTTCAAACTCACTAAATCCTGACCCCTCCAAATAATCATTACCAATGGATTTGAGAATAAATTCTACCCAAGATTCATTGGGTGAGGTATGAAGAGTCAAAGAATGAATAAGTTCTTTCATAATTTTTTTATTTATCATGAAATGCTCTGAAATAAATGAAAAATTCACCTGCTTTTCAATCCCCAGAGCTTTTTTTTATTAAAATGAAATATGGTTCGTGATATTCAGTTTCTGGGTTGATGAGAACACGCTTCTCTTTATCAAAAAAAAGTAAAGACTTGAGCAGTATCGTATCACTATCCCATATGAGGTAATGGTCTGCCATATCAGAATAATTGCATATTGCCATTTTTTAATTATTAAAATGACGATCATTTCACGCTTAAGGCATTTAGTTTTTAAAACAATCTATAAATCGTACGAGGTTTTCGCAGCTTGCTTTTATACTAAACATTATTTCCGATCTTTTTTTCCCGGCTGTTCCCATTAATTCTTTAAGTGATCTATTCTGCGAAAGAAGTGCAATTCTTTCAACAAATCCCTGGATATCCGTCACAGGGATCAGATAGCCGGTGATGTTATTTTCCACAATTTCAGGATTGCTGCTCACATCAAACGCAATGACGGGTTTTCCTGCGGCCATGGCTTCCACTAGGACATAACCAAAACCTTCCCATAAGGACGTTAAAACAAAAATATCAATGGTTTTCATGAACTGTTTAATGTTTTCAACAAAGCCTAAAAAAAGAACATCCTCAGAAACACCATCGTCCATGGCCTGCTGCCTTAAATCGTTGAGCAGTTTGCCATCTCCGGCAATCAGGAGTTTGAAATTGATATTTTTGGCTTTCAGTATTTTGGCGATTTGAATTAAATATTTTTGTCCTTTTTGGGGTACCAGTCTTCCGGCGTTTCCAAGGATAATCTCATCCCCTTGCCTTTGATAGATGGGCTCGAAATTCACAGGTTCCGGCTCCTCAAGGGAAATTCCGTTATAGATCACTGTGATTTTATCCATGGGAAAAAGCCCGGGATTATTTTGAAGAATGGTCCTTCGGGTTTGTTCTGAATTTGCTATGATATCAGTAATTAAATATTTAAATATCAAACGGTTGGGAAGGCTGTTCCTGACGGGGATGGCACTGCCCCGACGATAGATGATGTGCTTAATTCCGGCCAATTTGGCGGCAATACCTGCCACTTTGACGTCCTCGGAAAGATTGATGATGATGATTTCAATGCCTTCACGTTTGAGTGTTTTGTATATTTTCAGTATTTTTAGAGGGTTTAGAAAACTGAAATTCGAGATGCGCAACGCATAAAAAGTCAGGCCGGTGGTTTTAATTCGATGATGCAGGGCACTATTTTTCCCGACGAGGGCCATGGGTTTGAAACCTCTGTCATTCAAACCGCAAGCCATGTCATAATGCCATTTTTCGCCCCCTCCCCAGGTCTTGCTGGAGTTGAAAAAACAGATGGATTTATCCGACATTAGCTGTTATTTTCTAAAAGAAATTTGAAGTTTCAACAAAAACCTGTTCGGGAAAATGTATAATTTTAAAGATTAAAACTTAATATAACTTTCCGTTGAGCGCAAGGTGAAAGTTCGGCAATGAAGAAACTCACCGTAATCATCCCGGTAAAAAACGAGGAGCATCATATTGAGGGCGCGCTTCAGTCCGTAGCGTTTGCCGATGAAATCATGGTGGTGGACTCTTTCAGTACGGACCGGACGGTTGAGCTGGCGAAAAAATACACGGATTTTATCCTTCAGCGTGAATACGATTACCCGGCATCCCAGAAAAACTGGGCTATTCCCCGGGCATCCCATGAGTGGATTCTTCTGTTGGATGCGGATGAACGGATTTCACCGGAATTGCAGGCTGAAATTTGCAGCATCCTGAACCAGGATACTGATAAGTCCGCTTTCTGGATATACCGCAGGAATCATTTTATGGGAAAGCCCGTTCGATTCAGCGGTTGGCAGAATGACCGCGTCATAAGACTCATCAAAAGAGATGAATGCAGATATGAAGATAAA
>Ga0180732_1002378_pt1 | contig 10088 bp, 6 predicted proteins | sample KR11_01MetaG_FD_148674 | JGI IMG/M metagenome (GOLD analysis project Ga0180732, IMG submission 148674) | Groundwater microbial communities from the Olkiluoto Island deep subsurface site, Finland - KR11_0.1 MetaG | ecosystem: Environmental > Aquatic > Deep subsurface > Groundwater | place...
TAATAATCAATCAATCTGTTTCAATTGAAGAAGGCAGATTTAAATTCAGCCCAGTAGGGCTGGATTTTTCTATGTCTACTGATTCTAACATAACAAAGATAATTAATATTCAAAACACAGGAATTTCATATTTTGAGTTTTCACTGCTTAACTCTATTGTTTTAAAGGCAGTTTTGTTAAAATCATTTGTTTTAAAATTTATTTTCTTTAACTCCCCTGACTTTAGTGTTAGAGATGTCTCATTTGTTTCTAAGCCTGATGAAGAGCCAAACAAAGCCTGAAAAAAACCTGTGCTTTCTTCACTCGTTTGAGAAGAGCTTGTTTTTATGTTTACACTTATCTGCTTGTCTTGCATGTTTTGCAGTGTTAGAAAAAAATCACCTTTGGTTACAACAAATCCGGGATTCACATTAAAATCAGCAATTTTATCAGTGATGGTAAAATTTTTTGTTAAATCTCCTTCAATTGTTTCACTGCCTCTTAAGTATTTGACATCTTTTATCAATAAAGAGTAATTAGCATTTTTTTGGGGGAGGACAGCATAAATATAATAATCGTCCTGGACTTTTGTTGAATCAAAAACCATCGGGATAGCTACATGACCACGATAGAAAATTATGTTGTCTTTTAGAATCGGCTCAAGAAAATTCCCTGAAACCTTTGCAATTAAAGTTTCTCCCTGGCCGAATTCTGTTTTTACACTGAACTCTATTGAGGAGATAATCGGCAGAACTAACATTAAAAAAATCAGCAAAATTGGAAAACTCTTTTTCATATATTCTTCAAGAAAAGGGAGTTAATAAATTTTGTTTTTAGGGGGGATTGGGGCAGATTTTTACATTTTTTATAATTTGAGTTAGAATATCTTTTATTCAAATTCATTCCATTTAGCTATATGTGCTTGTTCAGCTTCTAAATTTGCACTTTGAAATTTTTGGCATTCTTCATCTTCATAAGTGGAATAGCTTTGTTCTTTTCTGTCTTGTATATGTTTTTTGAGTTGTACCCGCTCAGAACGAGAGACAATTAAAAAATCGCCTGGACTGCCTGCTCTAATCCATTTACTATAAGGTTTATTTGAGTTTTTATCAATAATCTCATAATAAACCTGGCCCATAGGAGAATCAGCGATTAAATTACCAATAGTTTTTCCAGGATAGTTGTTTTCGACAATTTCCTTTATCTCTAATCTTTTCGCAATTGCTTCTGGAATTCCCCTATAATGACTTTGAAGTGGTACATCTTCTTTCATAGTCCCAGTCATAACAGTGGCAATATCATTAGGTTGGTATTTTTTGTCACTTTCTTCAGAAGTTGAATCTGAGAATAACTTTGCATTTTGTTCCAATTTTTCTAGACTATCTAAAGTCATAAAGTCACTTTTACGAAAAATTAAAAGATAGTAATTTGTATCCCCAAAACTATTATAAACAAGATAATCTCCAACATATGTCCAATTAAAAGGAGGGTTATTTCTATGGACTTGGTCAGATGCAACAGACTTAGCTAATTCTAATGAGACAGGAGTTTCTCTTGTTTCTTCTATCTTACATGCTCCGAAATTAAGATTAATAGAATCATTATTAGAAATAATTAATATTCCTACAATTGAAAAAACAATTATTAAAATTATCGTGATTAAAATAATTTTTCTCATATTAATTATAAATTTTATTTCCCAATCTCTTTCAGCTTTTTCAGAACTTCAGAAAAATCACTTTCTTCTTTTGATTTTGGCTTTGCTGAAGGAATAAGCCTTCTCACTTGCTGCATTTGCTGAGGAAGAATTCTTCTTGGCATTATTCTCTGCGGAAATCCCCCTGATGGAGGCATTCTTGGCCCAGGCCAGTTAGCTGCACTTCCTGAAGGCGCTCCAGATGAAGAAGATTTTTTAAACATAGACTTTAACCTAAACCAGTAAGGCCTTAGCTTTTCCCTGAAAATTATTCCAAGTATTACTAAAATTATTAATACAGAAAATAAAATAATCCAGAGATAATTTATACCTGGAGTTTTTTTAATACAGCAAATATCTGTACCAGAATCTCCACAATCAAACTCTGTTTGTTCTTCATCATCCCCGCAACTATAAATGCAGGTTCCATCATTAGTAACACATTCAGTAGGTGGAGGAGTTGGAATAGTTTGACAGGTGCCTAAGCTACAGCAGGTTTGCCCTGTGGATAAATCAGAAGCAGTAATTGATGTTCCTGAACATTGCTGATTAGAATTGCAGATTGTACCAGCTTTACTTAAACAAGTTTGAACAGGAGCTTGTTTGCTACAGCATTTAGATGTTCCTGCACAATCATATTGTTCTAAAATAGTTCCGCTAACTTCTGCACTTGTGCAAGTGAAAGAAGATATACAATAACCTGCTCCCTCGCAATTCATAGATGGGCTTGGGCCTATAGTTGTTTTTGGCCATCCAGCATACAAAATAAATGCAGTGTTTCTTATATTCCCTTTCCAGCATCCATCATTATCCTGCACAGATAAAAGCCAATCAAGAGCATTTGTTTTTTCCTGGCTGGAATCTTGCTGCAAAGCTAAAAGAGCAAGTGCAGTATCGTAAAACTTATCTCCTGACTCTTCCCAGTAACCGCTTAATTGTTTTGATTTTAAATTAGAATAAAACTCAGTATAACCTGTAAGAGCATACAAAAATGAATCGGGTAAATATGGTTCATTTGCGCTTTCATCTGCCATTGTAATTAAATAAGGAATGAAAGCACCAATATCTTCTCCTTGATAATCTAATACCAAAGCTGCCCATAAACTTCCTTCATAATTGCAGGAAGTTTTGCCAAAACAGACAGAGTTTATCTCTTCGGTTGTTGTTCCTTCTGCTGAAGCTGAACTTATTGATTCAGGAACATAAATTGTCTCCCCGGTTTTTTTCTTATATAGTAAATTAGTTGAGAATCCTTTATCACAGGAGATTTCAAATTGATTGCTATAACAACCATCAGCAATTTTTAGCCAGTAATTTCCCTGGGCTAAAGACAAACAGCTTCCTGCTGAGGAACTTATTTTTTTATCTTCCCCTATATTAATAGTATGCGTTGCCCCAGAATATGTTATTTTGCATTTAGATGCGCCTGATGCCTCAATTTGCAAATACCAAACAATATCTTTAGGAGTGGAATTTTGTGAGACAAGCCATTCTTCTGCCTCACTGGTGGAAGAACCTGCCTTGCTTAATGCAAAAATTGCCTGTGCAGTTGTTTTTATATCACAGTTGGAATTTGGCCAGCATTTTTCATTGTTGGATTTAGCGATAACCTGCTCCTTGCATTTTCCTATTGCAAGAAGAGAAAAAATAGCTTCTTCTAAAGAAAGAGAAGAGCATTTGTCTTCAACTTTATTTTCTAAGCATTGATATGCTTTATCAACTTTCTCGTTGCCAGTAGCAGTATTACTGCCATTCCCTACTGTTATCTGCCCGCTGGAATCATTCACTGCTGTAATTGCAAAAGACATAGTTAAGAGAATTATTATGAATAGGATATTAAGTGCAAACACCTTCTTTTTCATAAAGGATATAGATAACTATTCTTTTTAAAATTTGTTATTATGGGGTTTTGGTACAAATTTTAAAGCCACAAAATCTCAAAAGAGATTTTGATGTTTTAAAATTGGTTATTCAGGGGTTTTGGCTATTTCACTTTTATTCTCTTTTTTAATGCTGGAACTTTTGCTCTTGTCCGAATTGTTATTGCATTGTCTATCTGCAAGTGTGTTTTTTCTTACAACATAATTCACAGGGTTTTTTACCTTGCTGCATAAATCATCTGGAATGCACACCCCAAGACCTTGATAGTATTCTCTGCAATTTGGCGGAAGAACCTGCTTGTTTCTGTAACTCCAGATTAACTGGCTTTTGATATACCCTTCCTGAAGCGGATGCTCATTCTTTTTATTCCACTCAGAAATTCTTTTTTCAAGCTCCTCTTTTTCCATACCAATGGTTCTGAATAAATTGATTAAGACAAACAATGCTCTTTTTTTTCCATCCTGCATTCCCTGCAGGATTTTCTTAATGCAGGGAGGAAAATTAGTTTCTGAGAGATTAGACAGCTTTATTGGCTTGAATTCTCTTTGAGTTGTTTTTGAAAGTTCCTCATCAGGAGTTTTTTCTCTATACCAATCAAGCGCCTGCATCAGCAATTCGCTTGCTTCTCCTCTTTTTGCATCAGGGTAGAAATTTTTTACTTTTGCTTTAATAGGATTTGCATCTAAAACCTGAAAGTTTTCAATTTTATCTTTGTCTATCACTATGCTTGCCAATGCTGTTTTTTCATGAAGAGAGTAGGGTGTGCGAAATAAGTGCCTTGGGGATACCAAAATCAAGTCGGGGATTACCTGCTTAGATGCCTGCTCATCCCGGATATATTTGTTTCCAGAGGTTATCTTGGTAATCTCTTTCACAAGTTTGTCATGAATTTTTTCATTTATATAATTAACAATAATTCTCGGCCACTCGGGGAACATATTAGAAGTTTTTATGCTGTTTATTTCCAATGGGAATGCCTGCCATGGAACAATTAAATGAAAACCCTTGCTTCCTGAAAATTTCAATTCTACACTTTTTATTCCATGGAATCTTAACAATTCTACAATTAATTTAGCTGCAATTTTGCTGTAATCAATATATTTGCTATCTATGTCAATAAGCAAATCCCATCCCTGCCGGAGTTCATCAAACTGGCTTGGGTTTAAACTTGTAGAAATTTCCATTGGAGATTTCCAAATCTCCTCTGAGCAATGAAAAGAAGTTGCGCCTCTTTTTACCATTTCAAAAATATCTCCCTGATATTGGAAGCTGTCTGGGCGCTTGCCAAAACCTTCAAAATAGCGGGGAACCACTTCTCTGTTTTTGCAGAATTCAAAAATTGCTTTTTGTATGTCTGGCCGGGAATAATATAAATTGGTAATGCTTCTAATTCTTTGCTCATTGAAACTTGGCTCTTTTTTTGCATCCGGCTCTTTTTGTGAGTCCATTCTAATTTAAAATGGCTAAGGTTTAAATAATTAGCTTATACTTCAAGATATATAATTAAAGGCTATTCGTGTCGTTGACTATAACAATGCTTAAAAACAAAATGAGGTTTTTTAGAGAATGCTGGTAAAAATTGACAATCCGCAGACATTAACAAAGGTGATAGAGATTATTTCTGAACTTGTTACAGAAGTAAGGATAAAGGTTAATGAATATGGGCTTTCAATAAATGCTATAGACCCTGCAAATGTTTCTATGGTAGCGTTAAGAATACCAAAATCTGCTTTTTCCCAGTTTGAAGCAGGAAGCGAGACAATTGGGATTAATCTTGATAGTTTAAAGCAGATTCTGAAAAGATGCTCTTCTGCAAGCACACTCATTTTAGAACGTAAGGACAATCTTCTTGAAATACAAATACAAGACAGAATAAAAAGAAACTTTACTTTAAGCTTGATAGAGATTGAATCAGAAGAAAAGGAATTCCCTAACTTGGAGTATAGCAGTAAAGTTGAACTTACTTCATTGGACTTAATTGCCAGCATTGAAGATTGCGCAGTAGTGGCAGATGCCTGTTCTTTCCAGATACAAGAGGGTAATTTTATAATTGAGGCTAAGGGATTAAATTCTGCAAAGTCTAAATTCAGCGGAGATGAAGCAAAGATAGATGGCGAGAATTGCAAATCAAAATATAGTGTGGAATATCTTCAGAAGTTTATGAAAGGCGCGAAACTCTGTGAAAAAACAATTTTACAATTTGCAGATGACCATCCCATGAAGATTGATTTTAAAGCTGAAAACTTCAGCTTGGATTTCCTGCTTGCCCCAAGAGTTGAGACTGAGGATTAGACATCCAGAAGTATTTCTAATAAAGTTTATAAGTTGGATAATTCTTTAATATTTATGCTGAAAAAAAGAGGTACTCGCGCCTGCATTCGTGATAATCTTAATCAATTTGCCTCATGCAAACGCTCTACTCCCATTTTGACTTCTTATCTTAATGGAAATTTAGTAAAGTCAAAACGCTCTGCTCGCGCCCTGACTTCAAATTTTAATATAAAAGATTTAACAATAGTAAAGTCAAAACGCTCGCAAATTACCCTCTTTGTGATTATTGCGATAATTATTGTTGCAGTTATTCTACTGTTTTTTCTTTTGCGCGGGGGGATAATCCCTGAAGCTGGTGGGAAGTCTGTGAAAAATCCAGAAGCATATATTGATTCTTGTATAAAACCACATGTAGAGGAAGCTGTTGAAATACTATTAAAACAAGGGGGGAGTATTAACAACACCTTGTACAGAGAGTTTAAGTTTGAGGGGGAAAACGAATTTCAAAAAATTTCTTACCTATGTTACACACAAAATAATTATGCATCTTGCATAAACCAGCAGCCAATGTTAATACAGCATTTAAAAGAAGAAATAAAAAATTACATTGAAAATAATGTCAAATCCTGCTTCCAAGATTTGGAAACTGGACTTAAAAACGAAGGTTATGAGGTAAGTTCAGGAGATTTAAGTTTTGATGTTGAATTACTGCCTAAAAAAATTGTGATAGAGATGAATAAAGATTTAACAATAAGCAAGTCTGGGAAGATATCCCATTACCAAAAATTTAACATTGTTAGTTTAAATAACATATATGATTTAACTGTGGTTGCCCAAGAAATTATTTCACAGGAAGCAAGATTTTGCAATTTTGAACAAGTAGGTTATATGATTTTTTACCCTCAATTTGAGATAAGTAAATTCAGAACAGGGGACTCTACAATAATATACAGCGTTGAGCATAGAAAAAGCAAAGAGAGAATTGATTTTGCAGTAAGAACCTGCGTAATCCCCCCGGGAATAGGTTGAGGGAAATATGAAATTTAAGTTTAGTTTTAGAAAACAAGAACATAATGAGTCGATATTCCAAATTATTATCTTAATTGTTTCTACTTTTGCATTTGCGTTTATTATTGCCCAAAACATTCCGATTGTTTCTGCTGAAGGAGAAATAACATGGAATTGCTGTTCTAAAACAAAAGCCGGAGCAATCTGCCAGGACACTTCTTCTTCAACTTGTTCAGAGGAGTGTGCAGAAACATGCATCCCGTCTAAATGCGACAAAGTTGCAGAGTGCAAATCAGGATGTTGTATTGATGATAAGGAGGGATTATGCACTACAAAATCAACGCAAAAAAAATGTGTGGATGAAGGGGGGATATGGAAAAATAATGAAAATTGTTTAGTTCCTGAATGCCAAAAAGGATGCTGTGTTTTGGGGGGAGATGTTGAATTTGCTACAGAAAAAAGATGCGGATTGCTTGCTAATATTCATGGTTTTGAAAAAGATTTTAGAGATTTAGGAACAGAAATAGAATGCCTGGCATTAAAAGAAACGCAGGAGTGGGGCGCCTGCATCAACGGAGGAAGCTGTGTTTTTAATAGTGAGATAGATTGCGCAAATATCGGGGGGAAGTTTTCCAAAAATAAATTATGCTCTAATCCGGGCTTAAACGCTGGCTGTGAAAAACAAAAAAGTGTTGGATGCATTGAGGGGAAAGATGAAATTTACTGGTTTGACTCCTGCGGAAACAGGGAAAATATTTACAGTTCAGACAAGGACAAATCCTGGAATAACGGAGAAGTTTTGAAAAAACAGGATGCCTGCAATTCTGATGATGCGAATATTAATTCTGAAACCTGCGGGAATTGCAATAATTTTTTAGGGAGCAAATGCTCTGCATCTGAACTTGGGGGGAAAAAAGCAAAAGATGGGAATTTTATCTGCAAGAGTTTGAACTGTGTTGATGAGCAGGGAGATAAAAGAAATAATGGAGAAAGTTGGTGTGTTTATGACGGGTTTATCGGCGATGGAAAAGATGTTGTCGGGAGCAGGCACTGGAGAAACTATTGCATTGACGGAGAAGTAAAAACAGAGCCATGCGCGGATTATCGCGGGGAAATTTGCGCAGAAGAAAAAATGGAAAATGATAAAGGAGACAAATTTTCAATTGCTTCCTGCGTGCTAAATGAAGCGATGGCATGCATAAGCTATAATGGTGATTTTAACATGATGCAGAGAAAATGCAATCAGAATAAGCAATGCATGATTAAGGATGTAAACATTGACAAAGGATTTAAATTTAAATTTTGCGTTGGCGAATACCCGAGAGGAATGGACTTAAGCAGTGAAAGAGAAGGGATGCAGATGTCAGACAACCTCTGTGAAATGGCAACTCAAAATTGCACTGTTATTTATGAGAAAAAGATTTCTGGATGGAAGTGCGTTATAAACTGCGATTGTGAAGATGCAGAATTTGTTGAAAAGATGAATGATTTGTGCGTTTCTCTCGGGGACTGCGGGAACTATGTGAATTATGTTGGAAAAGGAACAGATAATATTGAATTAGCAAAAAATGATAATAAAGATAAATTTTCCTGGGAAACCTATGCACAATATGCACTGCCTGTTAAAGGGCAATTTGCAAAATTTGGAGCAATCTCAAAAGAACTTTTAGCTTCTTTAAGTAATGGAAAATTAGATGAAACTTCAATTAATCCGGCATATCTTCCAGACCAAGCTGCAATGAATATGATTAATATGGCTGGGAGTGTTAGTGGGGCGACTGGAACTATAATTTGGGCTTTAGGAGGTATGAAAGTTGTCGCAATAGGAGAGCGTATGGGTGTTGCTGTAACAGGTTTTGCTCATCCTGGATGGGCAGCACTTGGAAAAGCCCTCGGAGCAATTGGGATTGGCATGCTTGTGGCAACACTTGTAAATATGGCATTTGGATTTCAGGGAGATGCTGCAGTAATTGTTATGGTAACTGGAGCTGTTACTGGGGCGGTGCTGTGGTATATGGGGGGATGGGACCCTATTACTTTAGCAATCGCAATACTTATTGTTGTTTTATTAAAAGTATTCGGCATAGGCGAAACAAAAAAGAAAATTGTCCAGTTTAGATGCCTTCCTTGGCAGCCGCCGATTGGCGGGGATGACTGCGAGAAATGCAATGATGACAAATTAAAGCCATGCAGCGAATATAGATGCAATAGTTTAGGAACTGCATGCAAATTGTTAAATGAAAATGAGGAATATCCTATTTGTGTTGCGAGCAAAAATGATTTGAAATCTCCGGTAATTTCTCCAGGAAATATTCAAGATGGATTTAAATTTGAAAATGAAAAACTAGATTCAGTGGATATCCGAACAGCAAACGGGGAATGCATCCCTGAATTTACCCCGGTTTTGTTTTCTTTAAATACAGATGAATATGCGCAATGCAAATTAAGTTTTGAAAGAACAGATTATGAAAAGATGACAAGTAATTTTGCAGAAAAAAATTTATTTATGAAAAATCACACTGCTGTTTTTATTATGCCGAGTTTGGACAGCCTTATGATGTATAACATTTCCGGAAATGTAAAAGACAAGTTTGGAGATATAGATATGTATGTAAGATGCATAGATGATTATGAAAATGGGAAATTAAATGAATATGTAGTAAATTTCTGTGCGAGCAAAGGAAAAGACATTACCCCTGTTAAAATTACTTCTTCAAATCCGGCAAATGGCGCGGGGGTGGAATTTGGAACAACAGAAAAACAAGCAACATTCTACTTAAGTGAACCGGCAGAATGCAAATGGGATTCTAAAGACAAAGAATATGAAGAATTGGCAACTGCTATGGACTGCAACACAGAAACACTTGACTACCTCCCTCAAGGATGGACATGTTCTGCAAACTTGACAAATATTAAACTTGGAGAAAATAAATATTATATCCGATGCAAAGACCAGCCGTGGTTTGCAGAGACAAACGAAAGTTTGAGGAATATCCATCAGGAAAGCTATATTTATACATTAAAAAGTTCAAACAGCAGATTAAAAATAAATTCTGTCTCTCCAAATGGAGAGATTTCCTTCGGGTTTGAGCCAATTTCAGTTGATTTGGAAGTTCAAACCGCCGGAGGAATTGACAATGGCAATTCAGTATGCTATTATGATTTTTCAGGATATGACAACATGATACAATTTTACGACACTTTTTCAAATAAGCACAAGCAAACTTTTAATATGATGATGAGGGGAAGCAAG
>Ga0180732_1002379_pt1 | contig 10080 bp, 28 predicted proteins | sample KR11_01MetaG_FD_148674 | JGI IMG/M metagenome (GOLD analysis project Ga0180732, IMG submission 148674) | Groundwater microbial communities from the Olkiluoto Island deep subsurface site, Finland - KR11_0.1 MetaG | ecosystem: Environmental > Aquatic > Deep subsurface > Groundwater | place...
GAAAAAGAATTCTTAAAGAGCTTAAAGAACTGAAAAGAGGAGGCGGTCGTTCAGAAGAAGCAACGATGAAAAGACAGACAGCCAAATGGAAAACTGAAAGAAAAGAATCTGTTAAAGGGGCACAGGAGAGATACGAGAAGAAAGCAAGCAAGGTACTGGCTGAGAGAATGGAATCAGAACCTAAAGCAGACAGCCCTGCTTATGAGAAAGAGCTTGAGAAGGCTCAGAAGACAGCAAAGAGAAAGCTTCTGATAGCAAAGCTTAAAAGAAGCTATCAGAGAGTCAGTCCTCACGGAACTTACGTTTCAAAACTGGCAGAGAGAGCTGCTTTCGGAAGTTTTCAGAAAGCTTACACTTCAAAACAGCCCACTCATCAGCTTACTAAGAACATAAGACCTAAGAAAGTTCTTTTAAAGACTGTCTCAAGGCTTTTTCCAACTCCGAAAATAGAAAGGGGAGTTCCTTCATGGGTGACGAATCGTCCACCTATTGATATACTTGGGGCAAAAAATATATTTATGAATAAAGAACAAAGGAATCTAATAAGGGGTTCGACAGATAATCTTAAAAGAAAGAATAACAATAATAGTTTGTTTTGGAGGTGAAAGAATGGTTAATGCTTGGTTTAAGCATCTGATGGCTTATAAGAGGAAGCATAAGGCTAAAAGCCTTGAGCAGTGCATGAAAGATGCTAAAAAAACTTATCATAAGAAAAGGAGGTAAAGAATGGCAAAGGAAATAGACTGGCTTGATATGGGAAGTTCTAAAGACTTGTTTAAGGGAATGATAACAGCAGGAGTAAGCCTTGTGATACTCGGTGCTGGTCTTAAGATTTTCAAGGACTGGTTTTAGTGGAAGTAAGCTATATGCTTTGCATGGGAGTTCTTATAGAAGGAAAGAGGCTTAGCTTTGCTCATAATTACTTTGATGGAAAAATGCATGATTTTAATTCTGATGGAATCTGTCCTAATTGTTTGAGAATAAGAAGTGAGTACAAGAAGAATAAAGGTTTAAACATAAATGTCAGGAAGGAAGAGCCTAAAACTGTTTTCACAGAAGAAGACATTAACAAGTTAGAAAAGTTAACTCTTGAGATGTACAGTCCGAATAAGTGGCAGTAATTCTAAATTTCTCGTTATGCGTAACAAAAAGGTTTTTACACGAATGTTAGTTGAGAAATCATAAGAAAACTTTATTAACAAGTTAGTCTTAATAAAAGAAAAGAAGGAGGGGCTTAAACGGAAGCTTCCTTACCCCAGACAAAGAATATAAAGGCATATGCAAGTATTTAAACCTTTTCTTTTCTGGGCAGTAACAAAAAAGAGGATTGAGACGATTGGAAGAAGTAAAAAAAGAGGCAGAAAGTAAAAATTTTTACTTATATGTGTATAATCAAATAAAGTTAGGCAAATATCCTTCTAGCATTGCTCAAGAGTTAGGCATTTCCAGACAAAAGCTTAATTATTATATTTTCTTCTTAAAGGCTAAGAACCTTATAGGTAAGGTAGATAATAGAAACTATGCTGGTTGGGAAATCCTAAAAGAACTGGATGAGAAAGAACTTGTAAAAATAATAAAAGGCAGATGTAAAAAAGAAAAGCTCAATAGGGTTGAGGTTGAGAAGCCTCTTACTAATCTTCACGCTTTGGTGATTAAATTTCCCATTCTTAGTGGTGTTATCAAGGATTCTGAGTGGGAGATTAAAAATAAGTTAAAAAATTGGCTTCCAAAATACAAGGGTTTGACTTCTCTTAGTGGTTTGACTATAAGGAATAACAACAACAAGAGTATAAGTGTTTTTGCTAAGTCTAGGGATATAAAGAATTTGAATGAGGTTGATAACTTGGCTTTTAAGATTCGGGCTTATGTTTATGAATATTTTAAGGCAAAGCATGGTGTTGAGCTTGATTTGTTTAATTGTGAGACTAAAAACCTTAATCTGGCTACTGAGGATAAGAAATCAGAAGGTATGCTACGAAAGGGTGAGAAATTCGAGCTTGATTTAGGAAAGAAGGCAGAGAAAGTCTTTGAAGCTGATAAGATGGATGCTAAAGCTTGGCTTGATGGAAGTCCTTTTAAGTTTTCAGCAGAGACTAATGATAAGGAATGGAAGAGAGCTTATTTGCAGATGCCTTTTTACATTCAAGGATTAGCTGGTAGTATGCCTTCAATCGAAGAATACGCACGTCAGATAAGACTTCACATGATGGTACAGGAAGCACAGCTAAAGACTCAAAAGGCTATACAAGGGGCTATTAGGGGGCTTAGAGAGGAAATTAAGAAGTTTAGGGGTGAGAAGAATGGATTTTGATTCTGTTAGAACTGGTTTTTTGAATAGTTTAGAACAGGGTGTTGTTTGTCCTTGTTGTGGTCGTTTTAATAAGTTATATGATAGGAAGATTAATAGTAGTATGGCTTGGACTCTTTTGATTATTTATGATTTTTACAAGAAAGAAAAGAATCTTAGGAAGTGGTTAAAGGTAGAAAGTTATCTAAAAGATTTGCCGAATGTTCCAACAAGTTTAAGAGGTGATTTTCCTAAGCTTAGATACTGGAAGTTGATTGTTCAGAAAGAAGGAGAAGTAGAAGGCGTTAAGACTGGGCTTTACAAGATTACAGATAAGGGTATTAATTTTTGTGAGAATAGGATTAAACTAAGTAAGGTTGCTTTTGTGCATAACAAAATAGTTAAAGGCTTTAGTGAGGATACAATTACTATAATAGAGGCTCTTGGAGATCGTTTCAGTTATAGAGAACTACTAGGAGAAAGTCTTTTTGATGGTAACAAAACAATCTCTAGTAATTGGACTCAGGGTATGAACTTTGAAGAAAAAGGAAATGGAAAGTTTATTTGTTTCAGCGATAGCGGAGAAAAATATTATTTGAATGTTATCAAGAACTATTGTGACTGTCCAGAATATCAGTTTAGTAAGCTTCCTAAATCTTGTCATCATCTTGCTGAGTTAAATAAGAGAATGGAGGTCTTGCAGACAGCCGAGGTAAAAGAATGATTAAGGTTTTGAATCTTTATGCTGGTATTGGTGGCAACAGGAAGTTGTGGCCTGACGAACAGATTGAGGTTACGGCTGTTGAGATTGTTCCAAAAATAGCCAAGATATACCAAGATTTCTTTCCAAACGATAAGGTAATAGTGGCAGATGCTCACCAATATCTTTTGGAGCATTATAAGGAGTTTGATTTCATTTGGAGCAGTCCCCCATGCCCAACTCATTCAGGGGTTAATTATTTTCTAAATGCTCAAGGTTGTATAAGGTATCCTGATATGGGTTTGTGGCAAGAGATAATATTTCTACAGCACTTTTTTGAGGGTAGTTGGGTTGTTGAGAATGTTGAGAGTTATTATGAACCTTTTTTTAGACCGGTCCCATATAATGTTGGTAGGCATTATTTTTGGTGCAATTTTAATATCCAAGGTTATAATGGGAAATTTCTTAATATTGGAAGGTTTGGTCCAACTAAAAAAGGTAGAACTGATGAAAAGAATATTTTGATAAGAAATTGTGTTGAACCCGAGTTGGGTCTTCATGTTTTTAATTGTGCTTTCAGGACTAAGCAAAAGACTATCCAAGAGTTAGATAGTGGGGTAGTGGGGATTCCATAAGGGTTCTCCCTTGTGTTCAAAATAATGTTCCTTAGTTCCTCACAGAATTATGGAAGTGGATTGAAAGCATTGGGAGAATGGAAGTCGAGTTACCAGTCTTTATCATGTAGGATTTGAGTTCTAAAAGTTTTAGAACCTCTTTTTTTTGGGCTTCTGAGATGTTCCCTTTGTCTGAAACCACAGGTTAGTAAGATACGCAGAATAAAACTTCTGCGTAGTTTTGTTGTAAATAACATGATGAAAAACCGTAATACTTATATATTAGTTATAACATAAGCAATACTTAGGGATTCAAATGACATTCAATCGTAAGATAATCACAATAGGTCACAGCTTAGGTATATCCGTGCCGAAATCCATTTTACGTGCCTGGAATTTGAAGCATGGTGATGAGATAACTGTAAAAATAGTTAAGAAAGTAGAGAAAGAAAAGGTGGAAGAATGAGTGATGGTGTTGGTGAGGGGTATTGGATAAATTGGAATATTATTGGAGGTATAATTGCCATAGCTTTTATGTTGTTTTTGTTAGTTTCAGTTCCTTGGTCTTTTTTAACTATGCATGAGTATAAGCTTTCAGAATATTCTTGTGAACAACTTAAAGATTCGCTTCTCAACGAAGTTCCCTTATTGCATTATGATTCAGATGCTCCATTCGATGTATTAATTCAATATTATGGGTATAATAAGATTAAAGCAAATTATGACATAAGATGTGGAGGTAAGAATGACTAAGCATACTGATAGGTCCGAGTTGTTAGGTAGGAAGAGGAAGAAGAAGTTTGACTGGGCTGACTTTATGAGCAACGCTTGGACTAAATGGAGAAAGAATCAGAAGAAGCTGATAGAACGGAAAAAAGAATGGGATAAAGAAGAGCATGAAGCTTACGTTGAAACTATGAAAGCAGGAGCTAAAGAGATAGGAAAGAAGAAAGCAGAGAAGAAAATAGAAGAGGAAGTTAAGAAACTGGATGGGGGTGGAGGGTTTGGGTTCTAAAATAGATATTGGATTGGCATTTTGTATTTATGCTACTATCATGGCTATGGGTTTCCTAGTTTTTGTCCTCCTTTTAAAATCTTCTATGTCTATTTGGTCTAGGGCTTTTATTGGGATAATACCAATTTGTCTTGTTCCATTATCTTTATTGCTTTCAAAATCAAAAATTATTCATAAGATAGCTTTAGGTGATAAAATTGGTTTCTAAGAAGAAAAAACCTATGAGTTGGTTGGATTTTTTGCGTAGGTTTGTTAATCTAATCGTGTTTTCTGTCATAATTACAGTATGGATTTATGTGGGATTATCTTATTCTTTGTTAACTACTTCCAACACTCGTTTTACACTAATGATATATGCGTTAGGTATGTGTTATCTTCAAATTGTTAATACGTGCTATTGGTTATTTGACATTAATCTAGTAACTATGAAATGGGGTAGCAAGAAATGACAGAAGAAAAGCCTAAGATTCGTTTGAAGAACTTTGTTGAGACTTATCGTGCAATTAGGAAGTTAGGTTTTAAAGAGGTTTGGTCTCGTTGGAAGCTTGCTTATATGATGACTCCTCAAGATGAGATTCTTAAAGGTCAGCTTCGTTTCTTTGCCATTATAATAGCTGGTCTTTGGATTACCTCTTTTTATCTTGTTTATCTTGAGAAGTGGGTTTTCCTTCCTGCCTGTCTCGGCACTATAGGTCTTCTTTATTATCAGGCAAAGCCTGTTCTCATTCAGCTTATGCAGTACAAGAAGATGGAAGAAGATATGGAAAAGGTGGTTGAAAAAGAAAATAATGAAGAAGATAAAAAGAAAGAGTTGATGGAACATACAGCAATTACTAATATTAAAAGTTCTTATGAGTTAGAAAAAAGTCTTAAAGAAATAAGAGAATTGGAAGATAATCGTTTTGTGGGGGTGAATCAGAGTGAATAAGAAAGGTTTTGAGCTTGATATGACAGTTCTTGTCATTGCTTTGGGCTTGTGGTTTGTTTGTATTGTTTTGTTTCTTGGAGTCTTTGCAGCTACTAAGCAGAAGCTTCCTGGTGGCATTCCTATGTTTTTGGGAATAGCTGCTTGTATGCTGCCTATCGCTTATGGTATGGCTTATGGTTATTTTGGAGGTAGCTGATGGAGACTTATAACATTAAAGACATCTGGGTATGCATTGAGTGTGGCAGGTTTGGTTATTCTGATTTCAGCAGGTTCAGAAGCCATACTAAGAGAATAGGTATTAGTGCGTTGTGCAATGGCAAGGTTGTCAGGTTCGAGACTTATCTTAGGAAGGTAAAAAAGTAAAAGAAAAAGAGAAGGATTTGGGCAATAAAAAGGTAAAGATGAAATGTAAACGTAGAAAATTTAGAACATCTTATTTTTGGTGGGGAAGATGAGTTGGTTTGGCAACAAGTTTTTTGAAATAATCTTTACAGGTTATTTCATATTAGCTCGTATAGTTACGTTGCCTTTAATTCCGTTTTATAAGAAGGTAAGAGAATGAAAATAGAAATTAATGATAAGATAATAATGGAAATATGTCTTTCTGCTGATGGAGGATGTCTAAGTTGTGCTATTGATGTTCTTAACGCTTTTGAAAACCATTATCCAGAAATAGATTATGAGAATATTAAAAAGCTAATTCAAGAGAAATATAAGAGTGCGTCTATGGGGGAATTGCTTGATTTAGGGCTAAGAAAAAAGGAGAAGGTAAGAGAATGAACAAAAAAGGTTATTGGGGTGAACTGACATGGGGAGGAATACTACTTAATTTTTGTTTCATATCCATTATTATCTTAAGTTTGCTTTATTTTTTCCTTCACATAGAGGTCTTTACTTGTGTTGCCGAAAGTGATTATTGTTGGCATAACAAACAAAAATGTATCGAAAATAATGAGAGCCTTACTTACAAATACGAGTGTTCCTTATGCAGAAAAGTGACGGGCTTCCAGGAATTTGGAGGTTCAACAATGCCTACCATTTGTAATGATATTTTCAGAAAGTATCCTTACACGCCAAAGGTGATAGAATGAAGTATGGGGGACAGTATTTTGTTATAGGAACGATAATCGGCGTTTACATAGTCGGCTTGTTTGATGGGGTTAGTCTTATGGCTAATGCTAGATTAAGTTGGGGTGGGGTTATTCTTGGGTTCGGATTAGGTTTTTTAGTCTTTCATTATAAGATTAAGTTAGTTTCAGAAAAGGAGAAGGTGTAGAGAATGAAAATCGTCAAGTTCAAGACGTGGGTTAGCCCTTATCATCTTGAAAGCACTGATGGGGTGAGAGGTTTTTATTATCGCCGCAAGTTGAAAAAGGCTTTGGAACTTGCAGAAAGAGGCGGTGTTGCTCTTGACCTTGGTTGTGGAACTGGCAATTTTCTTCCAACCCTTTCAAAGTATTATAATGAAGTTGTTGCTCTTGACAGGAAGTTAATAGTAGGAAGCAATGTTAACGGCGTTTCTTATGCTGATGGAGCTTGGGATAAAAATTACATAATGAAAACCTTGGTTAACGTTGTAGAGGATATGGTCAGGATAGAAAGATTAAATAACGTTAGAGTAATAGAGGCTGATGCTTTAAAAACAGGTCTTCCAAGCAACTATTTTGATGTAGTCTTTATGATGGATGTTTTAGAGCATATAAAAGCAGAAGACAGGAGAGCTGCCTTGTTTGAAGTTGAGAGGGTATTGAAGCCAGATGGAATATTAATAGTTTCTATACCTAATAATGGAAGCAAGGTTTTGCAATTCATACTGAAGCTTTACGGTATCAAGGACTTGCATGAAGGATTCAGGTGGGAAGAAGCTGGTTGGGATTGTCAGAGCATATTCAGCAGCAAAGGCTTTGTTAGGTATCCGAGCTTTTTTAGTCTTAGCTTCTTGCTTAAACTGCAAAAGAGGGATAGATGAGTGCTAATTATGTTACTTGCAAGTGCGGAAACATGGTGATAGTTAAGAAGCCTCACGATTTTAGCAAATTGCCCTACCCAAGTTGTTTAGCAAAAGATTTGAGGTCTAAGTTTTTGAGTATTTATCCTAATCTTCCTATTCCTGAAAGAAGCCAAGTTATAGTAATAATTGATGATGAGCCTTACAGTTGGAACGTAGTATATAATGAAGTAAAAGCTAACACAGAACTTGGAAAGGCGATGTTAGAAAAGATGAACAAGATGGAGTTGATATGAAATGAAAGGACAAAAAGAAAAGGATTTGAAAAGACTTGAAAAGAGACAAAAAGCAATCAATCAAATAATAATAAGTGCTATTCTTGAACAACAACAATATGGACAATTATGTCCTCAAACAATACAATCATTAAAGGAGTTTTTAAGATGAGAAAACAAAAAGAAAAGGATTTGGAACTTGTTAAGATTAAAAAAGCGTTTAATAGTGATGATTTTAAGAAAAAGATGAGCAAAGCAATAATCAAAGAAAAAGAAAAGGATTTGTTTGAAGAGTTTGATGAAGTGGGTAAGGAAAAGAGGAAGGAGTATATTGATTGGGTTAAACAAGTTTATTACAAGAATATTCCAATTAGGAAGGTTGATGACAATGCATTGCACAAAGTAATTAGTTTTGCTTGGCAAGATGGGATTAAGGAAGGTCGTGTGGGCGTCATACGAGAAATAGATAAGTTGTTTGATAAACATAATGCTAAAATAATGGAAGGTAGTGCTTGGATTACAAAGAAGGAGTGGGAGGGTTTTAAACATGGCAAAAAATAAACAAAAAGCAAAGGAATTGGAAGTGGAAGAAGAAGTTTGTTTTTGTGGTCATAAAGCAAAATATCACGAGAAAGAAGGATGTTACTTTATTAATGAATATCACGAACATTGTCCTTGTAGAAAATTTAAGAAGGTGAATTGAATATGGTAGTTAAAAATAAACAAAAAGAAAAGGAACTTGAACAACCTGAAATAACAGGGATATGGGTGGTTTATAATAATTTAAGGATAAATAATGATATACAAAAATTATTGTGTAACAAGGAAATTGAATCGATGTTTTATTCTTCTATTTGTAATTGTGATATTTATAAGTTTGGCAAGAAGGAAGTTTATATGAGATGAAAGAAAAAGAAAAATTAAGGATTGGTGTGTTAAGAGGGATTGCGGGTATTAATTAAAGTAAGAGGAGGTTGGCAAGATGCTTGATTATAAGGAGAGGTTGGAAAGGATTAAGACTATAGTCAAAATTATTAGCGATAGTATGGAACCTAAAAATATGGGTTTCGGTATTATGAGTCATCCCCTGATAACCTCGGAGGTTTTTTTTAATGATGAGGGTGGGTTGGAAATGTTAAAAACTCAGCAGCAAAAAAATAATATTCTCACCAAACATTACGAAATTTTGGATAGGATGGATAATATCGAGAGTGTTTTATTCTATATTAGCAAACCTTATCGTATGCAGGTTTTAGAGATTATTAAGTCATTACTGCCTATTGAGGAGTTTAGCTATTTTTTAGGGAGAATTTGGGTTTCGACAGAATTTCCAAACCACGAAAAAATTAATATTTTAGTTGGAATGTTTTTAGATGCTGACAAAAAATTCCTTATGACGGCGGAGGACTTGAATTTCTTGGAGAAGCAACCTGATAAGATTTTGGTTTTTCGAGGGATTCAGCCAAAAGCTAAGGTTAGGGCGCTAAGTTGGACTTTAGATTATAAAAAGGCTAAGTGGTTCGCTCATAGATTTGGTAAGGGTGGTGAGGTTTACTCGGCAGTTGTTAATAAGGAGGATATATTCATGTATAATAGTGGTAGGGGCGAAGCTGAGGTTGTACTTAACCCTTATAAGCTTAAAATGATTAATAAGGTTGATGAGTCAAAATATGAGGTAGACGTTAATGAAGTGTCTGGTGGAAAATTCAAATGAGACTAGTGGTTGTATCCGAAAGACAACGAATTTATTTTAAAGATATAAGAGAAGATGTGGATAATAGATTGAATGGTTTGAAGAAGGAGTGGGAGAGTTTTAAGAAGAAATGAGTGAGATAGAATGGTCTGATTGGGCTATGCTTATAACAATAGGTTTGTTTATGGTTTTTGTAGTTTTGAATCTCATGAAAGGAGGATGAAGTATGAGGATTAAAACAATAATGATTATGTTGGCTGTTATGTGCTTTATCTTTTACTTATATTTCACTATGCCAACATACCATGAGATTTTTTTTGGCAAGGATTATTATGATGAGAAGTGCGGGAATTGTGGGTCTAACATAACATTTGCTCAAGGTATGAAAACCTTAATTAAGTACGTAACGCCTAAAGGAGATGTTGGAACGTGAAAGCTTTGAAAGTTTTGGACATTGTAATATTCCTTTTAGTCTTCGCATTCTTTGTATTGGCAGTTGGTAGGGGTTTGGGAGTGTTGACTGGGGAGCAAAGGGCGTTAGGTTCTGGAGCTTGGATGATTTTTAGTTTGCAATACCTTGCTTATGTTTTTAACGAAACATTCTTCAAGACAGCGATAGC
>Ga0180732_1002380_pt1 | contig 10075 bp, 11 predicted proteins | sample KR11_01MetaG_FD_148674 | JGI IMG/M metagenome (GOLD analysis project Ga0180732, IMG submission 148674) | Groundwater microbial communities from the Olkiluoto Island deep subsurface site, Finland - KR11_0.1 MetaG | ecosystem: Environmental > Aquatic > Deep subsurface > Groundwater | place...
CCACATCCGAGTCAAGAAGCCAGACCTTTACTTTGATCCCTGCATCTTCTATCTTCTTTTTTAATAAATAGTTCATTCCGTCGCTCTCTGAAAGCGCTATCTCCCTGCCCGGATTTCGTGTATACTCACCGATACTGAGCGCATCCCTTTCTATTACTTCAAGCAATCCGTGAAGCACCGCTTCCTCTATAGTATTTCCAGAGGCAAGACCGTTAGTGTTGCTGCGAAAAAGTTTAATTCCGTTACTTGAAGTGTATGGGTGGAAGACCGCATTGGCAGGAACGAAAACGTCTATATCGTCCATTATGTCGTGCCCCATTACCCATTCAAGACTTGTGAACTCTGTGATGGGTTGGGGCATAAGCAATGCGTCCGGGTATAAAGCAGGATAGCTCTCGCTCAAGGATTCGTATGTATCCACAACTCTTTCACTGTTAAGCTGTACTCCAGGCAGGTTAATGCTAACTTCGGGTTGCTCTGCAAGACAGCGCTCAAAGCTTTCCATGATGGCTGATATCCTGGCGTTGGTATCAGTTATTCCTTTTCCTGAATATATTGAAATAGCGCCATCTGCGGCGCTTGGTCTTATGGCTGAGAATACAGGGATGCCAACTCGGTCAAGATCTGTGATATTAGCTATTCGCGTTACGCCTATTGTAGGGAGCAGTTTTGTGGTCCTTTCCAGGGTCGCTTCGGGAGACAGCACCCGCTGGGTGCCTTCAAGATACCTGATATCCGGGTCTATCTGTATTTTACTCATTTTTGCAATCTTATTGGATAAGGGTTATATATCTTGTGATGACGTATATTATACAGAAGTTTATATTTAAAACGAAAGGAAACGAGGTATTTAAATGACAGATGATTCAAGAATCTCTGAACTTGCAAAGTTAGCAAAGCCAACGGTCAAAGTGATCGGTCTTGGAGGAGCAGGCTGCAATATAGTGTCCTGGATAAGTCAAAAAGGTGTTGATGGAATAAAGACCATATCTGCAGACACTGACGCTGTCCATCTTCTAGCAGCAAAAAGCGATGTGAGGATACTTATGGGTGAAAAGGCCTACGCGGATGCGGCGGGTATCCCGAACGTGGCTCTGAGGCGGCAAGGGAGAGCATTAATGAAATAAAACAGGAGCTTGCAGGTTCGAACCTTGTGTTCATTATCGCAGGACTGGGCGGGGGTTCAGGCAGCGGCGCTGCGCCAATTGTGGCAGACGCAGCACGCGAGACAGGGGCCCTTACTATTGGATGCGTGACTATCCCGTTCGGCTCTGAAGTCGTGAGGCGCAAAAAGGCGACATCAAGTATTAAAGCGCTCAGCAACAAATGCGATTCAGTGGTCGTTATTGATAACTCCAAGCTCAGGACATCTTCAGGTGAGATGCCTCTCAAAGAAGGTTTTGCGGTCGTGAACGCGCTTGTGGGCTCATTTATAAAGAACCTGACCGAGACTATAATCCATCCAAGCCTTGTGAACATCGTCTATTCAGACATGCGCTCAATCATGGAAAGAGGCGGTATATCTGCCATCGGCATCGGCGAGGCAGAAGGCGAGAAGCGCATAGAAAAAGCGGTTGACCAGGCGATATCAACGCCGCTTCTTGATGTAACTGATCTTTCTTCTGCGTATGGCGTGCTTATCCACATTATGGGCGGAGAGGACCTGACGCTTGGCGAGGTCGCGCATGCTGGAGAACTGATGCTTGAGAAAGCCCCGAACACAGGACGCATCATCTGGGGCGCTAAGGTGGATGAGTCGCTGGCAGGACAAGTCAGGGTGACCACTGTGCTGACAGGTATATCGGACCCGAATAAACTGAAGTAGGTAACTTACTTTTGAACATCTGGCGCATATCAGAATTGTATGAGTTCTTATCATTTTTTAAATGCCGCTATTTATTTAACTGTGTTTTCATATACCAGAGCACAGATAATCGGAGAAAAAAATGCACCTTACCCTGAAAGAGCATATTGACAGCCTTTGTGATTATACATATACTTTCACATTGAATAACAGCAGATGCCGTCCTGACAGTATGATACCATCGCAGCAAGGCACAGATCATACATTCAAAGACCTTGTTGATGAATTAAAAAGCGGCGGGGATGTCAGGATTCGCGGAAGCGCGGGAAAGCGGCTGGCTTTTGGCATGGGCGTTTACCTTAAACAATTCGGAGGGACAGGAGAAGTTGAAATGGCAGGTAAACTCTATATCGATGGAGATGCTGGCTCTGAGATGGGGATGGGTATGGTCTCTGGAGTAATATATGTTAAAGGGAATGTGGATGAGCCTCTTGGGAACGTGGTCGAGGTAGTCTCAGATGAGCCGGGCTACCGAAAGTTCAGGTCTATAACAGAAATTCTCTGCAAAGGGCCGGGAAAAGATACCCCTGTAAAAAACAAATATGACGAGGCGAAAAAACATCTTATACTGGACGACGGCATACTCCGTGGCACGATAGCCGCGCGGTGTTATTGTGATGGGCTTGTTTCGGTGGAAGGCGACGCCTATAACGGCACAGGGCTTTTGATGCGAAAAGGTGTGGTTCATGTGATGGGGGACGCTGGAATGAACGCGGGTGCGCATCTTGACGGGGGCGTTGTCATTGTGGATGGCATAGCAGGTGAGTTCGCTGGAGCGTACATGAAGACAGGAACGCTGATATTGAAGGACGCAAAGGTCTTTGCCGGGGCTAACCTGAAGGACGGGGCGATCTATGCGAAGAAGAAGATAAGGACAGCTCCGCCTGTGGAGGAAGTGACGATGTCACAGGATGATGGAAAGGTGATAATGAGGAAACTTGGCATCGGGCATGTGGAGGCCATGAGTTATCATAAGTACGGGATAGTGAGGGAAAAGCTTGTGAGGATGAGGGATGGGAGCGTAGTGGTGAGAAGGACGGAGTAGGTTTTAAAACTATTTAATCTACATAATACGAATATTTTTAAAACCAGAAACCCTATGTGTATCACATTAAGGAACTTAAAAGGGTTTTGATGATAAAGAGTTTGAAGGAAATACCCAGGATAGGAGAAAAAACCGCCAGCCGGTTAATTGAACATTTCGGCTCGGAAAACCAGGCGCTTGATGCGATATTAAATGGGGACATCGCAATTTTAAGCGAAATAGAAGGGATGACAGAAAGATCTGCTATCTCTCTTGTACTGGAAGCATTTGCTGCAAATGAAGGTTTCAGTATCAGGGATTTTCTTAAAACCGGGGAAACCTACGAAATATATAAAAATATCATGGGATTGATATCCGAATGCGCGCACACGGGATATGCAAAAAGCAAAATGCAGTTATACTTTCCATACCCGTCAAGCAGGAAAGACAGGATAATCAAAACACAAAAAGAGCTTGAAAGTATTATAGATACTGCAGGTAAGCTGGACGAGGGGGAAATTTCAGGCTTATTATCTAAAGTAAGACCAGTAAAAACAGGCATCAACATCCCGGTAATAAGGGACAGGGTCATAATCGCTACCACGCCGCAGGAGTTCGAAGCTGGCAAGAATTTCCCGGTCTCAGTCCACATGGTTTCAGATGTAAGAGAAGCTGTAGACACTGCGCGCGGTTATTCTTATGTTTTGATAAGCAGCACTCTTGCTGGCATGGATTTTCCTGAGGACATCGATGTTGAGGTCGTGGATATAAGGAAACTGGAGACCTGGCAGGTAGCGCCTGAGAAAGAACTGGCTTTCTTTTCGAAAAACCTTGAATCGATAAACTGCGCGATTTCTGTGTTCAGGACGATCAGGAAGAGCGCCCCGGATTTTTGCAGTAAGATAAAAATGGATGATATCGAACGACTGTCTTTGGGTCTCTCAAAACTCTGCGCAGATTCAGGCTTAAGGGGCGGGATAGATCGTGAAATAGACCGGTGCAGCCTGATATATGAACGTTTGAACGAGGCTGTTGCAACGGCAGAAAATCAGGCTGCCCTTGAATTTGGTTCTCTTATTGAAAAAAGTTCAGTTACTGTTAAGGGTTTTGATCTCCTTACCGCAATGGATGGAAGCGCTAACCAGCTTTTTGAAAAAGAGATCAGGGAGAAATATAATACAGTCACGGCTAATGCCACTCGAGTTCTTGCGTCTGAACTTGGACTGGATCCGACTGAGTCTCAATTCATTAATAATTTCTTCGATGATGAGGTTTCGCATCCTGTCAGGGTGAACAGGCGCGCTGTGGACATGCTGAAAAACCATCTGCTTAGAAGAATTAATTCGAGAAAGCTCGTCCTTTTAAGAGATAGCGCGCGCGAGCTTTCAAAACTTAAAGATACTGCTTCCATCATCGTGCGAGAAGTGCTTGACTTTGATGTGGGTTACTCAATAGCATGTTTTTCGCGCAGGTTCAGCCTTTGTATGCCGGTGATCAGCGGCAGCGGCATAGGGATCGAAGGCGGGAGAAATTTATTTCTTGAGGATGCCGTGCCGATAAATTACACAGTTGGAGCAACGAGCTTTAATGGCAGTATTAAAAAACTCAAAGACGCCCGCGTTGTCCTGTTAAGCGGTGTGAATTCGGGAGGGAAGACTTCCACGCTTGAGCTGCTTGCACAGACCGTGATACTTGCACATATGGGTTTTCCCGTGCCTTCACAGCAGTGCGAGTTAGGTCTTGTTGAGGAATTCTACTATTTCGGGAAGTCAAGAGGCACAATGGACGCAGGGGCTTTTGAGAGTACAATTAGGAATTTCTCTGCTGTAGCGAACAAAAAGAGCAAGATAGTCCTTGCCGATGAGATGGAATCCATCACAGAGCCGGGCGCATCTGCAAAGATAATCTCCGGGATTCTTGAGGAGCTTGATGATAACAACGGTATCGGCGTATTCGTGAGCCATCTTGCAGAAGCGATACTTAAGAATACAGACCGTGAGATCCGAGTGGATGGGATAGAAGCAAAGGGTCTTGATGAGAACTTCAATCTTATCGTGGACAGGAACCCGAGGTATAATTATCTTGCGCGAAGTACACCTGAACTTATCGTGGAGAGGCTGGCGAGGAAGGAAGCAGGAAATGAGTTTTATGGCAGGTTGTTGAGGAAGTTCAAGTAGTTCAGAATTGAGGAAATTAATTCTGGAAATGGTATAGTTCTGGAATGAGAAAAAAGTATAATACGCTTAGTAACTATTTTAGAATACAGGGGTTTTAAAAAATATGCCATACGAACAAAAAAACTTTGAAGCTCTGCTTGGGACGAGTGGTCTTAGCGATACTCTGCTGAAAAACCATTTTACACTGTACCAGGGCTATGTAACGAACACGAACAAAGTCAACGACACCATTAGCGCTCTTGCAAAGGAAGGAAAGACATCTACTCCTGAGTACGCAGAGCTAAAGCGCAGGTTCGGCTGGGAGTGGAATGGGATGAGGCTGCATGAGTTATATTTCGGAAATATGGTCAAAGGCGGCAAACCCATCGATAGTAATTTATCTAAAAAGATAGCTGCGGAATTCGGCTCTTACGAGAACTGGGAAAAGGATTTCAGGGCGACAGGAGCCATGCGGGGCATAGGATGGATCGTGCTGTACCATGACGCTGCAGCAGGACGTCTCTTCAATACATGGATAAATGAACACGATGCGGGACATCTCTCCGGCGCGACGCCACTTCTTGTCATGGATGTATTTGAGCATGCCTACATGGTGGATTACGGGCTCAAGAAAGCGGATTACATCGAGGCTTTTTTCAAGGCTATCGATTGGATGGCAGTCGGGGCAAGGTTAAAATAGGAGAAATCGTTTAATTTTTTTTACAGCTATTTCTGTAACTCCATATCCTCCCCGCAGCATACAAGAGTTCCTCCTCCAGCCTTTGTTACAACTACTTCGTTCCCACAAATATTGCAAATGTATTTTTCACCGGTATTCTTAACGCCCATGATCTTACCTCCATAACATTATTTGTTCTGGTAAGATATATATTCTTTCACCCATAATCTCTTTGAAACCGGAACAATATCCTGATACACGATAATAACCGCAAAAAGCAACTATGAGCGTCATTACAACATTTGTTTTCTATTTTCTTGCCTTCGCAATCATACACAGCCTGCTTGCTGCGGATTTTATCAAAAAAAAAGTGGAAGTCAGACTTAAGGGCAATTTCCGGTTTTACAGGATCATCTATAACATCTCAAGTTTTATCACAGCTGCGCCTGCTTTCTTTGTATGGATAACATCATCATCTTCGACACCTCTGCTATACAGCGTCCCTGGATGGCTGTTCCCATTTTTAATATTGCTTCGCCTTCTTGCGATCGGATTGGTCGTGTATGCTGCATTCCAGACCGACCTTCTTGAGTTCGCAGGGTTAAGGCGGAGTAAAACTGAAGGAAAGCTGATAACAGGCGGAGCATACGGAATAGTCCGCCATCCGTTCTACTCTGGAGGTATTGTCCTGATCTTCACACAGGCTGAAATGACGATACTTGATTTCACGGCAGCAGCGCTTGTTTCTATTTATTTCATTGCAGGCGCATACATCGAAGAAAGGCGTCTTGTTTCTGCGTTCGGGGATTCGTATAGGAAATATCAGCAGCATGTTTCTATGTTCGTCCCGGTAAAGTTGATCGTTAATAAGATAAAAGGTGCCATCCGGTGATATGTTGAGGTAAATATGTCTCATCTCAGAGGTTACTCCCAGGTAGTAACAGCATGCATCCTGTATGGGCTAATAGGAATTTTTATAGAGCTGATAGGTGATATGCCGATCGGCTCCATAATCTTCTACAGGCTGCTTTTCGGGCTTTCTGCAATAACCCTGTATCTTGCTGTGTCAGGCAGGTTTTTCGAGATGAAGCTGAAAGAAAAAAAGAGCCGTCTGCTTATGCTCGGGTTGTTCGAGGCTGTGGCGGTGCTTGCTTATTTTTATTCGGTCAGGTACACCTCTGTTTCCATGGCAGTCCTCCTGCTATACACAGCGCCAATTTATGTCAGTCTCCTGTCCCCCCTCTTACTGAAAGAGAAGAGCACGTCTCGCAGCATTATCGCGCTTGCGCTGTCCATTACAGGAGTCGTAATGATAGTACAGCCGCAAATCCTGAATAATGGCAATTCCATCTCAGGAATAGCGTTTGGCCTTGCCTCGGGTCTTTTATATGGCTTGATGATAATGACATCCAGGAGCCTGAAAGATAATTATACAGGCATAGCCCAGGCGACATGGTCGATGATAGTATCACTGATAATATTTTCACCTTTTGCCTTTGCCGTAAGTGCAGATGGACTGAAAAACGACATGCATCTTCTCATATTGTTCGGACTGATACCCACAGCTATTGGCGGGATACTTTATTTTAATGGATTGAGACTGGTAAAAGCGCAGAGCGCCAGTATAATCAGCCTGCTTGAACCATTAAGCGCAGTGGTCTTGGCGTTCATTATCCTGAGTGAACCTGTTGCTTTTACCACTGTTATCGGGGGAGGGTTCATACTGCTTGGAGCTGGAATATTAAGCAGGGAAAGCAAATCGAAAAATGGATCCTCAGCGGGGTTGCAGTTTCATTGATGGTGATTTCTCAAGTACGGTCTTAAGTTTCATATTGCCCTGTCCCCTCCACAATTCTACAGTGATACTGTCCCCGACTTTATGTTTATTCATAACTTTTATCAGGTCGCGCACGCTGTTTATCTGCACATCGTCCATGCGTACAAGGATATCTCCTGCGGTTATGCCTGATCTGTCTGCTTCACTTCCTGGCAATACTTTTGTCACCATTACCCCTTTCTTGACAGACAGGTTGTAGTACGCCACCATCTTGGGATTTACATCAACTGCATTCATGCTTATCCATGGTCTTATGATCTCGCCATGCTCCCTGAGCTGCTCTGCTATCCACATGGCCGGCTGGATGGGTATTGCAAAGCCGATCCCCTGGGCAAATGGTATAATTGCACTGTTGATCCCTATCACCACACCTTTACTGTTGATAAGAGGTCCACCACTATTGCCTGGATTGATAGCAGCATCGGTCTGTATCAGTCCTTCCATGAATGTAGCTTCGGTCTGTATGGAACGGTTCAGCGCGCTGACCACCCCTGCTGTAACAGTAGGTCCTCCTACAAGACCAAGGGGGCTTCCGATCGCTATTGCCATCTGACCTATCCTGAGGTTATTGTTTTTCGCCATATCAGGCACTGGCAGGTCACCAGCATCTACATGGATCACAGCGAGGTCCATAATAATGTCAATGCCCCGCAACTCTCCCGGTAACGTCCTGCCATCTTCCAGGGTCACTTTTATCTCGTGCGAACCCAGCACCACATGCGCATTTGTGAGTATGCAACCTTCCTTATCGATAATGAATCCTGAACCCACGCCCGGGACAGGGTGAACGTGCAAGTATGCGTCTTTAATCAGCTTTACCTCACTTATGTTCACCACGCTCGGTATTACCTTTTCCACTGCCGCTGTGACCATATCGTCAAAATCTATCATAGTTGATCCCTGTTCTTTGATTTCTCTTTATCGTATTTTAAATCATTCATTTGTATAAGATTTTTAAAGAAAGAATACATAGTATGGAAGATGGACATTCTAATCGGTAATGTAAACCTCGATACTACATTTCCGGGCTTTTTTATCTTCGGCATCCTTGCAGGACTATGTCCCTGCAACAGCGTGCTGTGCCTTGCCCTCGTGGGTTATGTGACCGGGGATAATAAAGCAGAACGAAATTTCGGTGATTCGCTTCTTCTCACACTCCCTTTCGGTCTTGGCACACTGCTTATCATCGTGCCTCTGGGCGGCATCGTTGCGTTTCTAGGAAGAAGCGTTGTTTTGTTTGATGAACGCATAGCCTATGCACTGGGCAGCCTTGTGCTTTTTCTAATGGCGCTGCAGTTCTTCGGCGCGTACCACATGCCAGTGAAAAAAGTATTCCGGAGCCTGCGCCTGCCCCCCTCGACCACACCGCTGGGAAAGCCATACGCACAAAGCTTGAAGAAAAAGGCGTCCTGATCGACCGGATGCTGGGGATAATACTGGTATTGGCAGCGATATATTTCCTTTTCCTTGCTTTGAATTAGTCTTCACAAGCTTTATACCGAGCAAATTTTTCGCAATTGTATGAAAACGAGCGCAAAGAGCAGTCACGGACTGCCGAATAGAATTCGAGGGCATCAGGAGGATGCTCATGAATTTTGTATTCTCGTTAGTTCGCTTCATTTCTATGTTTAAATTCAAGCGCAATAGCACTTATTAAACGCGAAGATGTTCTAATAATTCTTCTAGCGAAACTCCTGCTTGATTCATTATACTTTTAAGAGTGGATCTCTTGACAGGGTTATGTAATGGCACAGTAACTGTTGCTTCCCTTTTTTGCATAAACACATGGCTTCCTTTTTGCCGTACTATGATGAAACCCATCTTATTCAAAGATCTGATGATTTTTTTTACCAGATACGGAAGGAAGTTTAGGCACTTGCAACTTCCACCTTGAAGACTTCAGTATACGACCGCGCTTGCTCCTGTGAGACTTTAAGAACTAGTTGAATTGCTTCTTTAATATTTTCGAGAGCTTCTTCTTTTGTATCTCCCTCACTTATCGCAGCAGGAAGTTCAAGACATTGGGCGGTATATCCACCTTCATCAGATTCTTCAAGTTTTACTGTGAATTGCATGTTCGATAATTGGATTTGTAGTTATTAAAACTATAGTATATAGGTCGTTACTATTCGCGCCTATTATAGCGCTAGAAAAAAGTTGTTTTGGGTTCCTATTGCCTCCAGGAGCATAAAACGCCTATCGCTGAGTAGAGTAAGCGAGAGGTCTTTCAACCTCCAACTCCTCGTCAAACCGTACATGCGGATTTCCCGCATACGGCTTTCATCTGTCATATCCCATAACAGGAGGCAGAATTCTCTTACAGACAATCCCGCCGGTTTTGACTATCAGCATTTATTCTACCACTCTTCACGATCTGTTGCCAGGTGGCGCTTTCGCTTACTCTTTTCAGCGGCTTACCTTTCTGGTATATTACTATCCGATTGGTGTTATCATGCTGAAAAGAGTAAGCGAAAGCGCCACCTGGCAACAGATCGTGAAGAGTGGCGCTTTCGCT
>Ga0180732_1002381_pt1 | contig 10071 bp, 5 predicted proteins | sample KR11_01MetaG_FD_148674 | JGI IMG/M metagenome (GOLD analysis project Ga0180732, IMG submission 148674) | Groundwater microbial communities from the Olkiluoto Island deep subsurface site, Finland - KR11_0.1 MetaG | ecosystem: Environmental > Aquatic > Deep subsurface > Groundwater | place...
GGCGTATGAAGATTCATATTTTGGTACCTCTTCTTATTATGTCGGAGCTTTGCTTTTTGATCACTGGAACTTGGAACCGCTGTATGTTCAGATGCTCAAAGGCTTGGATTATGAGCGGGATTATTCTCCTAAGCTGCAGGAATATATAGAAATTCTTGATGTAATACGAGAAGCCATCAACGTAAAAGAGATACTGACGAATGAGTCTATTCAAAACGCAAGTAAGATGGTCACATTAATGGGGCTTGATGCATCTTATTTTGAAAGTGTTGCAAGAAGAGTAAAACAAACTTATATACAAAATTCAGATAAAAGGGAAGCCTAAAGATGATGCAAAACTTTGACGGGGTTAAAACGCCATGTTACATATGCGAAGAAGAACTTCTGGAAAATAATTTAAAAATTTTTGAGTACGTACAAAACAAAAGCGGAGCGAAAATAATTTTAGCGCTCAAAGGCTTTGCCATGTGGAGTACATTTCCTCTCATTGAAAAAACTCTAAAAGGTTGTACAGCGAGCGGTCTTCATGAAGCACTCTTGGCACGAGAACATTTCAAGGGAGAAGTACATACTTACTCACCTGCGTTTAAAGATGAAGAGATTGAAGAAATAGGAAAAATATCTGATGACATAGTTTTTAATTCACCAAATCAGCTTTTCAAGTACGTAGAGAGAGTGAAAAAGGTAAATCCTGAGATTAAAATATCTTTGAGAATTAATCCGGAATATTCTGCATCTCCAAAAGATATCTATAACCCTTGCGGGGTGTACTCGCGTTTAGGGACTACTTTGGCAAACTTTGATGAAAAGGTCTTGGAATATGTAGACGGACTGAATTTCCATGCACTTTGTGAGCAAAATGTAGATGCGCTTGAAGCAGTTTTAGACGCTTTTGAAGAGAAATTTTCCAAATATTTTAAAGATTTAAAATACATTAATTTCGGCGGAGGACACCATATAACCAAAGAAGGTTATGATGTTGAGCGACTTATAGAACTTATACAAAATTTTAAAGCAAAATACAATGTTGATGTTTATTTAGAACCGGGCGAAGCTGTCGGTTGGCAGACAGGAACTTTAGTTGCGACTGTTTTGGATGTTTTTACAAACGGAATGAATGTAGCAATTTTAGATACTTCTGCAGAGGCACATATGCCTGACACACTTGCGATGCCTTACCGTGCGATGGTTCGCAACTCCGGTGAAGCGGGAGAGAAAGAGTACACCTACAGATTTGGCGGAAACACATGCTTAGCTGGTGACATCATGGGCGATTACTCCTTTGATGAGCCGCTAAAAGTTGGCGACAAAGTGATTTTTGAAGATCAGATTCACTACACTTTTGTAAAAAACACTACGTTTAACGGCATAAAACTTCCATCCCTAGCCATCTATAGAAAAGACGGAACGCTCAATATAATCAAAGAATTTGGTTACGAAGATTATAGAAATAGACTTTCCTAATTTGAATATTTAGCATTAAGCTTGAATTGTTATAGTATCGCAAATGAAGTGGATGTGTTCTGCTTCTTTGCAAAATATTGAATAAGCTAAATTTGAGGAAACGCAATGTTAGAAGATAAAGAAAAATGGAATAAAAAATATTTAGAATTTCCTATGCCCGAGGGCACATCAAAAATTCTTGAAAAATATGTTGACAATGCAAAAGTTGGACAGGCAATTGATATTGCTTGCGGAACAGGTAGAAATGCACACTTTTTGGCTGATAAAGGCTTTTTGGTGGATGCTGTAGATTTTTCTGATTACGCACTCGAGAGAGTGAGAAAGAGTTCTACAATCAAGAAAATTGAAGCAGACTTGGACAAATATAATATCGCTCCTAAAAAATATGACCTTATAGTGAATATAAATTACCTCAATCGCCGTTTGGTTTCTCAAATGAAAGATGCACTCAAAGAGAATGGAATTATTGTATTTGAGACATTTATTGTAGCGCATGGAGATTATGGGCATGAGACAATGAACTTGGATTATCTTTTAAGAAAAAATGAGCTTTTACACTCTTTTATTGGGTTAGACATCATTTACTATGAAGAAAGAGATGATGTAAATTTACGCGGTGAAAAGGTGAGAATTGCCTCACTTGTGGCCAAAAAATAGTGTACTCCTAAAGTTATATTGTTAGGTGTTTCTTTTGTAATCAAACATTGATACTATTGCTCATATATTTGAGCAAAGGCAGTAAATGTTAGACAAAAAAATAATGAAATCTCTTTTGCATGAGATTGAAGAGATAAGACCAAAGCTCTTTATAGCAAGAGAACAGGTAAATAACGGGCATAATCGCTACCAAAGCTTGCTCAATTTAAGACAGTATTTAATTTTGCGTTCTCAAGACAGAACAGAATTACAAGAAAAACTTTTTTTAATGTCTTTGTCCTCATTAGGGCGATCTTACGCTCACGTTGCAGCGAGTATAGATACGCTCTATGATCAAATAAGCAGTTCTCTTCATTTACATGAAATTAGCAAAAAAGATATGCGTACTTTTCACCATTTAAGCATAGCCGAGGCTATTTTACTTGCATCTAAAAACAATACACTTCTTTTTGGCGGAAAGGTAAGTTCAAAACTTAGTGAACAAACAACCTCTATTATGCTCACACTCCCGACACATGCCATAGACAATGACGGCGAACTTATTTATGAACTTGTCCAAAGAGGCGTGAAGACATTTAGAATTAATACCGCTCATGACTCTTTGGCAGTCTGGAGCGCTATGGCAGAGATTATCTCAAAAATCAATGAAGCGCGTGAAGAAGAAGACAAGGTGAAGATTTTTGTGGATTTGGCCGGTCCTAAAATCAGAACAGGAAGAATCAGAAAAGTTGATTTTCCTATTGCAGTGGGCAGCAATAAACGCGAGAAAGAGATTTGTCTTTTTGCAGATAAGCAAATGAGTACTCGACCTGAAACACTCAACCTAAGAACGCAGTTAAAAGAACCTGCCTGTATCAACATAGAAAAAAGTTTTTTTAAAAAAATAAAGCTGCAGCGTCAAATCAAGATAGTAGATTCAAACGGTAAAAAAGCTTACATAACAGTCTCTGAATTTAAAGATTCTTATGCAGTTGGCTTTATTGATAAAAAAGTTTACATCGATTCTTCGACAAAACTCTATAGCAAAAAACACAGTGGAGCTATTTTAAATATTGAAAATCAAATTGAAGAAATTCGTCTTTTTAAAGGAGATTTTCTTGAGATTACTGAGAGTGATGAGCTTGGTCATGCAGAGATTTTGGATGATGAAGAGAGCACTCCGGCACTTATTAGTTGTAGTTTAGGCGGACTTCTCTCACAAGTGAAAATTGGAGATAAAGTTTTTATAGACGATGGGAAGATCGGCCTGATAGTAACTGAAAAAAAAGATGACTCAATTATCTGTAAAGTTACGAATGCCAAAGCGAGCGGAGTTCTTTTAAAAGAAGAAAAAGGAATTAATTTTCCAGACACTTACATAAGAACAAAAGCATTGACACAGACGGATCACGATAATTTACTTGGTGTACTGAACTTTGTAGATCATGTAAGTATTTCGTTTTGTCAAAGTCCCGAGGACATTGAGGATATTCAAAACATTCTCATTGAAAACAAACGGACAGATGTTGGAATAATTGCAAAAATTGAAACAAAACAAGCGATTTCAAATATGCCGGCTATTTTAGAACAGTTGCTGTTGTGGGAAAAAAGTGCTGTCATGATCGCTCGAGGTGACCTTGCCATAGAAGTTGGCTTTGAAAATATGGCGCACATGCAAGAGTCGCTTTTAGATATTTGCCATGCGGCACATATGCCTGTAATCTGGGCAACACAGGTACTTGAAAGTCAGATGAAAAACAACCTGCCAAGCCGCGCTGAAGTGACTGATGCCGCGATGGCAGGTCGGGCAGAGTGTATTATGCTCAATAAAGGTGCGTTTGCCAGTGATACGATAGATATTTTAACGCATATTCTCAATGATATGCATTCACTTTTTAAGAAAAACAGACAACTGCTCAAACAAGAGACTCTCTGGTAGTTTTTTTAGTTTAGGATAAACTCTTTTTTTGCCAAACTCACGCCATTTACAAGGATGGAAATAGTGTGAGTCCCTTCGTAATATTTTCGTGTAGTGATAGGCTTAAATGAGTAGCTTTTTGAGAAGTTTTTCTTTTGGGCATTGTACTCTCCTTGGGCTATATGAAAGACTTTTTTATTGCTTTGTGTATTCTTTCTTAAAAACTCAATTGCATATTCGACTCGCAATAGTCCGAGTGTGCCATCAGTCTCAAGCGTAAAAGAAAAATTCAAATCGGCTCCCATTTTGACACTCTCTTGCATGATAAAATTATGAAGCTCAATATGTTTGGGCAGGCTAAAACCAAAGATACCTAAAGTTTCTTTATCGCCTTTTTTAAGCAGCGTTCTGCATCCGTGTTTTAGAATCCACTCTCTCTTTGGCTCTTCTTTACGCCAGCGCTTTAAAATCTCTATGACTATTTCCGGATTATCTTTTGAGATGTCGTTTAGGTTATTTGCAAGGCTTTTTTTGACATATAAAGAGGTGTCATCTTTTAAAATTTCGAGTATTTCTAGAACTTCTGTAGGATCCTTTTGAAAATTCTCAAGTGCAATTCCCCATGGTAAACGCGGTCTGCACCCTTCACAGGCAAGTCTTCGTAGGTGTTCATTTTCGGATTTTGCCCATAAACGCAACTGTTTCATTGTCTGCGTCTGGTACTTGAGAATAAATTTTCTAATAGCGTATTCGCTTGTAGAATTGATTGTAAAACATTCCAGTGCATACATAGATGTTTGAAAATCATTTAACCCATAGACTTCAACAAAATCCTGAAAAATAATGTTTTCTAAAGAAAACTCTTTATTCATATGAAGGAAACATTGCTTTAAAATCTCAACTGCGTTTAGATATTCTTTAGGTAAAAACGCAGCAAGAGTTGTGGAGATATGACGCATTCTCTCTTTAAGTTCTCTTGGCGTCCAATTCTCATCAAAAATTTTTAATGTAAAAGTATCTGCATCAAAGGAAGGTGAGACTTTTAGAAGTTCTGAGCATAAACGCTCAATATAATGTTCATTGTAAAGATTTTTAAGAAGTTCTGCCATTAGAGTCCCTCAAGTAAAAGATTCCATAATCTATCTATCTCTTCATCGTTTAAAAAAAGAGTGGAAGCATTTTCGAAGAGTTCTTGGATTCCCTTTGTATTTATGTTAGGAGTTCGAGCACAATTGGTATGGGCGGGAAGAAACGCACGTAAAAGCGTCATATCGTCTGCGTTTATTGCAAGTGAACATAAGAAGCAAAGATTTTCTTTGTGAAGTCTTCCTTCGTGTTCTAAAAGTTTGACGTAGGCTTCTATTGCTATACGTTTTGGATTTTGTTTATTCCAGTCTTGTGAGGCTTTATCTAAAAGTTCAAAATAAAAATCTCCGAGTTCTTCAGCATCTTTAAGATGCTTAAAAAAGAGCAGGGTGAAATCTTGCCAAAGTCTTAGCAGTTTGTAATCATTAATCCATTTAAAACCTATATGAATAACATCTTTAAGTCTTGCTATGCCAGATTTTGCCGAGGGTTCGAGTTCATAGTCTATTTTAAAGCCTACATTTATGACCCCGTGTCTTGCACCGTAGAACCTATAAAGAGTCTGTAAGCTTCCCTTTGATAGTATTGTAACTATTAAATCTTCATCTTTAACTTTGTTAAGATTTATGATGTAACCTTCCACTAACTGCTTCCTAAATACACAAATTGTAAAATATTTTAAAAAAATACTAAAAGTATTATACTTTTTTAAACCTTTAAATAGTACAATACAGGCACTTATCTCTAAATAGACTAAGTTTCTTTAAAAAGAGATTAAATTTGTAAAAAGTTACGGAAATTTACTAAATTTTGTCAAAATATATTTTTAGTAAGTGATTGTTATCTAAATTTTTTTTAGATAATATTAGACATTCATAGAAAAATGGAGTGGAAATGGTTGAATATCACGATTTATTGAGATCTTTCAAGGACAACTGTGGTTTTGGTCTCGTTGCCAATATTAACAATAAAGCGTCTCATAAAGTACTAGATGATGCTGTAACGGCGTTAGAGAGAATGATGCACCGTGGAGCGGTTGCAGCTGATGGAAAAACTGGAGACGGGAGTGGTCTTTTGCTTTCTATGCCGGTTGAGTTTCTTCGTCAAGAGGCAGAGAAAAAGGGTGTTGAGCTGCCTAAGCAGTTTGCTGTAGCTTCTGTTTTTACAAAAAACAAAGCGCACTTAAAAATTATTGATGATATTTGTGCTGCGAACGATTTAAAAGTGGTACTCCACCGTGATGTACCGGTAGATACAAACGCACTTGGAAAACAGGCACTTGCATCTTTACCTCATATTGTTCAACTTTTCATTACCCCTAATTCTATTATGGCAACAAACAGATTTGATGCGCTTTTATATTTAAGCCGCAAAGAAGCTGAGCACAAATTGACCAAAGACAGAGATTTTTATATCGCGTCTATGAGTTCAACGGTTCTTTCTTATAAAGGGCTTGTTATGCCTACGCATATCAAAGAATTTTACAAAGACCTTCAAAATGAATCATTTAAAATCTCTTTTTCGCTGTTTCATCAAAGATTTTCAACGAATACACTTCCTGAATGGAGACTTGCACAACCATTTCGTGCAGTTGCTCACAACGGTGAGATTAACTCAGTTGAAGGAAATCGTATTAACGTGGAGATTAAATCTGAATCTATAAAAAGTGAAGTTTTTACAGATGAAGAGATTCAAAGAATTCTTCCAATTTTACAGCTAAACTCTTCTGACAGCGCGAGTGCTGACAACTTTTTTGAGTTTTTAATAGTAAACGGTGTTGATTTCTTTAAAGCAGTTCGTGCTGTTATTCCTTCAGCGTGGCAAAATGCTCCGCATATGGACCCTGAGCTTCGTGCCTTTTACGAGTTTCACTCAACTGTGTTTGAAGCATGGGATGGACCTGCTGCGTTTTCTGTAACAGATGGTCGTTATATTGGTTGTGTACTCGATAGAAACGGTCTTCGTCCTTCAAAATACATCATCACTAAAGATGATAACCTGCTTATTGCAAGTGAATATGGTGTTGTTGATATTCCTGAAGAAAGGATTAAAGAGAGAGGCCGTCTTCAGTCTGGAGAAATGTTGGGTCTTGATTTGAAATTTGGGAAAATTCTTAAAAACAATGAAATAGACGATTATCTTAAAAGTTCAAATCCATATATGAAATGGTTGAACGAACATATGATTTATCTTCAGGAGCATATTGAAGAGCAATATGTGACTACATGTGATTTTGACAAACAAAATTTTATTCAAAGACAAAGATTTTTCAATATTACTCAAGAAGTTGTAGAACAGGTAATTGAACCGATGTACAAAGAAGGAAAAGAAGCTGTCGGCTCAATGGGAGACGACACTCCTCTCGCTGCGTTTTCACAAAAACAGCGTTCATTTACTGACTTCTTTAAACAAAAATTTGCTCAGGTAACAAACCCGCCAATCGATCCGATTCGTGAAAAAGTTGTTATGAGTTTAAACACAGGTTTTGGTGAAGTACACAACATCTTAGATGAAGTACCGACGCATGCACACCGTTTAAAATCTATTTCACCTATTATGACAAGTGAAAAACTTGAAGTATTAAAATCATTTGGTGATAAAAAATCACCTCGCTATCAAGCGTATTATCATAACGCTACATTTTCAACGGCTTATAGCGGAGATTTAAAATCTGCTCTTGATGCTTTAGTGAAAGAAGTTATCTCTTCTGTAAAAAATAGCGGAACAAGAATAGTTATTCTTGACGATAGAGAATTTAGTGCTAAAAACAAAATTATCCCAATGGCAATGGCAGTTGGGCGTTTAAACTTTGCACTTTTAAAAGAAAAAATCCGCCACTTGGTTTCCATGGTTGCCGTGACTGGTGAAGTTACCGATTCTCATGGAGCAGCTGTACTTATCGGTTACGGTGCAAGTGCTGTTTATCCAAATTTACTTTTTGCAACCGTAGTAGATCAGATTGAAAATTCTAAAACAGTTAATATGAGCTGCCAAGAAGCTATAAAATCAGTACACAGCGCCCTAAACGCAGGTCTATTAAAAATAATGTCTAAAATGGGTATCGCGACTATAGCTTCTTATAGAAATGCGGGTCTTTTTGACATTATTGGTTTATCTCATGAATTGGTAGAAGAGTGTTTTGAAACTTCTAAATGTGCACTTAGCGGTCTTACATACGCTGATATTGATGAGAGAATAACAAAAAATCATCTTGGTGCATTTAAACAAGACGGATTTAATAAAATATTCCCATTAAATATTGGCGGTTTTTATAAATTTTACAATGATCAAGAGCACCATGATTTTGGTCCAGCAGTAATTCATGCTATCCATGCACTTGCAGCAAGCGGAAAAAAAGAAGATTATGACAGACTCAACAGTGTTGTAAATAAACGCGGTCTCAAATTTATTCGTGACTTTTTTGAATTAAAATCAGATAGAAAATCTATTAATATCTCTGAAGTGGAATCAAAAGAAAAAATCTTGAAAAGATTTTCTTCAGCAGCTATGAGTCTTGGTTCTATTTCTCCTGAAGCACACGAGACACTGGCTATCGCTATGAACAGACTTGGTGCTCAGTCAAATTCTGGGGAAGGCGGGGAAGATGCGGCACGTTTCGATACAGAGAGAAATTCTAAAATTAAGCAAGTTGCCTCTGGACGTTTCGGAGTAACTCCTGCATATCTTAGAAGTGCTGAAGAGATTCAAATTAAAGTTGCCCAGGGTGCTAAACCGGGTGAGGGTGGACAACTTTCAGGACATAAAGTATCTGCGTTAATCGGAAAACTTCGTCATACAGTTCCGGGTGTTACATTGATTTCACCTCCACCACACCATGATATTTATTCTATTGAAGATTTGGCACAACTTATTTTCGATATGAAACAGGTGAATCCAAAGGCAAAAGTAGCGGTCAAACTTGTTTCAACAATCGGTGTTGGAACAATTGCAGCCGGTGTTGCAAAAGCATATGCAGATAAAATTATTATCTCTGGCGGAGACGGCGGAACGGGTGCTGCACCTTTAACATCTATAAAATTTGCCGGAAATCCTTGGGAGCTAGGTCTTTCAGAAGCGCATAACGCGCTTAAAGCAAATGATTTGCGTGGACTTGTTCATTTACAAACGGACGGTGGTCTAAAAACAGGTTTAGATGTTGTAAAAGCTGCACTTTTAGGTGCTGAATCTTATGCGTTTGGAACAGGTGTTTTAACAATAGTTGGTTGTAAAATGCTTCGTATTTGTCATGTCAATAAATGTTCTGTAGGTATTGCTACACAAAATGAAAAATTACGTCAAGAGTTTTTTAAAGGGCATGTAGATCAGGTTATCAACTACTTTACTCTTCTTGCTGAAGACGTTCGTTCAATTATGGCAGAACTTGGATATGCAACTATGGAAGAGATGATAGGGAGAGTTGATTTACTTAAAGTTGTCAATGACCCGTTTGCACAAAAATTTGACTTTTCTTCAGTTCTTCACGAAGAAGAGGGTGTTAATACTTGTCAACAAAGCAGTAATCCTCCTTTTGATGACAATGCTTTTGAGCATGATGTTTTAAAAGAGGCTATGAGCGCAATTAAACAACCTGAGCATCCAATTAGAATTTCAAGAGAAATCACCAATCTTCATAGAAGTTTTGGTGCACTTGTAAGTGGTGAAATCGCCCAATTCTACGGCGATACAGGACTTAAAGCAGATACTATTAAAATACAGCTTAAAGGTATTGCAGGTCAGGCATTAGGCGCGTTTTTAATTAACGGTGTTTCTATCTATCTTGAAGGTGTGGCAAATGACTATATCGGTAAAGGTATGAACGGCGGTAAAATTATCATAACATCTAAAAACGAGGGTGAAAAATTTAGCGCCGGCGGAAATACTTGTCTTTATGGTGCAACGGGCGGTAAACTTTACATTACAGGATGTGTTGGCGAAAGATTTGCTGTTCGTAACTCCGGTGTTGTTTC
>Ga0180732_1002382_pt1 | contig 10068 bp, 9 predicted proteins | sample KR11_01MetaG_FD_148674 | JGI IMG/M metagenome (GOLD analysis project Ga0180732, IMG submission 148674) | Groundwater microbial communities from the Olkiluoto Island deep subsurface site, Finland - KR11_0.1 MetaG | ecosystem: Environmental > Aquatic > Deep subsurface > Groundwater | place...
GCTATAAGTAATAACTCTTTTATTTGGCATTTTCACAAAATGACCTATAAAAATAAATCCAGAGAAGATAGTTATAGAGGACTTACTGGAGACGAAGGAAGATCATATGCCAAAAAACTGTGGAATACAAAATGGCCAGATTTAACGCATTTTATTGATATTTACAAACCTTTAGACGATAAAAATATATGGGATTTCCCCACTTTATATGAGAAATTCAATAGGAATACCTATTTGCCTTATGCACAACGATACTAATCACCTAGATGTCTTTAAAAAGTTAGGTCTATTACAGGAAAACAAAAAAGTACGTTTGCATTTAGGTTGTGGAAGCAAACACTTCGATGGGTATATAAACATAGATTTTCCACCAGAACAGCATAATATAATAAATGTAAAAGCAGACTTTTTTGTGGATATACGTCTTTTACTTTTTCCTCCAGAAAGTGTAGATGAAATTAGACTGCACCATGTATTTGAACATTTTGGAAGAGTAGAAGCACTATCTTTAATTATAAAATGGCACAGTTGGTTAAAAGTAGGGGGTTTACTTCGTATAGAAACTCCAGATATAATAGGTTCCGCCAAAACTCTTTTATCTGCCGCCACTTGGGATATTAAAATGGGAACTATAAGACATCTGGCTGGAGATCAAACGGCTGCTTGGGGGTATCACGTTGACCATTGGTCGGAGGATAGATTTAGACACACTTTAAGAAATCTTGGCTTTGCTCCTATTGCTACTACAACACATTCTTGGAAGCATAAGCCTTTCCTTTCAAATGTTGAAGTTTTTGCTACCAAAGAAAAAAATATTTCCCTTGCCGAACAGTTGGTTCGATCTTGCAAATTATTATTTGAGAGTGTGGTTTCTCCAGAGGATGAAATTCCAACTTATAAAATATGGGTATCCCAACTACGTAAAATTTTTGGATTGAAATAGGAGATAAAATTATGGCAGAGCGCGCACACCCAGAAGATCCCGGATTTCAACTAGGGTCAATATATAGAGCTAATTTCTTTAAGAGATATAATTTTGCTGGCAAGTATACTAAGGATAAGGATATTTTGGATATACCTTGCGGAGTAGGATGGGGAACCTATTTACTTCCGGCCAGAACTAAAATAGGAATAGACAATTCAACAGAAGCTATAGTTTATGCTATAGGACACTATCCTGGTATCCTTTTTAAGGTAGGATATATGGAAGATATACATTTAGAGAATGAAAGTATAGATGTTGTAGTATGTTTGGAAGGATTTGAACATGTATCTAAAGACATCGGAATTAGTTTTCTTCGCGAAACAACTAGAATTTTAAGGAGAGATGGATTACTGGTATTAAGTTGTCCGGTAATCACCGCCGGAGGTAAACATTCCGGAAATCCCCACCATTTATACGAGCCGACCATAGCAGATATATATGAAATATTATGTTCCAGATTTCATTTAGTAAAATCCGAAATTTTTCAAGGTCCCGATAACCCAATTATGTATTTTGTTGGAACCCCTATTTAGGCGGTATCTATGGAACATAAAAATCTTCAACCAAAACAAATGTCAGAACTAAGATTCTGGGAAAATATAAAGGTACATGGATGCAGAGGATTTTCTCCAGAAGAATGGAAGATTGCTGTCCAATATTTTCGTCAATATTCTCTTATGTATATAAACCGCGATCTAAATAATCTTAAGTATAAAATTGCTATAGAGGTTGGCTGCGGCCCTGATAGTGTGCTTTCCAATTTAGAGAATGTTGTAGCTATTGGAATAGACCCGCTGATAAATGAGTACCATAAATTATGGGATCTTTCTAAAGATGGAGTTACCTATATCTGTAGTGAAATAGAAACTCTGAACCTGAATATTATGGCCGATATTGTTATTTGCTGGAATGTCCTAGACCATGTTTCAGATATAGATCTTGCCGCTAAGAAATTATCGGAAATACTTCATCCTGACGGGGAATTGTGGTTTATGGTAAATCTGGACGATACAAAAAACTCCACAGAAGTCGTAAAAGAAAATCCGGATGGAATGCACCCATTTAAAGTTAATATCGATAGTATTTCAAAATTGCTTATAAAATATGGATTTTTCTGGAAAGAGAAAGTCTTAATAACTTTTCAAATGGGCAACAGATACCCTATTCTTATGGGAGTTTTAGGAAAAGTAGATACTGCGGGAGAGACCTAGTGATAGATAACGAAAAAATTTTACTATTATCGACTGGGCAAGTAAATTATAGTTGCGATATCAATTTTTATGAGCCTTTAATGCGAATTTTCCCTATGGTTATCAACTATGATTTTGTTGAAAAGACGATTTCTATCGGTAAAAAAGCTGTTAATACTAAAATCATAGAAATAGTAAAGAAAGAAAAACCCACTTATGTTTTTTTAATTTCCCATCTTAATCAGATAGATTTGGAAACATTAGATGCTATCAGTAATTTAGGAACAAAAATAATATCCTGGTTTTCCGATGATAGTTGGAGATTCGAAGTCTTTTCAAAAAACATAGCCCAGCATGTTTTTTGTTCCGTGACTACCTACACAGACGCGTTTATGAAGTATAAAGAGTTAGGATTAAATGCTATAAAATCTCAATGGGCGTCTAATCCAGATTATTATAAAAGGACGTACTCTACCCCTTTATACGACGTTAGTTTTGTAGGAGGAGAATACGGTAATAGACCTAAAAAATTAGAATACCTAAAAAATAAGGGTATTCAAGTTAATATTTTTGGAAAAGGATTCAACTCTTTTGTAGAATTTGATCGAATGGTAGACATATTTAATTCCAGTAAAATCAATCTGAATTTTAGTGAAAGTGCTAGAAAAGGAACTAAAGATCAAATAAAAGGAAGAGTTTTTGAAGTTCCTATGTGCGGTGGATTCCTATTAACAGAATATACGGAAGGAATAGAGGAATACTTTGAAATAGGCAGAGAGATAGATTGCTTCCACAATATGGAGGAAGCTGTGGATAAAATAAATTACTATATCGAGCATGAGGATAAACGAAAAAAGATTGCCGAGGCCGGATATATACGTTCGCTAAAAAATCACACTTGGACAGATAGACTAACCTCTGTATTTGAGGGGGTTAGAAAAATGGAGGGGAGTAAAGAGGATACGATAATCTCCTCTCCGGTTCGCAATAAATACGAAGCCGCCTTCCACGGAGATAATTTTTTATTAGAACTCTGTGATTCTATACTTTCAAAAAGCGAAATCTTTATAGAGACCGGAGCATACTATGGACACACTGTTGAATATGTTGCTCGTAGTTTTAAAAACCTACAGGCGTATTCCTGCGAGCCAAAAATAGAACACTTTAAAGGAGCACTAGATAAAGTATCTAGATATGCAGGAAGGGTAACTTTGTCACAGGAAACCTCCCCCGATTTTCTGTATAAACTTGTTGAAAAAGATCCTACTATTATAGAAAAAGAAGTAATGTTCTGGCTTGATGCTCACTCCTTTGGATATGAATGGCCGCTGCTTGACGAAATAAAATTCATAACAAAAGTTTTTAAAAAAGCCTTTATCTTTATAGACGATTTCAAAATTCCAGGAAGACCAGAATTTCAATACGATAAAGACGAGAATAGCGAATGCGCGTGGGAGACTATCTATTCTTATTTACAGAATGATAAGAATTATTCTTTACACTTCCCGGATTATTTAGAAAAGACTTCTACCCATCATCCGTTAGTAGGCTGGGTACTGATTGAATTTGGACACTCCGAAATACAAATACCTCCTTCTATTAAAAATAGTATAAAAAGTATCGTCTATAAAAGTAGTGTTGTTCCCAATAGGGTTTTTCATAGAAAAAATAAAGCGTCCTCAAATATACTTTTAACTACTTCTGCGGCGCCCTCGCAAACTCCCTTTTCTACCTTTGAAAAAAGACCCCCAATAGGAGTTGGATTTTTAATTTCTGTTTTAAGAGAAACCGGCCATAGCGTTTTCTTTATAGACAACTATTTAAAACCAAATGATTTTTTAGAAACGGATTATCTACAAAGGAACGCTATAGATTATGTAGGAATTTATGCGAATACTATCTGCTATAGAGATACTCTTCGAATGCTCCATAAACTAGAGTGGTTCCGACGATCGAATAGATGGAAAGGTAAGATTATTGTAGGGGGCCCACACACCACTGTACTACCAGACACTATTCCTGATTTTGTAGACTTTGTTGTTCAAGGGGAAGGAGAACAAGCTATACTTGATATTATTTCAGGAAAGATAACTGAAAGGATTGTTAAATATCCTCGCATAGATAATTTAGATGAACTGCCAATGCCTGCTTGGGATTATTTTGTAGATTTGCCTTATGACTGGGGAGGAACTTTTTTCACGGAGAAACCTATATTTGTTATAAATTCTTCGCGTGGCTGTCCTTTTAACTGCCTGTTCTGTTCTGTAGGTTCTATTTGGGGGAAAAAGTATACATACTTTAGTGCAGAAAGAGTGGTATCCGATATAGAAAATCTTATAAAAACCTATGGAGCCAAAGGAATATACTTTAGAGAAGACAACTTTACCCTAAATAAAAGCAGACTCAATAAGTTCTGCAACCTTCTTATAGAGAAGAACATTAAAATTCAATGGGCTTGTGAAAGTAGGGTTTCCAGTATAGATAAAGAAAACATAGAACTTATGAAAAAATCTGGATGCTGTGGATTTTACTTTGGAGTTGAAAGCGGTTCGCAGAGAGTTCTGGATTTTATACGGAAAGATATTACTATTGCCCAGACTAAAGAGGCATTTAAACTATGCCACGAATTTGGGATAAATGCCGCGGCCAGTATTGTGGTAGGAGTCCCGACAGAAACAGAGGAAGAACTTAACCAAACTCTATCTTTAATAGATGAAATTAAACCGACCGTTACTTGGTTTAATGTATTCACAGGAATACCGAACAGTAAGTTATATAAATATACGATGGAAAATAATCTTTACAAATTCATAGACGATAGAGGATTAGTATACTTACCTGACCATGATAAACTAACTAAAAGATTTTATGGAGGAAACTGGGATGCGGCTATACCTAAACAGACTCCTAAAATAAGTGTTGTTATGTCCGTCTATAACGGAGAAAAATATATCGAGGAAGCCATACAAAGTATTCTTCGACAGACCTATCAGGACTTTGAATTTATTATAGTAAACGACTGTTCTACCGATAAAACAGTAGAAATCATAAATAGCTTTAAAGATACCAGAATTAAAATTATAGAGAATTTAGAAAACATTGGACTTACAAAATCCTTGAATAAAGGAATTAAATGTACTAAAGGAGAGTATATAGCACGGATGGATGCGGACGATATATCGCTTCCGCATAGATTCGAAACACAGGTTGGATTTTTAGAAAAGAATAAAGACTATGCTCTTATTGGCAGTTCTTTTTACCAAGTAAATGAAGAAGGTAAAACTGTATTTTGGACAAGAGTATTAACCGAAGATTCCGAAATTCGGAGAGGACTAAAAAATCAAAACTGGTTCGGACACGGAAGTGTTCTAATAAGAAAATCTGCCTTTATCGAATGCGAAGGATACAATGAAGAATTTGAATGCGCCCAAGACTACGATCTTTGGTTAAGAATATCCGAGAAATTTAAGATAGCAAATATAGAAGAGCCTTTATACTGCTGGCGATTTGCCACCGACAATATTACTATAACCAAAAAGAAGAAACAAATATACTATAAGGAGTTGGCTATAACTATGGCAGAGATAAGAAATACTTTGGTATCGGTGATTATTCCTACATATAATCGTCCCGAAATGCTGGCAGAAGCTTTGGCGAGTGTTTTTTCCCAGACACACAAAATCTACGAGATAATTGTAGTTAATGACGCTGGAGAAGATGTCAAAGAGGTTATTTCTGCATTTAATGCAAACAACGTCATTACCTATATTTGTCACTCCACTAATAAAGGACTTGCTTCCTCTAGAAATTCCGGGTTAGAAATTGCGAAAGGAAAGTACATAACCTATTTAGACGATGACGATATTTTTTATCCGGACCATCTCGAAACTCTGATTACTTTTTTAGAGGCAAGTGATTATAAAATAGCCTATACAGATGCCATTCGAGCAGACCAAGTTTTACAGAAGGATGGAAAGTATAAAATCGTCCCTAGTGGATTGTATATGTCTAGAGACTTCTCTAGAAAATCTCTACTTAAGAATAACATATCTCCCGTCCATTGTTTTATGCACGAAAAATCATGTTTAGAAGGGGGTATAAGGTTCGACCCAACTTTACTTTCCCACGAGGACTGGGATTTATGGATAAGATTAGCCAGAAAATACGATTTCCAACATATAAAAAAAGCCACCGTAGAGTATAGACATAGAAAGGAAGGATTCACACAGCTATCAAATTCCACAAATCCTATGTTTTCTAGATCGGGAAGAATGGTAATAGATAGATATAGAGATGAAGAAATAGAATCGGTACTACCAACTGTTAGTGCGATTGAAACTAAGGAAGAAAAAACTATTTCTATAGAGAAAAAGAACGGCATAATAGATATTCCTAAAAACACTCCAACCTCCCCCATAAAAATTATTATAGATACCAAACGGGCGAAACAAGGAAGACGTAAAGTAGATATGGGAGAGAAAATAACCGAGTTTGGTGGCCCCAAAAAGATGTGGTAATACAGGATAAATTATGATAAAAGACGATATAATTCCCGGAGAAGTAGTACAGCACCGATTACAAAAAGAATGGCTTATGGTTTTAACTGGAAACGAAATTCCGGGTTCTGCAAAATTAGTAAAGTGCAGAACAAAACAGTTAGAAGTTAAAGAGTTCTTTTCTTTTGAACTGGAGCACATAGGTAGTATAGATAGAACCGGAAGAAGATGACGAAAGACATAGACAGTTATTTTGAGAACATTATTCTCCCTTCTGTAGGTATTCCCAAAAAAGGAACATACAATTTAACCGAAGTTGCCACAATATTAGGAGTGCATAGAACTACTGTACGAAGATATACCCACCAAGGAAGGATAGCAATATCCCCCGCCAAAAAAGTTTACCGCAGAGAATTAATCCGATTTTTTGTTACAGATAAGTAATAATATTCCACTATACTACATTTAGTGTAAAATAAGTATTGACCTTTGTATTTTGTATGCTCTATAGAATACACATGCCAATAGTACCCAAACCAAATCCTATCTTTAAGTCCAAAGAATCTCCAGAAGGCGAACTACTGCGCGTAGTTTTTAAACACATAGATGAAGACAAACAACTAGTGTTTGGCGAAGTTTATGCTCCCAATATGGTGGATACCGATTGGGAAGCTATGACTCCGGAAGATGTAGAATACGCCGCCCACAGTTTTATGAAGAATAAATATATCGAGAATATTGATATACAACATAACGGAAAAAAAAGCGGAGCTATAGTTGTAGAAAGTTATATAGTTAGAAATCCAAACGACCCTCTGTACTCCGAAGGCGCTTGGGTAATGGGAGTGTGGGTTCCCGAAGATGTGTGGAAGAGTATTAAAGACGGCGAACTTAATGCTTTTTCTTTTGCCGGAACAAGTGCCAAACATGCTGTTCAAGTTGTAGTTGAAGTGGCTACTCTGGCGACCGGAAAAACAGAAAATGGACAGGATTCTGAAAAATCTATTGATTCCCACAACCACACGTTTGTAATAAGGTTAAATGAAGAAGGATATGTGATTTCTGGCTATACCGATTTTAAACATAACCATCAACACGAAATAAAATTAACTTCCGCTACCGAAAAAGCCATGAACCACTCACATAGATATTTTGTGGAGTAACTTATGAAAATAGCGAAAGAAATGATAACTATACCTCTGGAAACTACCGTCACTTTTTTAAAAAATCCGGAAGTGTCCTTCGTCTCTCTTGTGAGGCATGGCGCTAACAATACTCCGTTTAGGGTAATAAAATCTAATAAGGGGGGGCCGATGAACAAAATAGTACAGGCAATAAGAGTATTAAAAGACAGTAAAGCAGACCTTGAAACATTGGTTGGAAAAGATTTTAGAAAAGATACTATTGTGGAAGACGGCAACTACCTTATATATGAGCAGGTAGATAAATCCGTTTGTAACCCGGACACCAAGGCCGTTGTTGTTCTCGATCCAACGAATCATGTTTATGCTGTTACCTACGAATTACTTATTGAGGGAGAACCTCCAGTAGGTACAGTCGCTAAAAGTTCCGATGATCTCCCACCGACCACCGTAGTCCTGCACGAAAACCTTAAAGAGGTGGATTACTGGGATGTATTCAGCGAAATGTATGCTATGTCAGATCTCATAAGCGGTTCTATGGGACAGAGTGCTAGAACACCGGAAGACAGAAAAGCTATAGTTCTTTCCGCTATAGACAACTTTAAGGCTTTCTGTGAAGCAGTATTTGAGGATGTTAAATCTGTTGAACCTTTTCCGGTTGGGAAGGGAATCGAAAACGCATTGAAACTTATAGAAACCTTTCAAAAACAGGTTTCGGTAAAAAAACAAATTACAGGAGGAGAAACTATGTTTGAATTAGAGAGCAAAGAAGTATTGGTTGGTATAATCACCGAGACGGTCGACAGTGTGCTTACAAAAAGAGCTACGGATGATGCCAAAAGTGTAGAAGCAAAAGATAAACTGGCAAAAGAGGCTAAGATTACTGAAGACCGTGAAAAAGAAATCACTGATCTGAAGGCTTTAGTGGGGGATCTTACCGCAAAAGTAGAAACTCTTTCTGGAACAGTTGTTTCCAAAACTATTGTGGACGACCCTGATCCAAACAAGAAGGTAGTCAAAGAGAATGTATACTCCGGCATGTTCTCAAATCTTCGGTCTACTCCCGGAGGCATAAGCGCTCAGTAATTTTTAAATTATTGTAATAACTATTTTTGAACACGTGTTCATTTAATTACTAGGAGGATAAAAATTATGAATCAGAGACAGATTGTAGAAAAAGCGATGATCACGGTGGCGGACTTAGTCTCCAACGGCGGTTATCTCAATCCCGAACAGTCAGACAGATTTCTTAGGGATATACAGGACGCACCCACCCTGTTGAATGATGTTCGGTTTGTACGAATGAATTCGCCCAAGAGAGTTATTGAGAATATTGGATTCGGTTCCAGAATTCTTAAAGTAGCTCCTGCTTCGGGAACAGCCCTTGGTTCTGCGGACCGGTCTGCCCCTACCACAGGAAAGATTACGCTCACAACTGACGAGGTAATTGCTGAAGTCAATATCCCTTATGATGTACTCGAAGATAATATCGAGAGAGGGAATCTAGAAGACACTATTATGACCATGATTGCCGAGAGGGTCGCCCTTGATCTTGAGGAACTTCTTGTTCTGGGCAGTACCATAAGTGCGGATACTTACCTGGCCATATTTAATGGTGCTTTGAGAATGGCTACTTCTCATACGGTAAGCATTGCCGGCGAAGGTTCAGCAATGGGCAAAAACGTATTCAAACAGGCTATTCTTGAAATGCCTACCAAGTATCTCAGGAATCGTCCGTCTATGAGATATTACATATCTCCCGATAACGAAACCGAATATAGAGATACAGTTGCCGATAGACAGACAGGATATGGTGACGTAACTCTACAGGGACATAATCCAGTGATGGTTTTTGGGGTAAGTGCTATTCCGGCAGTTCATGTTCCTGATAACAAGATGATTTTTGTTGATCCTAAAAATCTGATCTTCGGCGTACAGCGGGATGTTATGATTGAGACCGACAGAATCATCCGCGAGCGAGTTATCGTTGTGGTTGTAACTCTGAGGATTGCGATTGCTGTTGAGACCGAAGATGCCTTGGTGGTTATTACCGGAATTGGGGAATAATTAAAAATATCTACTATGTGTAGGCGAGGGAGGTGTGTAGATGAAGTTCCCTATAGTAAGACTTATAGGTAGAGATGTACTTAAAATTATATACGAGGGCAAGAAGTGGATTTTCCATAAGGGGATTGACTATACAGAAATCCACCCTAGTTTTTCGGCCCATTTAATAACTCTACTAGATGATAATA
>Ga0180732_1002383_pt1 | contig 10068 bp, 9 predicted proteins | sample KR11_01MetaG_FD_148674 | JGI IMG/M metagenome (GOLD analysis project Ga0180732, IMG submission 148674) | Groundwater microbial communities from the Olkiluoto Island deep subsurface site, Finland - KR11_0.1 MetaG | ecosystem: Environmental > Aquatic > Deep subsurface > Groundwater | place...
GGCTCAATACGTCCATCAAAGGCATCGAGTGAAACAGCGCCCACGAAATCGGCCAAAAAACTGTATTTTTTTGCTTCCATCATTAAATAAACTCCATAAGCGGTCATAAACTGTGTTCCGTTTAATAAAGCCAAGCCTTCTTTTGATTGAAGCACAATTTCAGTCCAGCCGAATTTTTTATTGATAATATCAGCCTCGTAGAGTTCGCCTTCAAAATAGACTTTTCCCATACCGATTAGCGGAAGAGATAAATGCGCCAAAGGCGAAAGATCGCCGCTTGCCCCAAGGCTTCCTTGCTGAAAAATTTGAGGAAGAATATCGTGATTATAAAAATCGATTAAGCGCTCTATTGTTTGTAATTGCAAGCCAGAATTGCCATAAGCTAAAGATTGAACTTTAAGAAACAGCATCAGTTTAACAACAATTAGAGGAACTTCATCACCGGTTCCGCAGGCATGCGACATAACCAAGTTTTTTTGAAGCGTTCTCAAGTCTTCTTTTGAAATTGAACGGTCGTAAAGAGATCCGAAACCGGTATTTATGCCATAAATAGGTTCGTTGGTTTCGCTTATTTTTGAATCTAAATATTCACGGCAATTCGTAATTCTTTGAATGGATTCTGCTGATAAAGCAATTTGGTAATTATCGTGAAGAATCGTATTAAGAGTGCTGATAGATAAGGTTTTATCTGAAATATAGTGAATGTTCATAAGCTGATTTTTGTCATGCAAAAGTACAAATTGATGTGAATATATTCACAATTTTAATTGGTTCAAATAAAAAAGGGAAGCCTGAACTTCCCCATAAATTATGATTTTTGAAATATTCTTTTAAAAAGTGACCCTTTTTCATATTCACTGTCTTCTGCATAACCGTATCCGTAGCCATAACCATAGCCATAACCGTAGCCGTAACCATACACATTTTTTGATAAGTGAACATCGTTTATTAAAATGTTAAGATTAGGAATCTGTCTATTCTCAATGTCTTTGATTATGGTGGCAAAAACTTTTTTATGGGTAAAGTTTTGACGGACAATAAATAGGTTTACATCTGCAAATTTCATCAATAAAAAAGCATCAGTAACTAGTCCCACTGGCGGTGTATCAATGATAATGTAATCATAGATTTCTTTTATTTTCGAGAAAAGTTCAGTTGTTTTACCCGAAGTAATAAGTTCTGCTGGATTTGGAGGAACAGGCCCGCCCATAATAATGTCGAGATTTTCTATAGAAGACGGCTGAATAATTTCTTCAAGCGAATTTTTATTGATTAAATATGAAGTAATTCCAACGGTATTGGTTAATTTAAAATCCTGATAAATTTTAGGCTTTCTTAAATCGAAACCCATTAAAAGAACTTTCTTACCATATAAAGCATAAATACTGGCTAAGTTTATGGAAGTAAAAGTTTTACCTGCCGAAGCCACATCAGAAGTTACTAAAATAACTTGCTGCTCTTTTCCGTAAGTAAGGTATTGCAGGTTTGTTCTAATTGAACGGTAAGATTCAGCAATGGATGATTTTGGTGATGTTGCAACAACGATTTGGGTTTCTTTGCTGCTGTGAATAGTATGTCCGATAATAGGAATGTTAGTTATCGATTCTACATCTTTTCGATCGAGAATTTTATCGTTCAGCATATCTCGTGCAAAAATATAACCTACCGGAATCAGTCCGCCCAAAAATAAGGCAATCAAATAGCTTAGCGATTTTTTGGGATAGATAGGTGCACCGACAGCTTCAATTCTTGCTACATCAACTATCTCATTATTAGGTTGGTTTGATACTGCCGTGATTTGAGCCTCAGAACGTTTTTCGAGTAAAAACTCATACATGGTATTACTCAGTTTAAAATTACGCTCCATATTGAAGAGCATACGCTGTGTAAGTGGCAGTTTGTTAATCTCTTTGGTAATTACTGCAATTCGTTCGTCAATATCTTTAATAGAAATCTTTGATGTCGAAATAATATTATCAATATTTTCGAGCATAGCCCTTTTCTGATTGTTTATTTTGATATCAATTTGAATAACCGCCGGGTTTTTTTCGGTTGTTCTGTACAATAATGCCAATCTTTCTGCATATAAATCGCTTAATGAGGTAACGAAGCCGGTGATTACCTGATCGTTGATTCCCATTGCGGTTGGCACAATTATATCGTCAATATCATTTTGAGCCTTTAAAATATAATCGCGCAAATTGCGGTAATACTTATCACTTAAAATAAGCTCAGCTTTCTTTCCGGTCAGCTCTTTCATATATTCGAAAGTCTGCTCAGTTTGATAATCCAGGTTCATCACCTCATTATTGGCTCTGAAATCCTGTAAACTTTGCTGAGCAGAATCTAAATTCAAACTTAAGCTTGAAAGCTGATTGTCGATAAACTCTATGGTTTTGAGCGAAATAATATTTTTCTTGCCCAAATCGTTAGCTAAATAAACTTCGGTTAGTTTATTTAAGAAGTCAACCGATTTCTCTACATTATTTCCTTTTAATTTGATTTCAAGTATGGAGGCTTCGCGATTAATCGGAGCTATTTCAAATTGTTTATATCGATAAACCAAATCGTTATAGCTATTAAATACAAATGAAAAGTTCTTATCAATATGCGATTCGGCATGAAATTTAATTGTGGGTTCAATGCTGAATTTATAATTATCAGCTACCAGTGTTTCACCAAAAAAATGTTCACCTTCTAATTTAAACTTTTCTATAAATCCGCCTTCTGCTAATTTCGATTCGTTATAATTATAGAGTCTAATTTCTTCACCTTCAGCACTAATGGTGAAGGATGTAGGCGAAATGATTTTTATTTTAAACTCAAGGTTTATCGGTTGGGCATGCTTTTTATCAAAAGAAACTTTAAATGGAGATTGTTTATATAATTCTTTGGTAATAAAATTTTCTTCATGAAAATAAGAAACCTCAAAAGGCAGTTCATGGATGGTTTGATTGGTTAAATGATATGACCTTAGTTTTCCAATTTCATTTTCGAGATTTTGCATGGTGTTTCCAAAACCAAGACCTAAGAGCTCTTGCGGATCGGCCATTTTTTGGTTTTCTTCGATTAAAACAGTGGTCGTTATCTGGTATATCGGCTTAGTGTATTTGTTGTATAAAAAAGCGATGATGAGCGCAATAAATATGGTTAACACAAAGAAATACCAATGCCTGTAAAACTTAAAAAATAAAGCTTTAAAATCAATGGTTTCTTCCTGGTAAAAATCCTGCGATTTAAAATTCTCGTTCACGGTTAAGGGGATTTAATTATTTAATATAGCTTAAAATTAAGATAACGCTCGAAATTGTAGCGAAAAGGAGTGTGTATGGAAATGATGCAAATCCAAATTGTTTTGCCGACATAGGCGCCACATAGATAATATCATTGGGCTTTAAGAAAAAATAAGGCGATTCCAGAACACTTTCCTTTGTTAGATCAATCAATACCATTTCGCGGCCGGTATTGGTTAATCGCATTAATTTTATGGCTTTTTTATTGCCATACTCCGACATATCACCGGCTAAAGCAATTGCTTCTAAAATATTTAATTTATCCTGATAAATTTTGAATTCGCCCGGTCTTTTAACTTCACCTAAAATTGTAACATTAAAATTAACCAGTTTTACTACAACTGTAGTTTCTTTAATGTACACATCAACAGCAGTTTGTATTTTGTCTATAGCCTCATGTTGAGTTAAACCCACCAGTTTTATTTTGCCGATTAGCGGAAAATTTATTTCTCCGTTTGAGTCGATAGTATAACTGTTTAAATAGATTCCGGCATCATTTTGAGTGGCTTGATTGCTATTTCTGGAATTTGGGTTAAATATCTCATTGGATTGTTCATCTAGGCTCTTGATGTTTATATAAGCATTATCGCCATAATTAAAACGATAATCTTCGTAGGGAGCGTGTGTAAACTCGGATTTATTGGTTTTACTGTTTTCCGGTTGCAAAAGGATAATCTCTTTTTGAGGAATACAAGATGAAAAAAACATGGCTAAGCCAAAAACGATGGCTGATGTTTTTAAAAATGAATAAAATACTCTTACCATATTGAATTTGTATTTTGGCGTTTATTTAATTGTTAAGGAAATGTTTTCTAAGCTGAATATATTTTTTTAATACCTTGTTTTTTCTATTGATGAACATTAGAAATACACTGGCTAAAATAAGCTAATTAACGAATGCAAAAATAATTTTTTTTCAGTTAATCGCAAAAATGTTTACGTAAATAGTCTTATTCAGATTGATTTAGAAAAGTTCTGCTATTATTTTCATTTTTTTTTGTATTTTCGAAAAGCCAAGTTTTCTCAAATATTATTACCATGGAACGCAAATGCAAGTATTGTTTTGAGGCTATAAAAGGCCGGACAGATAAAAAATTCTGCTCAGATCAGTGCCGAAATGCATTTAATAATGAAAAAAATGCAGGCTCAGAAAATCATCTCCGCAAGATAAATGCAATACTGAAAAAGAATAGAAAGATTCTCGAAAACCTTAGCGGTGGCATTAATAAGAAGATTGTCAGTGTTATTTCATTACTAAATGCCGGCTTCAATTATGGATATTTCACCTCCAATTATACAACTAAAAAAGGCCATGTTTATATCTTTTGTTACGAATATGGATATCTAAAACTTGGGGATGACAAAGTAATGATTGTTAAACAAAATAATTTGGACCAATGCTAATTTTAACTTTTTTTGGAACAAGTTAAAAATAAATTAATTAGGACTTGACAAATGCCTGAAAATGCATTACTTTTGCACCCCGTTTAAAAATGATGAATTTTATTTATGGTTTTTTACGAGAAGAAAGTGTTTTTAATATAAAGCCTTACATGAAACTATCGAAATTCAAGTTCAAATTACCCGAAGAATTAATTGCAAACTACCCAACCGAAAATCGTGATGAATCCCGATTAATGGTTCTCAATCGAAAATCTCAAACAATCGAACATCGCAGTTTTAAAGATATTCTCGAATATTTTGGAGAAGGTGATGTGTTTACCTTGAACAATACTAAAGTTTTTCCTGCTCGCCTTTATGGCGAAAAAGAAAAAACAGGTGCAAAAATTGAAGTTTTCCTGCTTCGTGAACTTAATCGGGAGTCGCGTTTGTGGGATGTTTTGGTAGATCCGGCCCGTAAAATCCGCATCGGTAACAAATTGTATTTTGGAAACGATGAGCTAGTGGCGGAAGTTATTGATAATACAACTTCGCGCGGACGCACACTCCGGTTTTTATTTGACGGACCTTACGAGGATTTCAAAAAAACACTCAAACATCTTGGCGAAACTCCTTTGCCAAAAGTGCATATGCGGCCGATAGAACCTTTGGATGATGAACGTTATCAAACCATCTACGCAAAGCATGAAGGTGCTGTTGTTGCCCCAACCGCCGGATTGCATTTTAGCCGCGAAATTTTAAAGCGCTTGGAACTTCAGGGAGTAAACTTTTCGGAAATTACGCTTCACGCCGGTTTAGGTAATTTCAGAACCATTGAAGTAGAAGATCTTACAAAGCATAAAATGGATTCTGAAGAATTGTATATCAGTCAGGAAGCTGCCGATATCGTAAATAAATCCATTGACGGAAAACATCGCGTTTGTGCTGTCGGCACCACCGTTATGAAAGCCTTGGAATCGTCAACTTCTATTTCCGGTCATTTAAAACCCTTTGATGGATGGACTAACCGCTTTATTTTTCCTCCTCATGAATTTAGAATAGCCGGATCTATGGTTACTAATTTTCATTTGCCCTATTCTTCAATGCTGATGATGGTAGCTGCATTTGGCGGTTATAATTTTATAATGAAAGCATACAAAGAAGCCATCGAAGAAAAATATCGTTTCTTCACTTACGGCGATGCCATGCTGATTTTGTAACCATTGAAAACAATAAAATTTGAACAGGCTGTTTTTGTTAGAGAAACAGCCTGTTTCGTTTAATAGAGTTCAATAAATTCATAAGCATTGCCAAAGGATTCAAGGCAACTAAAAAAATCTTGAAAAGCGATAACAATTGAGGCGGTATTATCATTGGGGTGGAAACTGATTTTCGTGCTTTTCTTCAGGTTTTTATCCAGAAATAAATAAACATGATTTTCAAAATCATTTAATAATCCAAAGGGAGAAACAGAACCTGGAAGTATTTTCAAGTATTTTTCCATTCTTTTTTCAGATGCAAAACTAATTTTTCCTTGCCCGAGTCTTTTTTCCAGATCGTTTATTGCCAACTGTTGATGCGCATCAAATACAACCAAAAAGTGCTTATTCCCTTTGTGATTTCTAAAAAATAAATTCTTGCAATGTGTTGCTTCCACGTCTTTCCAATATTTCATGGCTTCTGCAACAGTTGGAACGGCCGGATGTTCAACCAATTGGTATTCTATATTTTGTTTGTCAAAAAAATCAAAAACAACTTTACGATTATTCATAATATCTAAAAATAAAAAAGGTTTAAGCAAGATGTTTTCTTACTTAAACCTTATCAGTTTATAAATTTTAATTACTCAAAAGTTCTTCTAGTTTTTTGCCTAATGCTGGTCCTCTTAAATTCTTTTCAATAATAATTCCATTCGGATCAAGTAAAATGTTTTGAGGGATAGATTGAATTCCATAAAGTTTTCCGGCAGCATTTCCCCAACCTTGAAGGTCGGAAACCTGTCCCCAAAATAATTTATCGGTTTTAATGGCTTTAATCCAGTCTTCTCTGTTTTTATCAAATGAAACGCCAAAAACAGTAAATCCTTTGTCATTAAATTTCTCAAAATTTGCCACTACATTAGGGTTTTCACGACGGCAAGGCCCACACCATGCGGCCCAAAAATCGACCAAAACATATTTGCCGTTTGCATATTCCGATAAACTGATAGCGTTTCCCAAAGTATCATTCATCGTAAAATCTATGAAAGGTTGTCCAACAGCTGTTCGCTTAACAATAGTTAATCTTTTTGCGAAGTTTTTTGCATCATCGGTTTCCAGAAGTTTTGGATCCAAATTATCGTAAATCGCCTGAACGGCGTCTACCTGCATGGCATCAATATTGTCTAAAGCCAAAAGTGGTGTTGCAAACTCTTTTCCGTTTTTAAGTAAAAAATCCTGCAAATAATTTGCTTTCAGGTTTTGTGCCGAATCGTAGAGCATGTTTACAACAACCTCGTTCTGTTCTTTCTCTATAATGCTCATATTACGGTATTCGCCATAATAGAAATTTTGCCAGACTTTATCAAATTCTGTCAATTTAGTATTGGTTAAGGCATAAAAATCATGCGATTTTGATCCGTTAACTTTTGCTTTGGCCAAACTATCGAGATGGGCAGAAACAACGATTTTTGAAGATTCTAAAAAAACAGGGATAGCTCCTCGATAAGATTCGCTGGTAATATAAACTAGTCTGGGGTGTTCAATTTTGCCTTTGAAAACGTAAGCTTTTGAACTAAACTGAGCGGTGTCGGTTATAATAAATCCACTGTCGGTTCTTTGTTGAATATACAGTTTACTTCCTTCTGATAATCCCTCAATAGTGGTTGTTAAAGTAAATGTATTTTTAGTATTATCACAAGAACTGATAAAAAGAACGACAAGCAATGCTCCAATAAAAATTTTAAGATGTTTCATCATGGCTGATTATTTTTTTTCTTTCGAAAAGATTAATTGATAAATTATGATTATGATTAAAGTTGCAATACTACTTAAAATTATGCGAAAAAAGGTATCGAAGAAATTTGAAAATCGGAAAACCTCGAGAAAAAAGTAGATAAAATGGTGAAATAATACCAAAATGCTAACAAAGGATACGTATTTCCCCAGACCCATATTTTCAATTCCCGGAATAGTGCCTTTATCATATTCCTTTCCTGCCAATAAAAAATTGATTACAAAAGAACGAATGTAAGCTATAAAAACACTTGCTGCGGCGTGCATTCCATAAGTATGATGAAAAGTATCCACACTCATTCCCATTGCGAATGAAGCTAGAAGTAAAAATACCAACGGAATATCAAAAGGTAAACTAAAGATGAAAAGCACATAGAAAAACGGATTTATATATCCGCCAATTTCTATATTGTCGAAAATAAGCAGTTGTATGCCTAAAAACAGGATAAAACGAAAAATGTCGGATATTCTCATGGTTTTAATCTTCTAATTCTTTAGCGCTTAACTTTTTAAGTTGATCGTAATTTATATTTCGGGTAATATTTACCCAATCCAACGTATTAAAAGTTGATGCAAATCTAACTTTGATAAACCAGGAAGACTTGCCTGCAATCTCGCTAAATTCTTCAATAAATCCAATATTTTCACCTTCCGGGAAAATATATGAAAAACCACTTGTTATAATTGTATCTCCTACAGCAATTGGAACATAATTCTCGATGGCATCCAACCTGCCAAATCTTGAAGATTTTCCGTCCCAAACAACTGTTCCTATTTCATTGCTGTTTTTCAGTTTGGCACTCACATTGAATTTGATGTTCAATAAACTTATTGCGCTCGAAAAATCCTCTGAAGTTTCAAATATAACACCTACAATACCATGTGGCCCAATTAGTCCCATATTTTCTTTTACACCATGTTTCCTTCCTTTATTCAGCATGATGTAATTTTTCTGACGATTGGTAGAGTTGCTTATAACTTTGGCGTTTATAAAATCGTAAAGTACAGTTAAGGAATCATGATTTCTAAGCCTAAGCAATGCTATTGGAGGAAAAGTTTCGACCACTCCGGTATCTATTGCTAATTGATAGTTTAAGAGTTGTTGTTTTAAAATGGCATTTTCGGAAATAAGCTTATCATTTGTCTTTTTTAACTGAAAATAATCCACAACATTGGTGTAGGATGAGAAAACCTTTCCGCCAAACGAATTCGCTATTGATGAAAAGACAGCGGATTGGTATTTATTTTCTCTGATAACTAATGATATAGAAAACACTTCTAAAATGAGAAATAAAAAAAACGGATAATTCTTAGCCAAGAATTGAAATAAATATCTCATTTTATTAAGCTTATCTACATTTTATTTAATTAAAAAAGTAAATTTATTGAAGTTTTTGAGCGCTATACCTGTTCCTCTTGCAACAGCTCTCAGCGGATCTTCAGCCACGTGAACCGGCAGTTTTGTTTTTAAATGGATTCGCTTATCCAGTCCTCTTAGCATTGAACCTCCGCCGGCCAGATAGATTCCGGTCTGGTAGATATCTGCCGATAATTCGGGCGGAGTCATTTCCAGAGCGTGTAAAACAGCGGTTTCAATTTTAGAAATTGATTTATCTAATGCCTGGGCAATTTCGGCATGATTTACCATAATCTCTTTTGGAATGCCGGTTAGCATATCTCTGCCATGAACAGCATATTCTGGCGGAGGATTATCAATATCAACCATTGCTGCACCAACTTCAATTTTCATACGTTCTGCAGTGCGTTCACCTATACTGATATTATGCTGGCGTCGCATAAAATCAATAATATCCATATTAAAATCATCTCCGGCAACCCGAATCGATTTGTTGTTTACGATTCCACCCAATGCAATTACGGCAATTTCGCTGGTTCCGCCTCCAATATCAATAATCATGTTGCCTGTAGGTTCCATTACATCTATGCCAATGCCAATTGCAGCAGCCATAGGTTCATGAATTAATCTGACTTCTTTTGCGCCGGCTTGTTCGGCTGAATCTTTTACCGCACGTTCTTCAACCTCTGTTATACCTGAAGGAATACAGATTACCATTTTAAGTTGAGGTGGAAAAATAGAACGAGGTACTTTAATCATTTTAATCATTTCCCTTATCATATACTCTGCAGACTGGAAATCGGCAATTACGCCATCTCTCAGAGGCCTTATGGTTTTGATGTTTTCGTGGGTTTTCCCGTGCATCATCATTGCTTTTTTCCCAACTGCAATGATTTTACCTGTATTGCGTTCAATTGCTACTATCGAGGGTTCATCAACAACCACTTTGTCGTTGTAAATAATAATCGTGTTGGCAGTGCCTAAATCAATTGCTACTTCTTGAGTTAAAAACGAGAAAAGTCCCATATCTGTATTTAATATCTAG
>Ga0180732_1002384_pt1 | contig 10068 bp, 3 predicted proteins | sample KR11_01MetaG_FD_148674 | JGI IMG/M metagenome (GOLD analysis project Ga0180732, IMG submission 148674) | Groundwater microbial communities from the Olkiluoto Island deep subsurface site, Finland - KR11_0.1 MetaG | ecosystem: Environmental > Aquatic > Deep subsurface > Groundwater | place...
ATCTATTAACAAAGAGTCGGTTCTAACTCAAAAATCACCACATATGTACCTCTACATTGCCGTCAGGGCGTTTTATTATTATAGATGTAAATTTAATAAGGCTTAAGAATATGCCCCGTTCTCTACCTTCACGTTCTAATATTTCTCTCGGAGCCGTCCAATTGATTGACCAAAAACCATCGGGTGTCTCAAAATAAAACATTGCGCAATTATGGCTGGGTTTATTGTTACCCGCGTCAATAAGAAACGTAATTGCCTGATATGGAATACCCATAACTTCAAATTTTTTAACCACATCCATTGGTAGATGCAATAGACCAACGGTCAGTTTTTGGTTAGAAAAGAATTCCTTTAAATTTTGCGTATTGCCTAAAATAAAGCTATCCAAATCTTGAACATTGCCTTTTTTCTTACAGAAAGATATCGCAATAACGCTTTCAGAATGCACTTGTGTAATATCGGCGGATTTGTAAAACTTATAAATACCATTTTTTCTAGCAGCCTCTTCATCTTCAACCATGCCATCCGGAGTAATAAATTCAATCTTCATTGAATCATCATTTTCGTTTGGTGTGAATCCCGGCAATGGCTTTACTTCGATATTAACGTGGCTGTCAATGTCTGTATTATTAGCTGATGAAGTATTTATTTCATCTCCAAAGACCTCTTTTGATAAAAACAAATGCCCAAGAATAAAAATTGTGCTAATAAAAATAGCCAATAGCCAATTAAATACATTTGAATTATTCTTAACTACCATATTCTCCTCTATCTCTTATTCTTGACGATGGAGACGTTTTTACCCTTCACATAATCAATAATGCTTAAAAGCTTGTTCATCGAACTTTTCTCTATCCCTAATATTAGTAAAAAAATCTTTAATTCGTCCAAAGATATCTTTATCTTTTATTTCTATATCTATCTGCTCTAATGACAGTTTCTAGTGTATACTTTGCCTTTATTTCTCCTGATGATGTATTCAATGCTTCATATAATCTTTTTTTTGAAATTCCCCACCTCTTCTTTAGTTCCTGTTCACAGATATGTTTAACTCGTGAATGTTGCTCGGCATTAGCAGATAAAGACCAAACTAACACAGCTAAATCTGCATACTTATACGGGTCATCATCAGCAACCTTCCAATTCAGTGAATTAATTAGTTTTAAAACTGGTTCGGGCTTACCAGTAGCAAGAAATTCTGCCCAAATAAGATCAAAGGCCTCTGCGTCAACAGGCTTTATATCTCTGGGGTTCTCGGCTTCATATATAATTCTTTTTAAAATTGTACTCTGGAAGTAATCACTTTTATTGAGTAACGTTCTAAATTTATCAAGCTCATATTTATCTTCTCGCAAGGCAGTCGCAAAAAAATGGATAATTGGATTTGCTTTCTGTACAGGCTCCCAATATGTTTTATCTTTTAATAAAACCTCAATAGCGGGCAATAATCTTTTGCTGTCGGTATTGAAGTAATAAAACGTAATCCACATTGCTACCTCATACGCTGAAGAAAACTGTCTTTCTTTATTAGCTATAACTAATTTAGTAATATAGGGTGAGGAATCTTTTATATTTATATAGCCTACAGTATCTAAAGAAAAAACTAAGGTCGTTTCAGCTGTCTCAATTTTAACATGTGTATCTGTTATGTCTAATATCCAGCCATCTATTTTTCTGTTTGATTTAAGATAAACAGAGTCTTCTGCAAAAGCAAAATTAGAAGTTAGAACTAAAATCACAATCGATGTGATAATCTTAACTCTCATTATTTCACCCAAGACATACCAATAATAGCCTCATTGTCTGTTGCTATTCTAATTTGTTTCTTAGGATTATCTATCGGGACAACATAAATACCCAAACCACATAAACCAGGCCAAATTTCTTTAATAAAAGCAATATATTTCCCATCGGGAGACCATGCTGTATCAGAAGCATCACCTACGACGAAGCTAAGAGGCGGTTTACTATAAGAAACAAATTGCGCTCTGTTTGAACCGTCTTCATTGATAACATAAAATCCATCTTCCCCTTCATAAACTAATCTTGTACTATCAGGAGACCAAGACATCTTTGTGCCTATTGTCAATGGTCTTAAATCTGTTCCGTCATCATTAATCAAAAAAATCCTTCCAACAAAAAACTCAACATACAATTTTTCATTGATTGTTTTCGTAATATATTCATCAGAAATAAAAGCAATTTTCCTAGAATCTGGAGACCATGCAATCTTATGGATTGCAGGACGAAGATCAGTAATTATTCTAAGAGTACCATAAGGATTAGTTACATTAAAAACGTATAACCCTCCATGTTTATAGGGCCGATGAAACGCAAAGGCAATGTATTTCCCATTTGGAGACCAGCAAGGATAAAACATATTTGTATCCTCTCCAAGGTCTAAGAGTTTTTTCATATCTGTACCATCGCTATTCATGATATAAAGTTTATTCTTGTAACCGCTGCCCAAATAGTCCATCTTAGCGAAAACAACTTTATTGCCATCGGGAGAAAAGGAGAAACTGTTAATGCAATCCAAATATCCTTTTCTTTCCTGGGGTACTGAATATATACTTCTCTCCCTTCCGGAAGGAAAATCAATCGTTTTAATATCAACGCCTGAAAGCGAATAGATTATTTTCCCCGTAAGCGTTTTATTTGCGCCTATAGATAAAATTACATCCTTATATACAGCGATAAAATAAAGAACATAATATAGTACGACTATTATTAAGAAAAATTTGATAATGTTTTTTACTATGTTCATTCTATCCTCCTTTAAGACAGATTAAATCCCAGCCAGTCAAGTTTAAATCTGGCTGGAAACCGCTGCCTGGGCCATTGCCTCACTCTGCGTTTCCGCTAATTTACTGCTTGCGTCAAAACCCATCCCATCAATAGATTCTTCTATTTTTGAAACTTTAACGGACTCTTTTTCCTGTTTCATTTCCGGCTCTTCTTGCTTAATATCAGGGCTAATTACTTGCTTCTTTTTGTTTTTATTAGTAAAAAATATTTTCTTCATTTTTAAGTAGCATTTTCTTAAATGGTCCAGCCATTCACGTATTCTTTCTAATAGCGGATCATAAGGAATGCTCTTTAATGGCTTGTATAAAAGAATTGCAATAGGAATGCGGTGCGATACCGGAAGGATATCGAGAGACGGTTCTGTTTTCATATAATCTTCCCGCGCCTGGATTAGGAAGACTTTTCTTTCCGAAAGGCCGGGGTTTTGTTTGTGGAGCTCTTCGTGCCGGCGGATAAATGTTATTACATCCATTATTTCTTCGCTGCTAAATTCTTGCTCTAGCAGGCTCCTTACTTTTGCTTCATCTAAATCGGTTCCTTTTCTTAAGCCATCTGCGAATACAATCTCTTTTGTATCTAAATCATAATAGGCCACTGCCGGCGGGCCAGTGAGTTTTCCTGACTTTGCCAGATAATCTTCCAATATCTTTAATGCCTGGGCGCGCCTTCTGAATTTCCGGGTGACTACGGGAGTCAATACAGTACTATCTATAAAGCTGCATATTTCTTGGGAAGTGACCTTGCGATAATTTTGCGGCATTTTTGGCATAGATGGAACCTTGGGTACGGACGGAAAGCTCGGATTGTTAAACCGGCTTCCGCTTGGAATTGAGGGAAAACTTGGATTATTCCAAGGATTAAACATCGGTGATTTCCAATAAGATGGATAATTATACTGAGATTGACTTCCGCTACCCAAAGAAGGATTAATTTGAATCTGTTGACCAGTCTCGTAATGGGTCCACGTGCTTGTTTCAAAACGCTGAACTCCTAAAGAGGGGTTTGTAATACTCTGTTGTATTCTAACAGAATAAGAAGAATAAGGATCTGAAAAAGAAAATGAAGCAGAGCGAAAATATCCGTAATTCTTTTCTAAAGGAGTAAAAGGAGTATCAGGTATTTCAGTTAAAACGCCAGCACTTTGTAGAACTTTATTCCGACCTCCGAAACAATTTATGCCAAAAGAGAAATCATTAAATAGATTATAGGATTCTGGCTTATCATAAAAACTAGGAATTATATCAAACAATCTTTTTGCGGCCGCCGAATCTGTAGTCAAGGTGCTATATATAATTGGCTGATTTATTTTGTTTTCAGATTCATCTTTATAGAACCCTGGCGTAGAGAATAGTAAACCTAAATCTTTCTGTTTGGCATCAAAACCTATTGTTCGGGTTTCTCCTCTATAAGTTACACTTACAAATGTGTGCCAAATAGAACCAAAAGTAGACTCGATAGGCTTATATCCTATCAACACTCCTGTTTCCGGAGGCGGCAATTCTTGTTTAACCCAACCCTCTATGCGTAATCCGGGTATTAGCGAATCTTGGATAAGTTTTGATTCCATTGTTAAACGAGGTTCGCTCGGAAGTCCGCTTAATGCTGAAGCAAAGATGTGTTTATTAAAAGGGTTCGTTTCTCGTTTTAAGCTGTTCATAAACGGATCCACTAAAGTAGGATAGCTTTGCAATCTTCCGCCTAAGGATAAAGCTGTGGTCTGGCGCACGAGAGAATTAGTGTCTGATAATTTCGGTATTAAAGCATTCGTTACTCTTAAATCATCCATCTTACTCAAAGAAGATACTGCCGATTGTCGAACTTGCCAGGAAGGATCGTTTAGCTTAGGAATTAGAGGATCGATGATTTGAGGATTATTAAAATTACCAAAAGAGCTCACTGCCGATTGCCTTACTTGCCAATAATTATCATTTAAGAGGGGCTTAAGATAATCTATGCTCTGCGGCTGGTTAAAGCTTCCTAATGACATAGCGGCAGATTGTCTTACCTGCCAAGAGGTGTCCAGAGTTAAAGGCTTAAGCAGATTAGGAATTTCAGGAGCTTTAAAATTACTCAAACTAAGAGCTGCTGTCTGGCGCAGCTGCCAATCAGGGCTTTTGAGATTATCCGTAAAGAGATTTTTTACTTCCGGCACATCTATTTTAGACAAAGAAAGCATCGCGTTTTGGCGAAGCCCGATGGGTTGTGAAGTATTCATTGCAATATCCAGGAAGGGCTGCTTTAATTGCGGGAACTTATCAATATTTGCTGCCAGGGAAGTCAAAGTTGTTGAGCGAATCTGTAAGTTTGGAGATGTTAATCCTGGCATAAGAAGGCCTAAATTTTGCGGAAAATCATTCAGCCGTGACCCCAAAGACAATGTTGCAGCCTGACGAATACTTAAATTAGGGTCGGATATAAACGGCTTGATTTTCTCCATTGTCGAAAAATCAGCCTGGGGAGCTAAAGATAAGATCGCCGCTTGTTTAACCTGAGGATAAGGGTCGTTCAAAGCAAATTTCAAAGCGTTTGTTACCTTAAAATCCTCGATACCCCCTAAAGCATAAGCCGCCTGAGCACGGATGAATGGGTTATGGTCATATTTTGCAATATCTATAAACATTTCTTTTACTTTTGGTTCGTTTACCCTACTCGCCAATAAACTCGCTGCAGCATAACGTAGCTCATCTTGCGAATCCTGTAAGTTAGCAAGCAAGAAATCCCTTGCCGCAGGAATTTCAGAATCAGCTAAACCGGAGATTGCTGCTTGTTTGAATTTGGCGTCTTTCTTTTCCTTCAATAGTTCCAATAAAATCTGTTCTGTCTCCAAGGGATCAATCTGTTTCAAGGCCGCAATTGTTTCATACTGAAATTCATTATCATCCGGATAGGATAAAACTTTGGTAAGTAAAGGAACTGCCCTTTTGTCTCCTATTATTCCCAACGCACGAATTGCTTCTCGCGTAAAGCTAACAGGATCTGCCGATTGCGGATTCTCTATAATATTTAATAATGACTCGACGGCTTTATCCTCTTTCATATCTGCCAGGATTCTGGTTATTAGCATCCTTTTTATGACTGATATTTCCCTATCTTCTAGCATAGAAATGAGCTCAGAGGCCATTTCTTTTGGCGGATATCCTAAATTTATCAAGGAAGAAGCTGCTGCCAATTTAATATCCGTATATCTATCATTTAGGGCTGAATATAACGTATCCTTAACTTCGGAAGTATTGAAATTGCCTAATGCCAATATTGCTATCAAGCGGCTATCATTATATTTATCCTTAGCAAGTTGCAGTAAGACTTCTGTCGCCTGAGGATCAGCCATTAGTCCCAAAGCCACAGCTGCTGCCTTTTGTCTGTAACTATCTTTATCGGATTCTATAATTTCGATTAACTGTTTTATTGAGTCAGGGTCGTTAATCTTTGCCAATGCAATTATCTCCGCTTGAAGAGGATAAAATTGTATTTTTTCCATATAAAAGACCTTGTCAATATTATCTGCCAGCCAAACTTCTTCTTGCCGAAAACCACCCGGCTCTTCCCTTTTAAACGCTTCTATCAAGGCCTGAGTTGCCCGTGAACCCCCATATTCGCCTAACCAAAGCGCGCTCACAGAACGCACCACATCTTCTTCGCTTTCCAGACCTTTAACAAATATATCCGTTACCCTAGGGTCATTAATTGCCAATATTGCATCCCTTGCTTCGCTCGTTGAATCTCTTTCAAGATATTTCATTAAAGGTTCTGCGACCCTGTAATCTCCAAATTTACCCAAATAGGTTGCGGCAATTTTTTGCACATTTGTATTACTAACATCCAATGCCCAAATAAGAATCTCCTGCGCACGTTCACTACCTTTTTCGCCTAAAAGATAAGCGCAAGCTTCTTCAGCATTAGCTACATCTTCATCGGCAAAAAAGCTATATTTGTTGTATTCCTCAAATTTCTTTAATAGATTTTCTAATTCATCTTCTTTAATATCCGCCTGGTTATTTAATTTACCGGTAAAAAAATCATAAACCTTTTTAGGAAAATCGATTCCGGTCCTACTGATCAGGTTATCCATCGCATAATCTCCCCATGCGATTACTCCGTATCGTCCTTCCAACGATTGAGCGGCATTATTCAACGGCTTACTTATTATATCTAAACGAGGATACTTATTCAACGCCTCTTGGCTTTTAAGTACTCCTCCAATCTGCGCACCGATGATAGATACAATAATGCAAATATGGACTAGACCGACCCAGAATTGAGCAAAATTGTATTTTGTAATCTTTTTGGATAATGAAACCATAAATATAAGAATAATAGTAGCAATTGGAAAACCAACCACATACGCAATGAAGAGATGACTACCAAAAAGCCCTTGTGGCAGAACAAAAATAAGAAAAGCAAGAAATGGAGCAAGAAAGCCAAGTGGAGCCAGAAGCCAGTTTACAATAATGTTAGGTAAGTAACGAAGCTTAAACATTTTAGACTGGGAAGGTAAAGACAACAATCTTAGCGCATAAACGACTATACCCAATCTAATTAAATCTCCTACGGTGTGAGGTAAGCCCCAATTATTGAATATTGCCATTAAATCAACTCCCGGCTGCCATCCCATCGTTTTCAAAAAATATAAAAATGGGTCTAATAATGAAAAATTAATAATATTGGGTCTGATAAGATGAATAATCGCTGTTCCTAAAACAAATCCCCAGAAGATTACCTGCGCTTTTATTAAGATAAAAATAGAAACGCCTGCGGCCACAGGAAACTTTAATGTAAAACTATTCCACGGGCCTCTAAGAGGAACCAAAAATCCTGGCCCTACTTCAACATTTAAGGCTTCTCTTGATAATTTACGCCGCAATTCCCGATCTTGTAAATAGTCCCTGACAAACTCGCTGCGGAATTTATAGTGGTCAATATAGGAACAGAAGAAATTATAGGTTACTGAAGCCAGATACGGCACTATAAGGCCGAATAACGCTGCGCCTAAAATAAACCAGTTTCCCGAATGGGGAATACCCAATGCAACCAAGGTGCAAATTGACATAAGTATAAGCCTTTTAATAATGCCCTTGGCAGTAAAGATGTTCCCGATATTCCTGAAAAAGCCGGGCTGAATATTTTTCATCTCTTCTTCGTACGCCTCATCTGCCAATTGGGTTAAAGCCAATCTCTGTTGAGTGGTCAGTCTCTTAATTCCTTTGCCTACTCCAAAATAAAATCTCGTCGGTTTGCACTCAAAGAGTCTTCTTATATTTTCTACAGAATAAAAAAGACCAATTAAAACTCCGATACCTCCCCCAAATATCACCACAGTTAAAACTAATGGACTTAATCCAGATATAAAGGAAAGAGTTAATATATATGAACTGACCAAAAGAATACCTAAAGGCAAAACTATATGGGCCATCTTCAACAATATTTTAGGGATGGTTCTAAAATCGATCTTAAAGTGTCCCCCAAAAAGGGACACTTCTGCTTTGGGTTGAGAACCGTCCCTACTTATGTTAATTATGATTTCTTTAACTTCTGCTTTCACCTTTGCTAATTGTTCCTTCGTGGGCTTAACGGATAATTTATTTAAGATAGGTTGTATTTGTTTTTTCTTCTCTTCTGCGCTTAGCGTAAGTTCATATGTAGCAGTTTTACCTTTACCATTCTTTCTTACTAATTGCAAAATATTAACAAGTGCGGTTAAATCTGGTTCTATTGTTCTCACTTCCGTACCTGCTAATTTTGCTATTTCTTGTTTTGTAAGTGGCTTTTTTTGCTCAGAAAGAATACGAAACACATTCCCAGCCGAGCCTTTGGGTGGGATGTCCGTTGAAACGTCCCTCTTCGTTTTATCATCTTGGCTCTTCAATCTTTCAGGCGGCACTCCTTTATTACTCACTGACGTCTTCTCTGTTTTATGTTTTCTCGCCACAAGAACTGAAATCTCCTGAAGAATCCGTTCTCCCTTTCTGCCTAAGTTCGCAGCGGATATAATTCTTTTGATAGTTTCCTCGTAACCTTCATAGCAAAGAATAGCCAATGCATCTAAAAGTAATTTTTTCAATTTAGTATCGGACGTATTTATATAGGCCTCAAGTAGCGCCTTTGAAATTAACTCCAGGCTTTCTTGTTTTCCTTCCTCAGAAAGCCTGATTTCGCCTTTCTTTAGCGAAGTAAATTTACCCCATAAAACTAAGGGAAGAATAGCCCCATTAAGAAGGTCAAAGCGAACTTTATCTGAACTATAAACTAGGCCCAGCAAAATCAATTTAAGAACCTCGGCGTCAATTTTTCCATCAATGACGAGGTTATCAAGGAGCCTACTCATACGGGCGTGATAATCGAGCGCCGGATGCCTTGTGATCAGGAACTCCTGAAGCGTCTCTTTAAATTTTGTTGTCTCCCTCTCCACGTCAGACCTATCCATCTCTTTAGCGACCTGAGCAAAGATTTCCAAAATATCTTTCTGCGTCAATAAGTTCTCCTTTGGTTCAAATGGAGAGGTCTCCTCTAAAGAAAGAAGACTACGTTGATAGATATATCCTAGGGCCTCTTTTGACCAATGAGTTTCTCCTTTCTCTAAGAATCCCCGGATAAGATACTCTACTATTTCTCTATTGGCAGGTATGCTTGTTGCGCCAAGATAAAAGAGAAGCTTGCGTAACTTGTCCTGTAATTGTTCTTCTTGTAACCCCATCCACTCAATAAGTGTATCAAGCCTTTCCTCTTGACTTAATCTTATCTCCCATACATTCTCCAGCCTAAAGAGACTTGCCTCCCGGAGGAATTCATCTTCATCTTTTAGGCCTGCTAAAAAGTCTTTTTCCTCCATTCCGCTTAACAGTGTATAAATCTCCTTTATCTTATAGAGTTGACTTATGCCTTCTCTTAAGGCATCCAGCGCAATATCTTGTTTACGCCAGCCAAAGGGGCCTGGGGGCAGAATTCTATCCCAGAAGTCTACAATACAGATATCCTCTAAGTCTTTAGCCGGCGAGAAGAACTCCAGTGTATCCTTAGCCAACGTAAGCTCCAAAGTTTCAAAGAAAGTGTCTTTTTTATTAAAAAGATGTCTTAAAAAGGTTTCGATATTTTCTAATTCGGGTGAAAGAGGTATCTTTTTTCTGAAATTATCCCTTAAGAGAACATCAAAATCTGTGATAAGACGGGCGAATAACCAATCAAGTTTTTCTTGTCTGTCCTTGACTTTATCATACTTACTATATGTAGATACAAATGCCTCTGCCAGAGACTCGATATCTTCTT
>Ga0180732_1002385_pt1 | contig 10067 bp, 10 predicted proteins | sample KR11_01MetaG_FD_148674 | JGI IMG/M metagenome (GOLD analysis project Ga0180732, IMG submission 148674) | Groundwater microbial communities from the Olkiluoto Island deep subsurface site, Finland - KR11_0.1 MetaG | ecosystem: Environmental > Aquatic > Deep subsurface > Groundwater | place...
GGCTTTGAAATGTAATCATTGCAACCTGCTGCGATTGATTTTTCCCTGTCGCCTGAAAGCGCAAAAGCAGTTTGAGCAATAATGATTACTTTCTTATTAAACTCCCTGATTTTTTTTGTGGCTTCATAACCGTTAATAACAGGCATTTGAATGTCCATAAGTACTAAATCAAAATCAGGATTATTCTTGCATGCTTCAATGGCTTCTTTCCCTGTAATTGCAGTTACAATCTCATTAGCAAAGTCTTTAACGGAAATTGCTATTAGTTGATTTGACGCTTCATCATCATCAGCAATTAAAATCCTTAGATTTTTGACCTGATTCTTTTCAAACTTAATTGAATCAGAATTTACAATCTCTACTACATCTGCATTTATATATGGGATTGTAAAATAAAATGTTGAGCCAATACTTTCTTCGCTTACCAACCAAATTCTACCTTTCAGCATTTCAACATAAGCTTTTGAGATTGCCAAACCGAGACCTGCTCCCTGAAGAGCCATTTTATCTTCAATATCGGCTTGAATAAAACGCTCAAAGATGGCGGCTTGTCTATCTTTTGGTATTCCAATACCCGTATCTTTCACAAAGAAAACAACCTCTGTTTTTGATTCATTCAAATCATAACCAAACTCGACAGAACCGTTAAAAGTGTATTTCATTGAATTTTTAATCAAATTTGTAATGATGCTGTTTAGTTTTTCACGGTCGGCTGTAATTACAGCATGATTATTTTGTAAACTCTTTGTAAGTTTAAAATCAATTTTCTTTTGCTCGGCTTCAGGTTTGAAGAAATTATGACAATCTTCAAGAATATCATTAATGTCAACACGTGAATTGAAAATATTTACTATCCCTGATTCTATTTTAGAAATATCAACTATTTCGTTGATGATATTAAGCATTCTGGCACCGCTTTTTTCAATAATTTCGATGTATTGCTGTTGATTTTCACTTTTTAAATCAGGCTCTTTCAATAATCCGGCAAAACCCAAAATACCATTCATCGGAGTTCTTATTTCATGGCTCATATTTGCAAGAAAAGCAGATTTTAACCGGTCGGATTCAGTCGCTTTTTTATTGGCAACAATTAATAGTTCATTTTGAATTTCAAACTGTTTCGATTTTTCAAGAAGTTTTTGGTAAGTTTCTATTTGCGCCAGTTCAGTTGCTTTAAGCTGCTGATTGCTGGCAATTAGTTGTTGGTTGGCTGTATGTAAATGCTGGTTTGCTTCTTTTAATTCAACTTCGGCAAGTTTGCGGACGTAAATTTCATTTTTTAATTCACTGGAACGCTTTTCTACTAATTCCTCAAGATGTTCCTGATATTCCAAAATTTCTTTCTCCATTTGTTTGCGCTCAGTAATGTCACGCTCCGTGCTTACAACTCCTATTAATTCCCCGTTTTCATCTTCCAACCTCGTGACTACAATCCATACGTCCAAGACTTTACCATCCTTTGAAATGCGTTTTGTTTCGATTGATTCTATTGACTCATTATTTTTTAATCTGTTTATAATGTCAACTGCAATAAATTCAAATTCTTCATGCACTATATCAAGCCAGTTCATTTTTAGTGCTTCTTCTTCACTGTAGCCATACATTTTGGTGGCTCCGGCATTCCATGAAGTAATGTTTCCATCCAAATCCCGAATTACAATTGCATCGTTAGAAACGGCGACTACGGTTGCTAAACGCAAAAGTTCACGTGTTTGAATCCGCAATTTTTCATTAGCAGCTTTTAGTTGTTGTTCGCTTGCAAGCAATTGTTGGTTCATAGCATCAAGTTGCTGGTTCTTTGCTTTGAGGTTTTGTTCATTTGCCAGCAGTTGCTGATTTATTGCATCAAGTTGCTGTTTTGCCGCTTTAAGCTGCAATTCGTTGGCTTGCAACTGTTGGTTGCTTGTGTCAAGTTTAAGGTTAGCCGCCTTTAATTTATCCTCGTTGTTCTCATATTGAATGAAAACATCTTTGAGGTATGCAAGAACTTCTTTGCTTTTTGCTTTCATATTGAAGTTATTAATGAACCTTGGTTTTTATTAATCGTCACATAAAAAACAACTTAATAGTTTGTCATCTTCGCCACCAATTGAATGATAAACATTACTGGTTTTTGTGTCAAAAAAAACGCTCCTTCTTCTGGTGCCACCTAATGATTTTGCTTTTATTTTTATATTTTTTTCTGTTAGAATATTTAAGACTGAATCAATATTTGCTTGGCAAATTGTATCATCTGGTCTTTTTAAAACATTGGAACCACCTACAACGCAAACTTCAATATTTTCTGTGTCAGCTCCAAGTTTAACCATCTGATTTATCATTTCTTCGATTGCATTGAAAGCGTATCTTGTTTTCGGAGTTTTACTTTTTTCGGGTGCAATTCCCGGTAGCATGATATGTGCCATTGCACTTATCATTAATTTTAAATCAAAAGCAGCGACAACTACGCATGAGCCTATCGCTGACGATTTGAAAATTACATGCTCATTTGAAGCTTTAACTTCTCCGGTAAGGACATTTATTATTTCCTTCATTTCTCAGTGTTTATGCTCCTAAAAAACATAGTAAAATTACATTAATAAATTGCTGATTATCAATTGTCCCTGTCTTTTTTTTTAGCATTGGCTATAACGGTTTGGCTATGAAGCGTGGCGGATTTCGGGGAGCGTTCCTGTCCGGTAGGACGGAACAACGATGCGAGAACCGCCGCTGGCAAACCACCGCACCCGCCATGATTTATAGCTTTTGTTATGCCCTGTTTTTCATTTTTTTAATCATTTTATTATGTCACAAATCGAATACCTTTTTATCAGATTTATATCTAAAAGTTTAAGATTGTCATTAAAGTCAGAACTTTTGTTTGCAGTTAAATACTTGTCTGCAAAACGATGTCTTAAAAGCAATTATTTGCTTTTGCCAATTATGGCTTTGTCATTGTCATTAATAAGCTTAATCCTGCAATTATTATAGCTATGATTGAAATCCAAAAACCAATTTTATCGTATTTGAATTTTTCGATTGTTCTTTCTCTAATTAAGTCTTCCTGGCTCGCAACTTTGTCAAGTTGTCTGAATCCCCTTTCTCTTGTTATGAAGTGCTTGCCTTTTTCAGTTATAGATAGTTCTCCAGCGAATTCTTTAATAAATTTTTTATTTTCTAATTCGCTTTGTAAGGAAGTCATTTCCCATTTCTCACAGTCAAGTTCCAAAATCAAAGAAAGCCACTCAATAGTCACTTTTTTATTAACTAATTCATTATTTAAACGCCTCTTGTCAATGTACAAAAGACGGTCTAAAATTTTATCTAATTTTTCTGTTCGTGTCATTTCCTTAACATTGGGCATAACGTTTTGCAGCTACCCGAAGGTGGCGATTTCGGAGCACTTCACTGTCAACCAAGCACAAACCTTGATAGAAGCACAAAGCTTGATTTAACCACTGAACCGCCACTTTTGGGTAGGTGCTGTTATAGCCAGTAATTTTTCTATGTTGAGTAGTCTTCAAGTCTAATTAGTTTCCAATTTCCGTTTATTCTTTCAAATGTATATTTTACCCAAATTCCGTTTTCAACACCACGAAAAAAAATATTTCTATACTTATTGTCCGTTTGAATGTTGGATAATATCATAAGTTGATTTATGTCGTCAGTTAGTTTCCAATATTTCCAGTCTTCTTGTGTAATTGATTTTGTTGCTGTTTCATAGTCGTTGTCAGAGTCGGCAAATGATTCGGTTATTGGGAAAGAAATACTTTTAATTTGAAAAATTGAATCGTTTGAAAACTTTGTCAAGAAGTTAATAAAGTCGATGTCTGGCAAATTCGTAAAAGTCGTTTTATCTAAATTTTTCAAATACCAATTCTTATTAACCTTTTCAAATGCAAATAATTCTGCAATGTTCTTTTTAAAATTTACGATGAACATTTTTGTAGATTCAAGTTTTACGTCTTTGTCAAAAATGCTAAGTGTGTCTGAAGTCAAAGTTGGAATATAGTCATTTTGAGTATAGAATGGTAGATGTCTCCATTCTTCAGAAGTTTTAATCTCATTGCCGTTTTGCCGAATCGGAAAAACAACTCTAGATTGTTGAAACTCCTTGTCCCACATAAATTTTTCAAAGAAGTCTAGAAAAGAAGTGTCGCCTTTGATTTCGGTGTGCTTCATTTCTACAATACTACTGTCTTTGTCTATTGTCTCATTTTTTTGCGTTCTTTCAGAATTGCACGAAAAAAGCAAAATTGTCAATAAGAAAAGGATTATTTCTTTCATTGTCGGTTCTCTATTATTGGCTATAACGTTTAGTATATGCAAAGTAGGCGATTGTGGGCTTCAAACTTATCAAACCGTTATAAAGTTGAAGCGGGCTACAACCCTTGAATTTACTACTATCACGCCTATTTTGTATATACATTGTTAGCAATAGTTTTTATTTCCCAAATAATTTGCTTGCCGATATTAATTTAGGCCCTTCAAGTTTTATTGTTTTCGAGTTTTCTCTAATGAATGAATCTTTACCAATAAATGATAAACCTTCTTGTTTTGGGATTCTAATTCTAATTACAGTCAAACCTTTATAATCAATAATATCAAATTGACTTAGCACTTGGCTTTTTAATGGGTCAGTTAAATCTGAACTTGAGATTTTCCCTAAAAGTTTGTTAACGTAATCATCCATTTTCCCTTTTAATAAAGTTAATTCTCTGTCAATACCAACAATATATCTTTGATTAATAACTTTATAATCAATACCATCTAGTTTTTTTATTCTTTCAGCATCATTATCTTTATCTGCAACACCAATAAATAAAAAACCATCTGCATCTGGACCAATATTAGAGATACCACAAATGGTTTCTATAATTTCAGAATACAGATTTTCATTCATTTTTCTATTATCCGAGAGGTCAAAAAATCCTTGTTTACATTCATAACGATTCGACTCAATTTTTGCTCTTCGAATGGAATTTTCAAAATCAAGTGCTAAGCCAGCTCCATGTCTCAACACAGGAGGGTCTTTTTTAACAAAGTACTTTTGTATTAAACCAATAGTAGTATTAATATTTTTTTCTCTGTCTGATACTACTGCGTAATTTGCAGTAGAAATCATCTTTTTTTGAAGACCAATAAGCGCTTGTATAATTTTACCATATTCTGCAGGTGTCTTTTCTTCCTTAACAACTAAATGAAAGAAAGCCATGAAAATTGAAAAAAATGATTCTTTAACCGGATTGCTTGATTTAGGATTTACAATGTCAATTATCTTAGAATTTAGTGAATCAAAAACATTTTCAATCATTGAAAATGTAACTTTAATTTCATGCATTATTCTATCGGGTCCATATTTTATCAATTCTGCATTTAATTGTTTATGTTCAGGCGATTCTGAATCATATATTTTATTAAATAATTCACGACTTCTTGCAATTGGTTCATCCTTTATAATCGTTGCAACGATATCAAGTATTGACTCTTCATCTTCACTGTCACGTAACTGCTTTTTCCAAATAATTCCGTGTTTACACCAAAAAATGTTTTCAGCAATTAGTCCATATCCAATTTTTTCTCGATTTGAATCAATACTTATTTCTGGCATTTCAGATAGATTTAAAATATCTTCGGAAGAATCTCCTCTAATTTCAGACGATATTTTTCTAATCGTATCAGAGAATTTATCCAGCATTCCTGCCTGCCTTTTTTCCTGTGGACTTAGCTGTTTCCCACCAGAATTAATTCGTCCAAATATATCTGTAACAACATTTTCATCAGATGATGGATAAATAGTAATGGCAAATTGGTAGTCTAAAAAGTTTGCACAATTTTTTGGGTCCAAAAGAATAGTCTTATCTGTTACCATATTAAATAAGCCTTCATCTGCAGTCTGTTTTGCTCTAGAAGATTGTGAAACATCAAAGTATTTTCCTTTTATTGCAAAACAGTTTTCAATAAATGAAATAACCGCATTCATTCTTTGCAGTCCATCTATTATTTCTAATTTATTATCCTTAGTTTGAGCGAGCAGAATTAAAGGGATTGGTAAATCATTTAAAATACTATCAATCAAAAATTCTTTTTCATCAACAGTCCATACCAGTTTTCTTTGATATTTACGATTAACTAAGAACTTACCTTCGGCATAATTTCTATATGCTTCTTGAATACTCATTCCTCTTGGTGTAAGACTCATATTTTGTTTTTTTTAAATTATTGCTAACGCCTGAGGCTATGTGCAGTAGCGGCAAGCGAAGCGTGTTCGTTTTTCGGTCGGCACGACCGATTAAGAAACACCTAAAGCCCACGCTACCGATTTCACCCGCTATTGCATATGAGCCTATGTTAACGCCTAGTTTTTGTTCATCACTCAACTTATATTTTAATGAGTATTTTACCATATATTCGATTAACAGACTAATCGAAAGGGATAAAACTAACGTCACCCAACGCAAAGTGCGAACCTCTGGTTTTATTCCTTATTTTTGTATTTTTCCATAATTAAAACCTCTAATTCTATTAGTTTGGCGTAAAGACATATTGCTTTGTCCATATAATCTGAATATGATTTCTCGTTTAATAAGAATTTTCCCATACCAGATGTTTTATTCCAACATAGAACTGTAAAATCATTGGTTTCTATTTCTGGTCTTTTATGTGCGACAAGATTTCTCTTGTTAATTAAAAACTCTAAATCGGTCAAGAATTTTTTGTTTATTTTCAAAAAGTCAGCAAAATAATTTTTTGTTATATATTGAATGGCCATATTTTTAGCAAAAAATCCTATTGATTCAGAAGTGTCAAAAATATTTATCGTGTCACGCGTCAGTTTTTGATTGTTAGCAGACAAAAAACGTCCAATGATAATGTCCATTCGTAATTCTATTTCAATCGCTTCTTGAATTATAGAACCTCTGTAATAAGCTGATATTTCTTTGTCTGTTTTTAGATGCATTTTCTCTTTAAACTTGGCGTTAACGGTTGAGTACATGTTGCGGGGCGGAGCACGGAGCACGTTCCTGTCCGATAGGACACGGAACTGCGAAACGAAACCAACGACTGGCACACGACCAAACCAGCCCTGCAATATGTACTTTGTTACCGTGTCGGTTTATTTTTGGTCAATATAATTATTTACATTAAAAATTTATTTTATGAAAGTTTGCGAAAAATTAAAAAAAGGAAAAACAACTAAAAATTTAGTTATGGTTCATGATTATCCAATTCCGAGAAATCCTAAATTAAAAAACGGGTACACATGGCAAGGTATATGCGATATTGTTGAAAACGTACACCCATTATTCACAAAAGAGAATATGTATTTATCTACTGCTATTTGTGCTTATATAGGATTAGAAGATGATGTTTTACAAGAACAGGCAAAAAAAACGTCAGATTTTACATTGTCTCAAATTCAGAAAGCAGTTTGGGACTAACATTTAATAAGTCTCTTTTTATGCTTGTAAATTTTGTATCGGTAGTTATTTTTAAAATTCCTCCTTCTTTGTTGATTTTGTCAACTAATGTTTGGAGGCTACCGAATGCAATAGATCTATTTACAAGATTTATTAATTCTTTGTTTCTTAAAATTTCTTCTTTGGAATATTCTTTTATTCCATCAAAAATTACAACATTATTTATTTCCATTGTTTAAGTTTTTGATTTTGGTTTATTTAAAATATTTTTCATAAATGATAACAGAGATTACTACAACATCAAATAGATTCGGGTTTTGTCTTTATCCAAACTGCACGGTAACGGTTGGGGGTGTGGCTAGTGTGGGAGAGCGTGTTACGTTTTCGTCCCCCGACGAAAACGCCCGAGCGGGCGAAAAAGCTCCGAGTCCCAATGTCAACCCACATTGGCTACACCCCTTGTTAGCAGTTGTTGTTAATAATATTCAAGTTTTCTGGTTGTTATTCTACAAATACTGTCATTAGAGTATTCAACTTTCTTTGTCCAATTATTGCTACTATCTAATTCTAAATACTTAACAAAGGTATTTGTTGTGAATTGTTGATTATCAATTTTTGTCGTGTCAATTATTTCTGTTATTAAACCACTTTCATTTCTGTAAAAGTATTTTACGGTTTTATGTATTCTTCCTGAGAATTTACTTTCAAAACTTTGTTTGTAGATGTATCCACCCTTTCTATGAGTATATGAAGTTGAAATTGTGTCAGCCGTTTCAAAGTCATAAGTTATAGATTTATAAGTGTTTTCATTAAGTTTTTTAATTTCCATTTTTTCTTTCTTTTTCCCTTCTTTAAATTCATTTGTGCCAATTATTTTTCCACGAGATATTAAATAAACAATTTTTAATGTCATTAAACTGTCTTTGTCAAAGTAGTTGATTTTTGTAAGCAGTCCTTTTCTATTGAAATATCTATTCTGAATAAAGGTGAGGTTGTTAAGAGATGTATCTAAGTTAACATTAATGTCAGCATTACATTTTGCATAAATTGTTCTCTCAGAAAGCATTTTTACTTTTCCTTCAACATTGTAGTCTTTCCAATTAATTTCCACACCTTCTTTATGATTACAGGAAATAATAGCCAAAATAATTAGAATGTTAATAATAAGTTTCATTGTGTCTTTTTTTTGTCTTACAATAACTGCTAACGTTTGGCGGTATGGTTAGTTGCCGATTTCGAAGCACTTTCCTATCAAGTTACAACTACTTTTGATACGAGCTGTGCCGCTCGAATACCCACTGCACCGGCAATTAACTATACCGCGTGTTGGCAACTGGTGTTCATTCATATCAGTCTGTTTTTCATTTATTTAGCTTTATTTTCTTATCATTGTCAATCTGCACCAACCTAACCACGAAGCACAAATTTATTTTGTTTTTTTGAGCGTGGGCAATCCTAAAACCGTCCTGAAAGGCGGTTACTCGGGCTGGTGAGGCGGAAGCTCTTTTGCAAGCCTTTGGTTTGAGCGTTGGCTCGTGCGGGCTTGCAAATGTGCTTACGACTGTGCGTCGGCTCAATCTTTTGTAAAGAAGTCTGCCATTAGTTCTGCTTGTTTTAAAACTGTTTCAATTGCTTTTGCTTGTTTGTCTGGTGGATAACCCCACTTTGTCAATGTCCGCTTAACAATTACCATTAATCTTGCTCTTGCACTTTCTCTAATTGTCCAGTCAATAGTTGCGTTAGCTCTTACTTTGTCCGTAATTTCTCTTGCAATTTCTTTGAGTTGGTCGTCACCCAAAACCATTACTGCACTATCATTTACTTCTAAAGCATTGTAAAAAGCAACTTCATCTTTTGTCAAACCAAGTCTTTCACCTTCTTTGTCGGCTTCTTTAATCTCCTTTGCAATGTTGATGAGTTCTTGAATAATTTCTGCGGTTGTAAGCAAGTTGTTTTGGTAGCGTTTTATTGCACCTTCCAACATTTCTAATAGTTTTTTACTCTTTACTAAATTGGTTTTAGAACGTGTTTTTATTTCGTCATTCAATAATTTCTTTAAAAGTTCTAATGCCAAATTTTGGTGTTTCATTCCTTTTACTTCTAAAAGAAATTCATCTGAAAGCACTTCTAAACCTGATATTTCGGGCTTGTCAATTCCTGCTGCTTCAAAAATGTCAATTACTTTGTCAGAACTTAACGCTTCATCAACTATTTGTTTGATGGCTGTTTCTATTTCAATATCTGATTTGCCTGTTCCTGTTCCTTCAAATTTAACCAATCTTGCCTTAACTGCTTGAAAAAAAGCAATGTCGTCTTTGATTTCCATTGCTCTTTCGTGTGGAATGGATAATGCAAAGGCTTGACTTAACAAAGTTACTTCTCTTATGAAACGAGTTTTGCCATCTTCCAATCCTAAAATATGTTCTTCTGATTGCAGAATGATTGACATTTTTTCTTTTGCTTCTACACTAAAAAAACGCTTATAATTGAACTTAAAACTGTTTGCATAATACGCTTCAGGTTCTTCGGCAACAATGTCTTTTTGCGTTTTGGCTTCTTCATTAAAAAATTGCTGAACAATTTCATATTTTTCGTTCATCAAAGCAATTGCTTTTTCTAAATCTAAAGTTGGTTCGCCTTTACCACCCGCATCGGAATAAAAAGATA
>Ga0180732_1002386_pt1 | contig 10066 bp, 6 predicted proteins | sample KR11_01MetaG_FD_148674 | JGI IMG/M metagenome (GOLD analysis project Ga0180732, IMG submission 148674) | Groundwater microbial communities from the Olkiluoto Island deep subsurface site, Finland - KR11_0.1 MetaG | ecosystem: Environmental > Aquatic > Deep subsurface > Groundwater | place...
TAAGGCCTGAAACCAGGACCTGGTACACATCGAAGGGTTCATAAACATAGCCCAGAGGGTTTAGCGGCGAATTATCCTTCACCTGGACATTAAAATCCTTTCGATAACTGACCTCCCCGGAAATGTTGGTTTCCCCCAACTGTCCGCTGAAGCTTGCGCCGTAAAGTTTTATATCTTCCTGATAACCGAGATAATAGCCAAGCCTATCCGCGAAGTTGGCCATGGGGGCCATAGATTCATAAGGCGTGCCAGCGAGAATGGGCGTCCAATCCGGAAATGTCGGTGTTCCTGCGCCTGGAACGGTTTTGGCCTGAAAGTACTTTTCATGATAATTTAAAAAATAGACTCCAAACTCCGTATCGTTCAGGTTTTGGGCCAGATAGCGAAGGGCAACTCCATATTGGCCGCTATCCCGGGCGTCGTCGTCCTCAATCCGATCCGCTGTGATTGGAACCCCTGGGACTACGATTTGATGATATCCGCCGACATCACCATAATCAGCCGTGCTGAAAAAGGTGCCACAGGTATCGGCTAGGTGCCTTTTCCACTCCCACTGGTAATAACCCGAAAAACTGAGGTTATTGATCAGATCAATCTTGCCGATCACTTGTCCGGTGGGCAGAAAAATATCCTTGAGTTCAGCCCCCGGAGTATTCAGCATGGTGGCATCGGCGTAGCTCTGGGCGGCGGATATACCGCCCAGGGTGAACAGGCTTTCACCCCAGGATACCACTTGATCGCCAATCCGAAAGGAAGCGGCACGCTCGCCGACATAGAAATCGGAGTAGTAGAACAGATCGAGGACCTCCGCGTCAAAGCCCTGCTGGTCTTTGGTGGCGTCGGTAAAGTCCCGGTGATCCGTCAGGGGCCCTCCCATAATGGGACCGTTGTTGTGTGTTCCCGGCGAATCGTTGGCATTTTTATGATAGTACACATCGTCGTAGAATATCCTGCCCCGGGCAAACACCCCCATATTTTTATACTTAAGGTCCAGATCACTTCGACCTGTCAGGCGGTTTGAAACAAGATCGCCCTTTTCAAAGGAACGGTTGCCGTCATCAGCATTGATGCTTTCAAGCAACTTTTCATCGGGGTCCTTCATCCGCATGGACACCCCATAGATAACGGTGGTGTCAAAATCCAGGGTTGTATCCTCACTAAAATCAAAGTGCATCGCTTCTGCCTCGGGCACCATCCACAAGATGCTGCCCATAGCTATGGCGAAAAGGATAAAAAATGCCCTGATCGTTCCATCGCCAAAACGTGTATATAACATTGGCTTCATCATTACCCCCCCCCTTTTGAGTGCTTGTTTACGAATCTTTATCATTGAGATTTCACTATCAATGGACATTCATCAATCGACTTTCACTTGGCAGGCCAACCACCCCCTTTATGAGTTGAATTTTACGCTGGTGTTTCTTTATACTTTATGAAAACACAAACAATAAATGTATTGGAATGGCAAAAACAATTCGGTACAGAGAAAGCGTGTGCTAAGGCAATTTCAGATATCATTGACCCAAAGGCTTTGTATGCCCTCGAACAAAGCAGTGGAATGGCTTCTAAAGGTTCATATCATCATCGGTAATTTGAAGAGTGTTTTGAATGGAACATACCATTGCGTTAGTAGTAAATATCTTCAGCAATACCTATACGAATGTTGTTATCGTTATCCTGAGATTCTGTGAATATCAGATTCAGATTGTTGGATGGTTGGCTTACTCATAATATGGCAACAGCACGATATTTATCGAGAGACCTAAGTGCAAGTACAATGCCAAGTAAACATGGTTTTTTCGTCCTTGTTTTCAGGAGCTTGTCCGATTTCAGTCAAATACTAGACGCTGCTTATGCGCAATATACTGCGCATATGGGCATGATACGGTGCAACCTATTGACCGACTCAACACAATTCTATGATCATGGCCATCCCCATACCGGTTCCGCCACACAGTGTGGCCAGCCCATACTGGACATTGCGCCGCCGCATCTCATGAAGCAGGGTGGTCACCATACGGGTTCCTGTTGCTCCCACCGGATGTCCCAGGGAGATACCGCTGCCGTTGACATTGATGGTGTCCCGGCGATGGGTGAGGTTGAGTCCCTTTTCACAGGCCAGGTATTGGGCCGCGAAAGCCTCGTTGATCTCGATCAAGCCGATGTCCGACAATTTGAGCCCGGTTTTCTTTAAAAGTTGTTCCGTCGCCGGCACAGGCCCCCAACCCATGATATCCGGGTCCACCCCCACCACGCTGAAATCCACGATGCGCGCCAAAGGCGTTACACCCAACTCATCCGCTTTTGCCTTGCGCATGATTACTGCAGCAGCGGCCCCGTCGTTGATTCCCGAAGAGTTGCCGGCGGTCACGGTGCCCCCCTTTTTAAAGGAAGGCTGCAGCTTTGAAAGCTTTTCCAAGGTGACATCCGCCCGGGGATGCTCGTCCGTGTCCACCAGAACGGTTTTGCCCCTGCGTCCGGGCACCTCAACGGGAATGATCTCCTCTTTAAAACGGCCCTCGTTAATGGCCGCCACGGCCTTCATATTGCTTTCATAAGCCAGCTGGTCCTGCTCTTCACGGCTGATATTGTATTTTTCGGCAAGATTCTCGGCGGTCATTCCCATGGCCGGCCCGACGCCGATGGCGGTGACCCCGTCCCACATCATGTCCCGTACTTCGACATGGTTCATGCGGGCGCCCCAGCGCATGGCGTCCAGGGTGTAGGGAACGGTACTCATGCTCTCAACCCCGCCGGTCAGAAACACGGAGTTGTACCCCTGGCGAATGGCCATCATTCCCTGGGCGATGCTCCACATGGAGGAAGTACACACCCGCATGACCGTATAGGCGGGAACTTCCACCGGGACTCCAGCCTTTATGGCGGTAACTCTTGCCACATTAACTTCATTTTCAGCACGCTGGTAGCAGCAGCCCCATCCCACATCGTCAATCACGGCTGGATCGATGCCTGCTCGGTCAATGGCCGCTTTCATCACAGGCACCCCCAGGGGAACATTGCGCATCTCCCTGAACTGACCTCCGAAGGTTCCAATTGCGCTGCGTACGGCAGAGGCGATAATCACTTCATTTGAATCCATTTTCGATCTCCTTCTATGTTCTCTCTCTAATTTGATGTTTTTTCTGTCGGGTAACCATGCTCAGGACACCATTCGGTCCTTGCCTTTCCAGAAACCGGAACGAATGTTCTTTTTGTCAATTTTGCCAAGATTGGTCAGGGGAATTTCGTCCCAGAATTCCACTGTTTTGGGGGCCATTAGGCTCCCTTTACGTTCCTTGACAAATTCAATCAATTCTTTGCCCGAAACGGATTGACCCGCTTTTAAAACCACAATTGCCTTTGTCTCTTCCCCCCATTTGGCGTGGGGCACTCCTATAACGGCAGCGCCTTGAACCGCAGGATGCTCGAACAGTACATCTTCGATCTCCCTGGGAAATATATTGAATCCACCACTGACGATCATATCCTTCCTTCGGTCGACGATATAAAGAAATCCTTCGTCGTCTCGGGTAGCGATATCCCCGGTAAACAGCCAGCCATTTCGGATGGTTTCAGCTGTGGCCTCAGGATTGTTGTAATAACCGCTCATCATGTTGGCGCACCGCACCGCAATCTCACCAGGTTTTCCGTTGGGGGCGTCGTTATCGTCCTCGTCAACCAGGCGAACTTGCGTATGCAAAGTCGCACGCCCGGCGGAACTGAATATCTTCTTTTCCCTCTCGGGATCGTTGATGACATGCTCATCACAGGGAAGGGAACTGAGGGCCATGGGAGCTTCGGTCTGACCGAAAAATTGGGTAAAGATAGGGCCAAAGGTTTCCACGGCTTGTTTGAGACGTTCGGGAGCTATGGCAGATGCGCCGTAAAGGACGTTCACCAGGCTGGAGAGATCGTATTTGCGCAATTCGGGAAAATCGAGCAGCACATAGATCATGGTCGGTACGAGTAAAGTCATGGTGACCTTCTCTTTTTCGATATGCTCCAATAAAAGCTTTGGCTCGAAATGGTCGAGAATGACGCATCGGCCTTTGCGCAATAGCACAGGCAACATGACGCATCCCCCGGCATGGGTCAATGGTGTGGCATAGGCAAAGACTTCATTGCGCCCGAAACCGAACTCGAGCATTTCCATTACAACCGTATAAACCCAAGCCCGGTGGGACAACATCACCCCTTTGGGTTTTCCGGTAGTTCCGCCGGTAAAGTAAATCCCCACAAGGTCCTCGGGGTCAATGGCCACAGGAACGATTTCGGGCACATGGCTACGCATCAAGGTCTGAAGGTGCAGATGACCTTCGCCCACGTTTTCCGACGCGCCGGCGATACAGATAAAATGCTTCACCGTTTTAAGGGACGGCATCATCTGTAGCACTCGATCGACCATCTTCTCATGATAGATCAGGGTACTGCACTCAACCATATTCAGCATGTAGATGTGGTCATCGGGGTTGAGCATCACAGCCAACGGAATGCGGATGGCACCGATTTTAGCCAATGCGTATTCGCAAAATACATACTCCGGGCAATTGGCCATTAAAAAGCCGACTTTGTCATCCTTTTCCAGACCCAATTTCTGCAGGGCGTTGCCGATACAGAGGGCATTGTAACCCATTTCGGCGTACGTGTAATTGCGGTCTCCATAAGTCAGGGCAATATGCCCGCCATAGTACTCGACACAACGATCGTAAAGCCCCCCGATAGTTTGGGAAATCATGACAAACCTCCTTGTTGTTTACACCTTCTCCAGAATGTTCACGCAACAGGCAACCTCTTCCGCCGATTTATTACTTCGGTCGCTCGTGAAACATCATGGTATAATCAAACACCATAACATCTTCATCTCGCTGGTTTTTGGTGGTGTAACGCCAGACTTGGATACCCTGCTCCGGTTTGCGGGTTTCGCTTTTTTCAACAACTTCTATCTCCACCCGGACCGTATCACCAATTTTAACAGGCCTGAGCATTCTCATGTTATCTGCGCCTAGCCATGCAATGGGTGCCACACCCCCGATTTGAGCCATACTGGCCAGTCCCACGGCGATGGCGAAAATCATCGGGCCATGGACCAGGCGCTCTCCGAAGGGCGTCTTGGCGGCATACTCCTTGTCCATGTGCAGGGGGTAGAAATCCATGGTGAGCCCAGCCCAGTTAACCACATGGGTTTCTGTCACGGTAATGGCGGCGGTTTTATATACGTCTCCGATCTTGAATTCATCGCCGTACTTCTTCTGGCTCATTGAATCATCCTTTCTTTAAATGGATTTTTACCTGCCGGTCTAAACGATAACATTCCATTTCAAGTTGCGGGCACCGGCTTAAATAGCGGCAACGTGAACTCATTGTTCTTCCTCACAAATGTGACTTCCACGGCTTGATCGCATTGAAGTGCATCAATGTCACAGTCAACGATGTTGCTGAGCATTCTCACGCCTTCTTCCAGTATAATAACTGCGATGACAAACGGCATATCCGGAACGAATGGAGATGCCGCATTGGCCTCCACCACGGTGAAGGAGTAGATGGTTCCCTTTCCTGAAGCTTCCACCCATTCCAGGTTGTCGGAGAAACAGTATGGACAGACCATCCGGGGATAAAAAATATTCTTTTGGCAATCCGAGCATTTCTGGATCAACAGCTTTTCTTCCCGGGTTCCATCCCAAAAGGGTCTGGCCCATTTGATGACCAAGGGATCCGGTTTTTCTGGTACTTGCATAATTCCTCCTTTGTTTTTACGGGATTTCCGAGCCCAGGATGGTTACGTGAGAGTCTACATATGTTCCACCAGTTCCGGTTTCGATAGCGAACCGGGCGCCGGGCACCTGCCGCTCACCGGCGGTTCCCCTGCATTGGCGGACAGATTCGATCAAGAGGGAATATGATCCGCCAGCTCCGATATGTCCCTTGGACAACATACCGCCGTCCGTGGTGCAGGGGATCTTACCGCCGGGCCAGGTATCGCCCCGCAGGAAGATTCCACCAGCTTCCCCCCGTTTACAGAAACCCAGTTCTTCAAACCCGATGATCTGGTAGATGGGGTAGGAATCGTAGATCTCAGCGACGTCAATATCCTTAACGGTCAATCCCGCCTGTTCATACGCCTGCCGGCCCGCCTCCCTAAATCCGAATCGGGTCATGTCCGGTTCCTGGGAAAAAACAAAATGGGTGCTTAATCCACCTTCACCGAGAATATAGACCGGCTTCTCCACCACGTCCGGGGCCCGCTCGGCTGAGGTCACAACCAATGCCTCTCCGCCGTCGAACAGCATATTGGACATCTTGGCCCGCAGAGGTCGGGCAATCATTTTGGAGGACATCACATCTTCAATGGTCAACGGCTTTCTGAAGAAGGCATTGGGATTTAGTTCGGCCCATTTCCGGTTGGACACGCAAACAGCCGCCATCTGTTCGTCGGTTGTCCCGGTTTCATATTGGTATCGAATCGTTGCCAGAGCGGTCAGCGACGAGAAATTCTGTCCGAAGGGCACTTCCCACTCGGGTGACTGTCCGGCAAAGGCAAACAGGTCGATTCCTGCCTGGCCGGACGGTATGCCGGTTGCCAGTTTTTCGGCCTGAACCATCAGTACATTCTTGACCTCTCCCCGTTCAAGCATGGCGCAGGCAATCTTCAAAGAGTTGGAGCTGCTGGACCCGCCTGACCATACATTGCAGTTGGTCTTGACGTTCTTGAGTCCCAGCTCCTCCACGATCCGGCCAGTGGCCATTTCATTGGTGAAATTACCGCTGAACATGGCAGCTGTCGGCAGGATACAATCGATCTCGTCTTTATCGATCCCCGCGTCCTCGATGGCCATTTTCGCCGATTTCAGGGCAAACTCAATCGCCTCGCTTTCCTGGAATCGGCCTGTAGGTACCTCACCGATGCCAATGATCGCCCCTTTGGCCTTTCCTCTCCTCATACGTAACCTCCTATTCAACTTTAGCGTTTTGTTTCTTAGAACCACTGGTTTTCCAGCGGTCCGACCATCAATGGGTGTAAAAGAGCTTTCCGTTTTCAGCCATCGCCTTAAGTCGTTTGGAGGGCTTAAATCGGATCCCGTGTTTCTTTTCCGACTCCTTAAGATATGCGTAGACCTTATCAATTCCCCAGGCATCCGCATCCCGCAGGATTCCTCCCCGATAAACAGGGTATCCGCATCCGTAAACCATGGCCAGGTCCATATCGCCGGCACGATCGCAGATCCCTTCATCCATCATATAAGCAGCTTCGTTTATTGCCCTTGCCAGCATCCGGTCTGAGAGATCTTTCGGTGTAGTGTCCACAGGAGATACATTGTGCTCCCCCAGATAAGATTCAATAACGTCCCGAACAACCGGGTTGGGTTTCGGGATGGCAGGGTCGCTATAGTCATAGTAGCCGGCACCGGTCTTGCGACCGTAGCAGCCCGTTTTGAAAATTTTTTCATGCAAAGCGGAAACCTTCCATCTGGGTCCCAGTGATTCCTCAAAATTGCGCGCCACATGAAATCCGATATCGATGCCGGTCAAATCATGAAGTATAAAGGGCCCCATGGGCATTCCCATCTCCTTAAGCGCCCGGTCCACCAACTCCATGGGAATTCCCTCTTCAAGCATGAAATTGCATTCGCCCATCAGTGCATTCAATTGGCGGGTCACATAAAAGCCAGGGCCGTCGTTGACCACAATGGGAACCTTTTTGATTTTGCGGGCAAATCCCACTGCGGTGGAAAGGGTTTGATCCGAGGTGCTCTCTGCATTGATGATCTCCAGAAGTCGCATGCGCTCGGCCGGATTGAAGAAATGCATCCCCAGCATTCTGGATGGATCCCTCAGAACCGTTGCCAGCTCAGTGATCGGCAGCGCTGATGTGTTGGTGGCAAATACTGCCAGGGGGCTGCAAATTGCATCGGCCTGCCGCCAGATCGACTTTTTGATCTCCATATTTTCCAGGACTGCCTCGATGACTAGATCTGCCGGGGCGATATCGGCAAGTTGGGTGGTGCCCAGCGCATTTGCATCCATAAGCCGGTCCAAGTCCGCTTCGGTCATTTTCCCCCTTTTGATGGCCTGGGCGAAAGTCTTGCGCAGCCCCTGTAGACCTTTTTGCAGCGCAGCTTCACCGACTTCCCACAAGATCGCTTTAAATCCGAAGCTCAGCAGCATGTGGGCGATACCGTTACCCATCACCCCGAGGCCGAGCATGGCTACGGTTTTGACTGAAGCCGGTTCAATGTCTTTGATTCTGGGCAGACGGCCTGCGGAACTGGTGTTGAGAAAGATGCCGATCATGTTTTTGGCGATGTCGGACAGTGCACATTGGGTAAAAAGTTCAGCTTCCAACCGAATATCGCTGTCGAAATCAGAAGAGAGCCCTTTTTCCATAGCTTCGATGGCTTTGAAAGGGGCCATCAAACCCCGGGCTTTTTTCCGGGCCGTCTCCTTGGCCATGCTGATAATCTGCGATTTTTCTTCTTCACCGGGCAATTTTTCCATACGATTGCGGGTGATCCGACTTTGGTGATCCTCTTGACCGTCGGCTAACCGTCGGGCGACCTCAATGGCTGTGTCCATCAACGCATCGGCCGGTACGACGGCATCCAAAATGCCCTTTACCATGGCTATGTCGGCTTTGACCGGCTCACCTGTTGTGATCATAGCAAGGGCCTCCGGCATCCCGCACAGCCTGGGAAGTCGTTGGGTCCCACCGGCGCCCGGTATCAGCCCCAACTGCACTTCCGGTTGGCCCACCACTATGCCCCGGGCTGCAACACGGTAGTGGCAGGCCATGGCCAGCTCCAGACCTCCTCCCAATGCCGGTCCGTTGATGGCTGCCACCACAGGTTTGGCACTTTGTTCGATACTGCCGTAAAACGTATTGAGCTCCATCACCTTTTCCAACAACCCTTTATATTTTGTAACCTTCTGGATTTCAGTGATATCGGCCCCCCCCATGAAGGTGTTCCCGGTACCGGTGAGCACAATGGCTTTAATTTGAGGTTCCTCACTGGCCGACTGAAATGCGGATGATATCTCCTGCCTTAGGATTGCCGACAACTGGTTTACCGGCGGATTATCTATACGGAAAATTGCGATACCCTTTTCTGCAGTGATATGTATGGTAGAGAAATCGGTCTTCATCAGAGATCCTTCCTTCGGTTATTTCAAATTCGTATCCGTTCACAGGGTTAATTGTTTCAGAAACGCTAAATTCTCGAACGATAAGCGTTTGCAGGGTGCCGTAGATGCAAGGCGCCGGGCATGCAGACGTACGCTGTTGTACTTCAAATGCCCGGATACAAAGCAGATGCGGTACCCTGTGAACGCTTACTCAAATTCTTATAATCCCATTCCATGACCAATCCGGGTTGCGATTGCGGATTGCTCCGTGTCAGCCGGTGCCAGACAGACGGCATCCCGTATATATCGCTGGATGTCATATTCCATGGTGTAGCCGTATCCGCCATAGATTTGCAGTCCATCCATGGCACATCGGTAGGCTGTCTCACCGGCAGTGAACTTGGCCATGGAGGCTTCCCGGTGAAAAGATTTGCCCCTATCAGCCAGCCAACAGGCACGGTAGAGCAACAGCCGCGCCGCATCGATTTGGCACGCCATCTCGGCAAACCGTCTGCGAATGGCTGGAAACTTGCCGATGGCCTGCCCGAACTGGACCCTTTGGCGGGCATGCTTGAGAGTGTAGTCAAAGACCCCTTGGGCAAGGCCCACTGCCTCGGCAGAAACCGACAGCAAAAAAAAGTCCATGATCTGTGGTCCCAGGGAGGTGTTCGATTCGGCACGCTCTCCTCCAAGAAGGGCATTCTTATCTGGAGTGACATGGTCAAAATGCACGCGACATGACTGTGCTCCCTTGTACCCGATCTTTGCCACGGGCTCTATGGTGATCCCCTCCAAATGGGGATCCAACAAAAGAAAAGCGTGATTCTCCCCCTGATTTGAGTCGTTATCGTCTACACAGGCCGACACGAGCAACAACTGCGCCTGGTCAGCATTGGAAACATAGTGCTTTTCTCCATTGAGCACATAGCCTGGGGACCCCTTCCCGTTT
>Ga0180732_1002387_pt1 | contig 10066 bp, 9 predicted proteins | sample KR11_01MetaG_FD_148674 | JGI IMG/M metagenome (GOLD analysis project Ga0180732, IMG submission 148674) | Groundwater microbial communities from the Olkiluoto Island deep subsurface site, Finland - KR11_0.1 MetaG | ecosystem: Environmental > Aquatic > Deep subsurface > Groundwater | place...
ATAAATAACCGGTAACGTCTTTTCTCATTGCCGGTATTGTTTCTCTGGCAATGACTTTGCCCCCGATCGCCGCCTGAAGAGCAACGGCAAAATTTTGCTTTGACACAATTTCTTTCAATTTTTTAACCAGTAAATTACCCTCATGGTAAGCCTTTTCCCTTGGCACAATTTTTGAAAATGCTTCAACCGGTTCTCCGGCAATCAAAATCTGGAGCTTCACTAAGTCGCCCTTTCTGTAACCCGAAAACTCATAATTCATTGAAGCATACCCTTCGGAAACGCTTTTAAGCCGGTCGTGAAAATCAATCAAAATATCGGAAAGCGGCATATCAAAATTAAGAATTAAATTATCCAGACCAATATAGTCAGTGCTATTATAAATTCCGCGATAATTGTCCATCAGTTTCATTATCCCTCCCAAATATTTCGCCGGCGCAAGTATCTCAAGACAAACCCACGGCTCCTCTATTAATTCAATTTGCGACAAATCCGGCCAGTCAACCGGCGTAAAAATTTCCACAGTTTCTCCTTTGTGGTTTATCAATCTGTAAGAAACAGTGGGAGTGGTTATTATGACGCGACGGTTATATTCTCTTTTCAAACGCTCGGCTGTTATATCAAGATGAAGCATTCCTAAAAATCCCAAGCGAAAACCGCGCCCCAAGACCTCCTGAGTTTCCGGTTCATAATGCAAAGCGGCGTCGTTTAACTTAAGCCGAGATAGAGCGTCTTTTAACAAATCAAAATCATCGGCTAACTCCGGATAAAAACTCGCCCAAACCATTGGCTTTGGTTCGTTGTATCCGGGAAGCGGCTTGGCATTTATATCCGTTGCCAAAGTGTCGCCCACCCGTATCAATTCCGGATTCTTAAGTCCTGTCGCGACATAACCAATTTCTCCTGATGTTAAATTTTCCGCCGGCGCAAGCTCTGGCTTGAAAATACCCACCTCTAAAACCTGGGTTTTTGCTCCGGTTGCCAAAGCGGTTATTAATTTTTGTTTTGAGAGTTCGCCTTCAACAACTTTAACATAAGCCAAAACGCCTTTGTAAACATCAAAATGAGAATCAAAAACCAAGGCGCGAAAAGATTTTTCCTTATTGATTTCAGGCGCTGGAAAATTTCTTATAACTTTTTCCAAAATTTTTTCCACATTTAATCCTATTTTAGCCGACACCATTAAAATATCCTCTGATTTTTGCCCGGTAAGCTTAGCAACTTCTACTTTCAAATTTTCAAGTTTTTCCATATCATTCACTAAATCAATTTTGTTTATGACGCCAATAATTTTCACATTTTCTTTTTTTGCCAATTGAAGATTCGCCAAGGTCTGCGCCTGAATGCCCTGCGTGGCGTCAACCAAAAGGACGGCGCCTTCAACCGCGGCCAGCGCTCTTGAGACCTCATAAGTGAAATCAACATGTCCCGGAGTGTCTATCAAATTTAAAATATAGTTTTCGCCGCCATAATTAAAATTCATCCGCACCGGTTGCATTTTGATAGTAATCCCTCTTTCCCTTTCCAAATCCATCTGGTCCAAAAACTGCTCCCGCATTTTTCGTTTGGCAATAGTTCCGGTTATTTCCAAAAGACGATCCGCCAATGTGGATTTTCCGTGATCAATATGGGCAATTATTACGAAGTTACGTATATTCATTTTAGTATTGATCGTCAAGGGATTCGCCGACGGGTTTTGGCTCGGGATTTTTAATGCCGCGCCAATTAAGCAAAGTCGCAGGGATATTTAACATTAACATTTCTTCCATGCGCAAAATAAATGCCATCAACAAATAAGCAACGCCCCCCATTAATCCAGCGGACAATGTTTGAAACAACAACCCTAAAACAGTTCTGGTGTTAAAAACAAGAGCAAAAGCGTAAAGCCCTAAATAAACAAAAACAACCGCAACAATGCTTGCCACTAAAATCTTAAAAAAAGATTTTTTAATTTCGCCTATGCCAAAATCGCCAACATGTTTTTTCAAATCAATCCAATGCCATGCCAGATTGATAATGTTGGCAATGGTTATGGCCAGCGGCAAACCCAAAATCGCAACGTTACTAATATCGTTTAATTTCATGATGCTTCCTAATTTTTGACTAATAAGCGGCAATTTAACTATGGCGCCAACAAATAAAACGCTTAAAATAATATTAATCAGCATTGAAAAAACATTTATAAAAACCGGCGTCTTGGTGTTATGAAGCGCAAAAAAAGCGCGGGTGAAAAGCGGCAAAAGCGCGGCCGCAAAAATACCAAAGGCAAACAGACCTAAAACCGCCGCCGTGAGCCGCGTGTCCTGCCAGCTGAAATTGCCGGTTCCTAAAATTATTCTCACAATTTGGGCGCGCAAAACAAAAAATAAAAGAGAGAGCGGAATAACAATAAACATGGCCTGTCTTACCGCCAAGGAAAAACGTTTTAAAAATAAATCTTTCTTACCCTGCGCGTAAGCTAAACTCATCGCCGGAAAAGCGGCAGTGGAAAATGCCACGCCGACAATGCCTATCGGCGCCCATCTTAAATTATCGGCAAAATTAAATATTGCAATACTGCCAACCGCCAAAACTGAGGCAATAGCAGTTGAAACGACGCTGTTTATTTGAAGAGCAAGCAGACTCAGAGTTCTTGGAAGCCAGAGCTTCACTACTTTAGTTAATCCCCATTCTTTAAAATTTAACAAGCCGCGAAAACGAAAGCCAATATTAATAAGCGATGGCACTTGAATTAAAAAATGTAATAATGCCCCCAAAACAACGCCATAGGCCAACCCCCAAATGCCATAATGCGGCGCTAAAAATACAATGCCAAAAATAATTCCTAAATTATAAAAAATGGGCGCGAGCGATGTAATTAAAAATCTTGAAAAGGCCTGCAGCAGCGCGGATGCTAAGGCCGAAATGCCCAAAAGCAGCGGACTTAAAAATAAAAGCCGGCTTATGTTAACAGTGAGTTCTCTTGATGCGCTGTCAAAACCCGGCGCCACCAACGATACAAGTTGAGGCGCGAATAAAATTAAAATCGCCGAAAAAATCAAAAGCGCAAAAATTAAAATATTTAACACGTTGGCGGCAAATTGCCATGCCTCGTCTTTATCTTTAGTTAAATATTCATAAAAAACCGGCAAAAACGCGGAAGAAACGGCTCCGACAATAAGCAGGTTATAAACTAAATCCGGGATGCGAAATGCGGCATAATAAACATCCAATGTCCTCGTGGCGCCAAACTGGCCGGCAAGCAATCGGTCACGCCAAAGTCCAAAAAAACGGCTTATCAAGCCAAAAAATGCCACCGTAAGAGCGGCAGACGAGATTCTTTGCGAACGCTTATTAATAAATTTGCCGATAATAGCGAACATGCCTGATTTTATCAATAATAACAAAATTTGCGTTTAAAACCAATACTTGGTATATTTATAAAGTCCCTAAAGGACATTATTGGCCTTAACAAGAGAAAACGGGTAATTGCCCTGATCCGCCAAATGGCGGAGAAGGGAGGAAAGTCCGGACGCCACCTCCGCCAAGGCGGGGGGAAAAGCGTACGGGTTAACGACCCGCCGCGGAATATACCCCCACACTCACGTGTGAGTGTGGGGGTGAATAACGCGAGAGGTGCGAACAGAGACGGTTTTTATAGAAATATAAAAACCGCCCTCCGAAGCTTTATGCGTAGGAGGGCGACCAAAATTATAAGGTTTGGTCCTTCGTCGCTAAAGCTATGAAGGACAACAAAACCAAAGGTTTTGTTGAAACGGCTAAATCCTTACTGGGCGCAAGTCCGTTATGGACGCTAGAGCCTGAGAGCAATCGAAGGCCCAGATAGATAATTACCGCCCCCGCCTCGGCGGGGGTACAGAATCCGGCTTATAGTTTTCTCATTAAGTCAATAATCAAACAAACTGTCCCGCACGCGGGACAGTTTGTTTTTATTTTCAAAACAGTTTGCTATTGCTATCCAATTCCCGATTAACCAACTTATCGGCCTTTTTATTTTGTTCTCTTGGAATAATTTTTATATCAACTGTTTCAAAATCAAGACGTAAATTCCACGCTTTTATGAAAAGCGGCTGCAAATCCGGATCTTTAATTTTGTATTTTCCCAAAAGTTGTTTGCCTATAAGCTCGCTGTCAACGCGCAATTCTATATTTTTGGCCTTTAACTGTTTGGCTTTTTGCAAAGCGAGAATAACCGCTTCATACTCGGCCTGATTATTTGTCGCTTCTCCCAGATAAAAAGAGTATTCTTTAAGAATATTTCCTTTATCATTGGCGATAACCACGCCTGCGGCCGCGGGGCCGGGGTTGTTGCGGGCGCCGCCATCAGCATAAATTATTATTTTATTTGTCATTGCAGGAAATTTTTATTTTAAATCCGCCTTTTTCAATTTCCGGTTCAATTTCCAAAAATATTTCTCTGCCGCCAGTCGGCTCGCAAACCGCGCCTTGCTGTTTATTTAGAAAATTTATCAAAGCGGGAGCGTCATATTGTTCTGAAGCAACGGCAACTTTATAAACGCTTCGCATGCCTAACAGCAATTTAATTCTCCTGACGGTCTCCGTTGGCGTAGTTAATCCCTGAACAATAAAATCATCAACCCCCATTTGTCTTGCCAATTTTTCGTCTTCGGGGCGGCCGCGATGAGAACTTATCGCCACCGGAATTTTTGACAGATTTTGATCGGCTTGCAATTTGGCAATTAATTCAAAGCCCGTCATCCGCGGCATAATAATTCCCGTAAAAACAACATCGGGAATATTGCCGCCGTTTATTATTCTCCAGGCCTCTTCACCATCGTGAGCAATTAAAATTTCAAAGCCCTCATTTCTAAAATTTTTGGCGTAAACGCCCAATAAAAATTCGTCATCGTCAACAATCAATATTTTTTTATTATTTTCATCTTCCATAATTTTCTTGTCCTCCATAGCTTTACGCGGAGGAGGATAAATTAATTTTAATGTTTTGTACTACGCCAAAAGCCGTCAAAGTGACAAGCAAATTAGAGCCGCCATAGCTTAAAAGCGGCAAAGAAATTCCGGTAATCGGAAAAAAGCCCATATTCATGCCAATATTAATCGCGACTTGAGTCAAAAGCAAAAGCGCAAAGCCGGAAATAAAAAGCCGGGCAAAATTAGTGGTAGCGCCAATCGCGATTATAAACAAACGCCAAAAAACAACGCCCCAAAGAATCAAAACAAAACTGACGCCGAAAAAACCCCATTCTTCGGCAATAGTGGCCCATATAAAATCAGTATGCTGTTCCGGCAAAAAATTCAACTGGGATTGACTGCCGTGGCCAAGCCCTTTGCCCCAAAATCCGCCGGAGCCAATCGCTATCAGCGACTGCAACGCATTATAACCTTGGCCGAGCGGATCTTTTTGGGGCTGAAAAAATGTTAAAATGCGCGCCCTTTGATAATCTTTCAAAAAAAACTTCCAGGAAAATCCGGCGATAACCGCAAAAATTAAAAAAAGCGCAAGAAGATGCCTCGCCCTTATTCCGGAAATAAGCATTATACCAACCCAAACAATAACGATTAATGCCGCGGAACCCAAATCCGGTTGAAGCAAAACCAAAACCACGGGAATTAACACATAGAAACCGGAAATGAATATATGGCGCATTAAACCAAAATCAATGTGGCGGCTGGAAAAATATTTTGCCAAAAGGGCAATGATAATAAATTTTGTCATCTCAACGGGCTCCAATCCAAATTCGCCCATCGGCGATCCAAATTGAAACCAGGAAGCCGCCCCCCTGATCTTATTCCCCCATATCAAAAGCAATATAAGCAAAAAGGTTGAAAAAATATACAGCGCCAAAATTATCGCCGAGTAATTCCTTAAGAAACGATAATCCACGAAACTAAGAGTTACCAATAAAACCAAGCCAAGCGCAGAAAAAAACAGTTGTTTTTTAAAATTGGTAAAGACCCCGGTTCTGGCTTGCGATGCCGAAGCAATACTTAACAAACCAATAACAATAAGTAAAACAATCGCGCCGATTAAAACCCAATCCAACTTTTTTAAGGCATGTCCCATATATTAGTTGAAATGCTTAAGTCAACACGGTTAGGCGTCCCGGGGAAAGAAGAAAACCACGGAATGCTAAATGGCCGGCGCTCTTTTGATTTCAAATTTTCCAAAAGCGTTGAGGCGACGGCTATGGGCAGCTCGTCTTTGTCTAAGATAATAGCCGAAACATAAACCTTGCTTAAATCATAGGGAGTATTATTGCTTGCCGTGAAATCAATTGAAAAGAACATACCCGAACCGGTTTTCCCTTTTCCGTAATTAATATTTCCTAAAGTTAAATCAACCCCGCTAAAGTTTTTAACTTCACGCCATGCCGGTTCGCCTAATTCCAACAGAACTTTCGCCGGCGCTTTTGCCAAATCAATACCGCCCAGAATAATATATTTTGATTCGCCGGGCCAGATAAACGAATTGCCAGTTGCGATATTAAGCAATGTATCGCCCTCATCATACAAATAAAACGAATAAGCGAAAGAACTTGCGCCAAAATTGGTGTTGGGATTTCGAACTCTGGCAGCGACTGAATACAAATCGGGCCCGGCAATAAAGACCTGCGACCAGAGAATTTCAATCGGATTAATCACCGGCGCCAGCGCTGGCGCTGGCGCCGGCTTGGGCCGAAATAAAAAATACGCCCCGATTCCCAAACCGGTAAAAACCGCTAAATAGATAATGGCAATAAATATTTTTTTCAGAAGGCGCCGCTTTTCGTCCATATAAGGTAAGTATAGATTATTTTATTCATAAAAACAAAAACCCCCCGCAGTTGCGGGGGGTTTTTGTTTCAAATTAATCCCGTTGTCCTGGCGATAACTACTTTCCCCAGCCATCGAGGGCCAAGTATCATCGTCGACACGGCGTTTCACTTCTCTGTTCGGAATGGGAAGAGGTGGTGCCACCGCGCTTTGCGCGGCAGACAGACCCGTCGCTCGCCGGCCGCTTCGCAGCCGGAAAAAACAAATTTTCTGGTGCCGTAAAATCGGTGTATTAAAAACGGTTTCTGAAATTGAATTTAATATTAGGAAAATTTAGAAAAATATCTCGAAATAACTTTAAAAGCTTTTTTGGATTTGCCATCCCCTTTAATAATGCCAAATCCTGAATTATCAAATTCTCTCCATTGATGCAAAAAAGCGTATTCAATACCACTTTGTTGTAAAAGTTCAATATTTCTTTTTAGTAATTTAGCTTGTGTGTCTTCACTATAATGCCAAGGATATTTCTGTTTTCTGGAAGAACTCCCCCCAAAATCAAAAGCTTCTCTTATTGTCTGGAATCCGAATTCAGTAACTGCTACTGGTTTTCCTAACATTTTTAATTTTCTTAAAGTAAAGATATATCTATTTTTAGGAATACATTTTGACCAATAAAAATTAGCGGCTACTACATCAAAAATATCCCATTCGATGTTATCTAACTCCCATCTGCCACCCCATCTCTCGCCATCGTAAATAAGGGGACCAGCGGCAGCATAAGTAATTGGACCAGGAAATCTCTCTTTTACCTCTTTAGCGAGTAAAATTAAATAATTTCTGAATTCTTTTTCTTTGCCTCGAAGCTGTCTCTGAAAGGTCTTCCAATCCTCAATGTGATCTTGATAGATTTGGTTGCCGGCAAAATCGGAAAGCTCGATTGATAATTCGTTACCGATTACAAAAACATCTGCATTTACTTTTTTGGCCTGGATAGCAAAATCCTTTATGGTTTTCAGATATCCTTTTTTATCTGGCATCGGTATCTTTCTATTAAATCCTGGCCCTATCCAGACCTTAAATCCCATTTTCTTCGCCTGATGGGCAGTTTCGAATAAAAAATCTGGGCTATCTCCAACTAACCGTATAGCAGGAACTCTTACATCTTTCATTTTCTCTAAATCATTTTTTGTGATTTCCTGGATTCCCTTAATGATCTCTTTAGGTAATCCGAGAACAGAAGGAACCCAATAATAAATTCCAAGCATCATATACTTTCATTTTAAGAGAAATGGAAAGAAAAATAAAGTTCCTTGGGGAAACACAATCCTAAAATAAAAAAATCCTATTGGAAAATAGGGAGCTGGTTCAGTTAAGGACGGAGCCAGCAAACAGTCCTTTAGATTTATCTCATCTTTTGATGAGATGCCGGTGATGATAAGGGAGCACCGACTGACGTCCCCTTTCTCTACTTGTTGGTGTTCTTGTTCTCTACCCGCATCATGTTTCATCGAAACATGATAGCAGAAAGATGAGGAGCGGAATTACGAACCCTCCTAGGACTAACCACAGCCATGGCATACCAAGAATAAAAAGGGGGCTGGTAAACATCAATGTCCAAGGCGCCGATATGAAGTAGGCGTCCCAGTCATGGACATCCCAATTAAATGAAAGCCTAGTTTTTTCCCTTTTTCTACTCATTTCTACCTCCTTCCATTTATTTTTTTGCAGCAGTAGAGAAAGTTAAGGTGCTACACTCAGGATTACCTGAGTGTCTCCCTGACTATTGATATAGCAAGGAGAGAACTCTTTCAAATGATTTTGGAAGAATTCTCTCATTACTATTTGAAAAAACGAGATGGTTCAGTTAGAGTCGGAACCATAAACAGACTTTAATATTTCTCATCTTTTGATGAGATGCCGGTGATGATAAGGGAGTACCGGCTGACGTCCCCTTTCTCTGCTACGAAAGATTTTAGAAGAAAAACTTACTTCTTCTCGGACTGCTGCACTTTCGTCTTGAGAACTTCATATGCTTCCCCGATTAAATCGAGGAGGAGCAATTGGAACTCTCTGACATCAACACCAATAGATTTTAACTTTTCTTCGTGTTCTCTACCGAGTTCACGAATCGCAGTTTCAATCTTCCGGGCTGTCAGAGCAACCAGAATTTTGTGCTCTAAATCCGACATCTTTTCCACCTCCTTTCAAGGAAAATTATTTCGGAGTCACCCGAATCAACAACTCCTTAGTAAAAGAATCATAATAAGGATAGCCTCTCCCGTATGCTATCGGAGTTATTTCCTCTACGTGATATCTCGAGGATAGAGATTTTATTCCCTCAGCTAATGCATCTCCATACCCCACGTCTCGGGCACCCTTCAGGGCAATTATCCTAAAAATGTTTGGAGTAAGCTGTTCAATCTTGTAAAGATCTTCAGCCTCAAGGTTAGTAGAACTCAACGAGAGAACCGCCACCACCAACACCATCGAAATAATCATAATCTGTTTCATTTTTACCACCCTCCCTTTCTGTTTTTATTTTTTCCGCAGCAGCAAAAAAAGAATTTACAAGGTACTTATTGAATAATCCATTCCTCAGGAGTTCCTGAGCCCGATTCCTTCAGAATAATATCCTTAGAAATCGGGGAGATTATCCGGAAAGGCTACTCCTTTTTTAGCCTTTCCGCTTGTATTATAGCATAGTCATCAGATTTGTCAATAGCTAAGGGTAATGTGCACACACCATGTGGGAACCCTAAGCTCGCTCGTTAAAGAACTGTATTATGTTCTAATTATAGCAAATAACAGACGAATTGTCAATACAACAAATAACGGCTTTTTAAAGCCGTTATTTGTTGTATGCCAAAATTAATTCCGTTGTCCTGGCGATAACTACTTTCCCCAGCCATCAAGGACTAAGTATCATCGTCGACACGGCGTTTCACTTCTCTGTTCGGAATGGGAAAAGGTGGTGCCGCCGCGCTGTTGTCACCAGGGCAACGGGATTAATTTTTTCAGATATAAAATTTCACGCTTATGTAAGGGATGAGTAGGAATTGCTTTATTAGTACGGCTTGGCTCAACGCATTACTGCGCTTACACCTGCCGCCTATCAACCTTGTAATCTTCAAGGAAGCTATAACGATACCTAATCTTGGAGATTGCTTCGCACTTAGATGCTTTCAGCGCTTATCAATTCGGAACATAGTTACCCGACGATGCCCTTGGCAGGACAGCCGGTACGCCAGAGGTTCCGTCATTCCGGTCCTCTCGTCAAGTTCTTCCACAATTTCTTATGGCTCTGACTATATCTTCGTCTTATCGCGGGCTTTAGGAT
>Ga0180732_1002388_pt1 | contig 10062 bp, 8 predicted proteins | sample KR11_01MetaG_FD_148674 | JGI IMG/M metagenome (GOLD analysis project Ga0180732, IMG submission 148674) | Groundwater microbial communities from the Olkiluoto Island deep subsurface site, Finland - KR11_0.1 MetaG | ecosystem: Environmental > Aquatic > Deep subsurface > Groundwater | place...
TTATTTAATTTATGAAAATTCCCCAGTTGATTATGCTGTAATTGGTGAAGGGGAAGTAACAATGTTTGAATTAGCAGAAAATATACTTCACCAACAAGATGCATCAAAAACAAAAGGTTGCGCATATTTTAAAGACAAAATGGTACTAACGGAAACAAGACCCTATATAGAGAATTTAGATGATATACCGATTCTTCCTTACGAACTGATCAATATGGAATTTTATCTAAGACCCACCGTATTGATGGTCAGAACTGTTTTTATCTCAGGCATGTATCTATTTACCGGAAGAGGATGTCCATACAATTGTCGGTTCTGTGCTGCTAAAAACATATGGAACCGAAAAGTTAGATTTCGGAGTTGCAAGAGTGTTGTCGATGAGATAGAATATTTAATAAAAACATACTCTATTGATGGAATTTATATTTTTGACGATACTTTTGCAATAACAAAAGACAGAGTTATTGAAATTTGCAATGAAATTAAACGAAGGAAGTTGAATTTTGTTTGGGGATGTGAAACTAGGGTTAATACAATTACGGATGTTATGGTAAAAGCAATGAAAAGTGCTGGTTGTATTCAAATAGATTTTGGCGTTGAGTCTGGATCACAGAGAGTATTAGATGACTTATGTAAAGGTATTACTATAGACCAAATAAAAACCGCATTTAAAATATGTAAAGATAATAAAATTAATACCTTCGCCAATATTTTGTTCAATACCATTGATGAAAACGAGGAGGATGTTAAAGAAACAATTGATTTATGCAATGAAATAAAACCTAACATTTGTTCATTTGCGATAATGACGCCCTTTCCAGGAACGGATATATATTCCAAAATAAAACCATTGTCAATAGACGAATATCATCTTTTTAGCCCTGCACCATTTATTTTTAATCCCAGATTCAAATTCTCTAAACACAACATTGATTTAGAAGCACTAATACATGATTTATACAAACAAAATAGAGCATACAAAAGCCTGTTATTCGCATCGTTGAATTTGAACTATATCAACCAAATCCTTAAAAGTAAAAGAAAACTCAAATATGTTTTTGAATTTGGTTCATTCATTAAGTATTGGATACCCCGTATGATACGATTTTAAATATTTTCATAAATAAAAGAAAACATAAAATATGAACACAATATATAAAAAAATTAACTGTTCTGAATTTAATACTGATCTAGAATTAAATAGATTAATTTTAAATGGAGGGCAATGATAAAGAAAATAGTAGAGAGATGTTTGGATTATTGTCTAAAATATAAATCATTTCAAGATTATATAAATAGCAGATTTGACCTTAATGAATTTGTAACTATTGATGGTAACTACTATTCAATTAACCGTTCGATTCTGTCTGTTGATGATGCAAAAAAATGTTATAAATTTGATGATATAAAATCAACAGATGTTATTTTAGATATTGGAGCAAATATTGGTGGGTTTGCTATTCCTGCATCCAGGTCAGCAAGCAGAGTTTATGCTGTAGAACCATTATTTTGTGTACAATTACAAAATAATATACGCAAAAACAATATCGATAACATCATTTTGTTTAATTACGGATTGGGTAAGGGCAAAATAAAAATAAAATATAATGCAAAATACAACGTGGTTGAATGTTTATCATTATCAGAAATAATAAATAAGTGTGGGGGCCACATAGATTTTTTGAAACTTGATTGTGAAGGGGAGGAGTGGTCTATAAAACCAAATGAACTTCAAGGAATTAGACGCATAGAAGCAGAAGTTCATAATTTTGACGGGAAACGTGATTTTAATAATTTTTTAAAAATATTGTCTATTGCCAGATTTGAATATGAATATGAAATTCCAAATAAAATATGTATGATTGTACATGCAAGCCAGCAACCGAAAGTTGACAGCATATCAGAGCAACCTAAGACTTGACAGAACCCATGAACATCTGTATAATATCCTCAGCGTTTCCAAGCAAACGAAATCCAATTATAAACATATTCATTTATCGACAGGCGAAAGCACTTGTCGAAAGGGGAAATAAAGTTTTTGTTATTGGAGGAGACACCGAACCAAGAGAAGAAAGTGGTATGATTGTTTATGCAAGACCAAATCCTTTTAAATCCATGATATTAGCTTTAAAAACGGTGTTGACCATCCCAAAAGAATCACTATGGCTTTTGAAAAATAAAGGTTTAAAAGGCACTGTAGGACGCTTGGCATTAGTGCAAATGACTTGCAATCTATTAGAAAAAGAAAACATAGATGTTATAGATGGGAATTATGCAACTTATGGCGGTGTTGTGGCATATTTAGTTTCAAAAATACATAATAAACAATATATTACCACTTGTCATGGTGCAGATATGATGGAAGTTACAGATGCAGCTTTAAGACTACTATCTGAAGGTGAAAAACGGATAGTTAGTCTTGTCTTGAAAAATTCAAAATACATACTTGCACCATCCCAAGATTTGGCGAATTATACAAAAATATACTGTCCTGATTGTCCAACCAAGGTTGTATATAATTCAGTTGATTTAAATTTTTTTAAACCTTCAAATAATAAAATATTCAAGGAAAGGACAGTAATATGTGTGGGTTCTCTTGATGAAAGAAAGGGACATCGATATTTATTAAAAGCAATTCAACAAATTTTGGAAGAAATTACAGATGTTGATTTTATAATTATTGGTAGAGGTTCTGAAAAGAAAAAACTTAAAAATCTGGCAAAGGAATTGAATATACAGGACAATGTGAACTTTATAGATTTTTTAACGGATGAACAATTACGAATATATTATTCATCAAGTGAATTTTTTGTGTTGGCTACATTGTATGATAGTTTCGGCATCGTTTTTGCAGAGGCAATGGCATGTGGACTTCCTGTTGTTTCAACAAATATTCTGTCATTACAAGAAGTTGTTGACGGTGGCGGTATACTTGTGGAACCTAGAAATTCTGACCAATTAGCAAAAGCTATGCTAAGGTTATTGAAAGATGAAAAATTGAGGCAAGAATTAAGCAAGAAAGCACTTGAGCAAGCAAAGAAATTTTCGATTGAAAGAAGAATTGACACAATTGAAGAGTTATATGAAAGTATAATTGAAAACGAGATAAAAACAAAAAGAGCAATGGAAGTTTGAGGTGAATACCACGGGTAATTTTACGGAATATAATAAGCAACAATTTTATGAAAATTGGGCGGAAGCTGCCAGAACTGAGCCATTTAGAATCGAAATATTAAAATGGAAAGGACAAAATCTAAGCAAATTATATAATAAATTAGATATTGTAACAAAGTTTAAAACAATAAAAATTGCTGAAATTGGTGGGGCTGAAGGTATTGTTTTAAGTTCATTCATCGAAAAATTAAATACTCCTTTAGAAGCATACAATTTTGAATTATCTAAAAATTTTATAGATATTGGGAATAAATTATATCCTAATATTCATTATATTAACACAGATCCAACCAAAGAAAAAATAAAGATTAAATTCGATATTTTGATCCTTTCAGATATCATAGAACATATAGAAAATGATGAATATTTTCTGGAAAGCTGTGCTGAAATAACAAATTACATTTTAATTAAGTTGCCTCTTGAAAACACTTTGCACACAAAATTTTTACGAAAAATTGGAAAATTATCTGATTTGGGTGTTGTTCATCCAGCCGGGCATTTGCATGAGTACAATATAAAAACAGGAATTAATCTGATAAAAAAACAATTTGAAATTATAGATTTTTTTTGTGAAGATATGCCATTTAATTTAAGACCGTCTGAAAATTTAACTGTTTTGGGGAAAATAGATAACAGAATTATAAGAAGATTATGTTATTATTATTTGCCTGGGCACATCTATTCTAAATTTTATGATTCCAGCTTATTTGTTCTGGCTAAATCCAAAAGAATAAATAACGACATGAACTATAAAGGGTGATTTATGAAAATAGCGATAATCCTTGGAACAAGACCAGAAATAATCAAGATGTCTCCTCTGATTATTTATTGCCAGGAACATGGCTTGGATTATTTCACATTACATACAGGCCAGCATTACTCATTCAACATGGATAGATTATTTTTCCAGGAACTTGACCTGCCTGAACCGCAATATAATCTGAATATAGGCTCAGGTTCTCATGCAGAAGAAACTGCAAAAATGCTTATAGGTATAGAGAAAATACTTTTGAAAGAAAAACCACAGGTCATTCTGGTACAGGGAGATACAAATACTGTTCTTGCGGGCGCCCTCACCGCTTCAAAATTGAATATAAAAATAGGACACGTAGAAGCCGGTTTGAGAAGCTACAATCGGGATATGCCAGAGGAGATTAATAGAATACTTACAGATCACATTTCAGATGTTTTATTTACTCCTACTCATAATGCTACTAAAATCCTGCTCGGTGAAGGAATAAGCAGGGAGAAAATATTTGAAACAGGAAATACTATTGTTGACGCGGTACTAAGAAATAGAAAAATTGCAGAGAGAAAAGCTAACCTTTTAGAAACTCTTGGATTGTGCAGGGAAAATTATATTTTGACCACGATCCATAGGGCTGAGAATGTAGATATAAAATACAGGTTGGAAGAAATTCTAAACGGCTTAGATAAATTGAGTAAAGAGTTAAATATTCCTGTAATTTTCCCAATACATCCACGGACAAAAAAAATGATTGATATATTTTCTCTGAATATTCCTTCTAATATAAAAGTAATAGAACCGGTAGGTTTCCTTGAATTTCTGCAACTTGAAGCAAATGCCAAAATCATTCTAACCGATTCAGGCGGTGTTCAGGAAGAGAGTTGCATTCTCAAGGTTCCATGCCTGACTTTGAGGAACGATACAGAAAGACCTGAAACTATAGAAGTAGGTTCCAATATACTTGTAGGGTCTGATACTGAAAAAATTATGGAATCTGCAAATGAAATATTAAAACGTAGGAATGAATGGGATAATCCTTTTGGAGATGGAAATAGTGGAGAAAAAATAATCAGAATTTTACAGGATTTATATGAATAAGGATATTCTAACATTTAATGATGGGCATTATAACGTGGATTTTATTATCGGAGATTTTGAATATTCCAGAGTAAAAAAGATGCTTGAAATGGTTCCACAAAAAAAACATGTGCTTGACCTTGCGTGTAATGAAGGGACTATAACTGATCTAATAAGAAGAAAGGGTAACGAAGTGGTAGGTCTGGATATGTCAATTAATGCACTTTCTCTAGCCCGTAAAAAAAATCTTGAACTAACTCGGGCAAGTGCAAATCATCTTCCTTTTTCAGATAGCACATTCGATATTGTCATGGCAGGAGAGATAATAGAACACATCTTCGATACCGGTGGATTTCTAAACGAAATAAGACGGGTTTTAAAGCCTGAAGGTGAACTTATAATTACCACTCCAAATATTGCATCATTGACAAACAGAATTAGGCTTGTATTTGGACTGCAACCACCATGTTGCGAGGTTGAAATTGAAGGGAAAGCAGGGCATATTAGAGCTTTTTCCAAAGTAGCTCTGGATAACCTCCTTAGAAAACACGGATTCACGGTCTATGAAAAACGGTCTGACAGGATATTCATTCCTATTTTGAATACACTTTTGGGAAAAATCAATATTAATAATAAATTGGGTGACATGTTTCCTGGATTTGGCACTATCTTAATATTTAAAGCAAAAAAAATAACATGAGGATATGATGAAATCTTTGAATAAAGGCACAAAGGATTACTTTAAGTCTGAAGGGACTGTTTCAAAATGGTGGAACCCTGAAAAGGGGACTTATCATTTTTATTACATGAAAGAATTGCAGGTATTGGACGAACAATTCATCGTCAATCCTGAATGGAAAGTATTAGACGTATGTACCGGAAAAGGTAGATTTGCCATTTATTTCGCTAAGAAAGGTTGCAAAGTTACTGCAGTAGATATTAGTGAAGAAATGTTAAGTATCGCAAAAGAAAACGCCAGAAAAGAAGGTGTATCGTCTAACATAAATTTTATTTTAGGAGATGCTGAAAACTTATCAAATATACAAAATGATTATGACATAGTGTGTTGTATGGAAGCTCTGGATCATCTTCCGGATATAGAAAAAGCCACTCGTGAAATGAGCCGTAAAATTAAATCCGGTGGTTTTTTTTTGTTTACTTTTGTGCCAGAGAGCTCGCTTTACTGGAAATTTTACTGGAATATCATCATTAGAAATCCAAAAGACTCAGGAATTGCAACTGCATATTCTATTAATTATATCTTAGAGATGTTAAGAAGAAATAATCTATCTAACCCAAATCATTTTGGTATTGGTTTGTTCTTCCCGACTGGTCCACTTGTTTCACGAATGGTTCTACATGTATTGGCTCGATTTGAAACATTAATAAAAAAATATTATACTCGCCCATCTTATATTAATCGTTGCGCACATATAATTGGTTGGAGTGTGAAATTGGATTCAGAGGGATAAATGAAAATAGATTTAATATTGCCTCCAAGACAAGGTTTACAAATAGGATTATATGAAACACCTTTAATAAATGAACGAATCAATATCATTCAAAGAGAACCGAAACTATACCCATTTTCATATCTGCTTGATAAATTCGATTATGCAAGGTTTGTCAGATCTAAAGTCGGAAGTGGCATCAAGCATCTTACGGATGAAGGATTAGGATATTTACTTTATTTTATGCCTGTGGAAAAGTCGATTGTGACTTGCCATGGTATAAATATACCTTATCTTGACTATTTTAGCCCGAGTGCAAAATTATTTTATAGTTTTTGTTTAAAAGGAATGAGTCGGGCGGATAAAATACTAGCAGTTTCGAATCAGGCTAAAAAGGATGTTCTTACGTATACGAACGTTCCAGATGAAAAGATTGAAGTCATCTATGAAGGTGTGGATCATGAATTCTTCTATCCAAATCCAGGAAATTATATTAAAAATACATTCAATCTTGATGAAAACGATAAAATAATCCTTTATGTCGGTTCTGAGCAACCCAGGAAAAATCTTCCAACATTGATTGACGCAATTTATAAACTCAAGAAAAAAATACCCAATATTAAATTTATTAAGGTAGGACCACCTGGATGGGTCGGGGTCAGAGAGAAGCTATTAAAACAAATTGAATTATTAAATTTACAGAAGGATGTAATATTTGCTGGGACTTATGCTAATGATGAACTTCCTAAATTTTTTAATTCTGCAGATATATTCGTGTTCCCATCTTATTCAGAAGGTTTTGGAGCACCTCCGCTTGAAGCATTGGCGTGTGGTTTGCCAGTAATAACAACTGATAAAACATCGCTTCCTGAAGTAGTTGGTGATGCTGGAATCAAACTTTCATATCCTTTTGATTCACAATTATTAGCGGACACTATGGAAGAGGTTCTCAATAATCATGGATTGAGGTTGGAAATGAAGAGAAAAGGGATTGAACATGCCAAAAAGTTCTCTTGGGAAAAATATGGAAAAGAAGTTTGGAAGGTATATGATAGTATGGGGGTATAGTCCTTTATTCTTTTTATATATATTCGTTTGATATAATTATATATTAATAAACTCAAAAGAATCTTCCAATCAAATTCCTCATCCATTGCAATCTCATTCCTGATCGTTCTTCTATTGCCTTCATTATAACAATATCATCTTTTTCAAATGCTTTTATTATTAAAAGCAAAGTAAAATAAAAACACATATACAATAAAAACATTGAAAGCAAAATAGGAATAGGAATAACCTCAAAGAATAATCTAGTTATTACATAAACAATTATTGTTGCTATTATTGAAGCGAAAAAGATCTTCCAATAATTCAATCTAATGGGTTTTATTTTAGTAATTGCGCGAACTTCTAAAAAAGCTAATGTATTCACAACCAATATTGAAATAGTAGTGGCAATAGCTGCACCATTTATTTCATAAATCGGGATTAATAAAAAATTTAATAATACATTTAGAAGTGCACCAATGCTCGTATTTATCATAATCAGTTTTGTTCTTCCAATTACAGGAATAAGTTGATTTGTAGGACTAAAAATTGCTGTAATAAAGTATGCAATTCCCAGGATAGTTAAAACAAACCCCCCAGCCATATATTCAACACCATATAAAATATATAATATTTGTTTTGAAAAAATTATCATCAGAAGAACAAGCGGAAGCACTATCATAAGAATCCATTTTGTAACTACAGCATTAATATTCTCAAATTCTTTTTTCTCTCCCCGTGAAAAGAATTCAGTAATTACTGGAAAAAAAATCGATGCGAAAGAACTTGGAATAATCAGAACCAGGCTTGCTGTTGTCAATGATGCCCGATATATTCCAATGTCTTTTGCCTCAAGAAAATAGCCTAGCATAAGAGTATCAATCCATCCCATCACCAATCCAAGGATACCAGCGAACATCAATGGCCAGGAAAATGAGAATAATTCTTTTTTCATTGATATTGATTTGATTTTTTTACTGAATAAGGGGAAAATCTTGTTCAAATAGAACAAAGATGCGAATGGTAATGTAATGATTGTAAATGTGTAAACTATTGCAACCCCATATATCCCATAACCAAGAAGTAAAAGAATCAAAATAAAAAAAAGTCTTACACTATTCTGAAAAATATCTCTGATGTATACCATATACTTCAATTCTTGAAATCCACCAATGGCATAAATAAAAATTGCGAATATACTATAAAAAGGAACACTGAATGAAAATATTTTTAATATCAGGGTTAGATCAGGTTTGTTGAATATTCTGACAGAAATAAAGTCAGAAAATAAAAATAAAAAAAGTCCCGCCGCTAATGACAACGGAACAACTATCGAGAGCGAGGAAATAATAACGCTTTTTATCCGGCCCTGGTCATTCATTCCTTTATATAAAGCGATAAATCTTACAATACCTTCAGGCATTCCAACAAGCACGATCGTAGATGCAATTGTAGCAACAGTTGAAGCCAAGGAAATCAAACCAAAATCACTTGGCCCCAATAATCTGGCTACTATTACTGAGGCAAGATAGGCAAAGAACATGCCAATCCCTGTACCAATAAAAACAATTCCAGCTCCTTTTGCAATCTTTTTTATGGTTTCATCTGTCATTTAACCCCAGTTTTATGAAAAAAATAATCTAAAACAAAACAACATATATCATGTTACTAAATTTTTTAAAGCCCTGGATTTACATTAATTTCCTAACCCTCTCAACATCCGCGTTCACCATCATCCTCACGAGTTCCTCAAACTTAACCCCAGGCTCCCATCCAAACACCCTTTTCGCTTTAGAATGATCTCCTATCAGATATTCCACTTCTGCGGGCCTGAAAAATTTAGGATCAACCTTTACATAGTCCTCCCAGTTCAATCCGACTTCCCTGAAAGCAAGCTCCACAAACTCCCTTACGGAGTGAGATTCCCCCGTAGCAATTACATAATCGTCTGGCGTTTCCTGCTGGAGCATCTGCCACATAGCAACAACATAATCCCCTGCATAACCCCAATCCCTCTTCGCATCGAGATTCCCCAGCCGAAGTTCTTTAGATAAGCCGTGATATATCCGCGCCACCCCGTCTGTGATTTTGCGTGTAACGAACTCCATCCCCCTGCGGGGAGATTCATGATTGAAGAGAATGCCATTGGAAACGTACATGTTGTAGCTCTCCCTGTAATTAATGCACATCCAGTAAGCATAGACCTTGGCACAGCCATACGGGCTTCGAGGATAGAATTTGGTATTCTCATTCTGTGGCATTTCCTGCACCTTACCAAACATCTCGCTTGATGAGGCTTGATATACTTTTGCATCTTTACAGAAATGACGCACTGCTTCCAACAAGCGAACCGCACCCATACCAGTTACATCACCTGTTAGAACTGGCTGGTTCCAGGAAGTACCTACAAAAGACTGGGCTGCAAGATTATACACCTCTTCCGGCTGGATTTCCTTCATAGCACTGTTAAGTGATGACTGGTCTGTTAAATCGCCTTCAACAAGACTTATTTTATCAGAAATATGATCAATTCTTGAGATGTTGGGGGTGCTGAGTCTTCTGACA
>Ga0180732_1002389_pt1 | contig 10062 bp, 6 predicted proteins | sample KR11_01MetaG_FD_148674 | JGI IMG/M metagenome (GOLD analysis project Ga0180732, IMG submission 148674) | Groundwater microbial communities from the Olkiluoto Island deep subsurface site, Finland - KR11_0.1 MetaG | ecosystem: Environmental > Aquatic > Deep subsurface > Groundwater | place...
AGATAATGTAGGAGATATAGCAGGAATGGGTGCAGACCTGTTTGAATCTTACGTAGGTTCAATTATTTCCACTATGATTTTGGGTGGATTATTATTTGAAGGGACTAAGGGAATTATGTTCCCTCTATTGTTGGCTGCTTGTGGGGCAATTTCTTCTATTATAGGCACTTTTTTTGTAAAGACTAAAAGTGAAAAGAATTTACATAATGCCTTAACCAAAGGAACTTTGGCAAGCGGTTTTTTAGTTATTATTGCTTCTGCTTTTCTTTCTAATGTTTTATTTAATAGTTTAAATGTATTTTATGCCACTGCCGCTGGATTGATTGCCGGTATAATTATCGGATTAATAACTGAATATTATACCTCTTACCATTATCCTCCGGTAAAATCAATTTCTAAATCATCACTTACCGGAGCAGCAACTACCATTATTTCGGGATTGGCTGTCGGTATGCAAAGTACCGCTATACCACTAATCGTGATTGCCCTTACAGTTTTAGTTTCCTATAAATTCGCCGGTTTTTACGGTATTGCTGTTTCCGCGGTAGGGATGCTTTCGATAATCGGTATGACGGTTTCCGTTGATTCCTATGGTCCGATTGCTGATAATTCGGGTGGAATTGCCGAAATGGCCGGGCTGGATCCCAAGGTTCGAAAAATTACCGATTCATTAGATGCTGTAGGAAATACTACAGCTGCTATCGGAAAAGGTTTTGCTATCGGTTCAGCAGCATTAACTGCTTTGGCTCTATTTTCAGCTTATTGTAAATCTGTAGGATTAGAAACCATAAGCATAACTAATCCGATAGTGGTAGCAGGGATGTTTATAGGTGGTCTTTTGCCTTATCTTTTTTCTGCTTTAGCCATAAATGCGGTAGGGAAAACAGCTTTCTTAATGATAGAAGAAGTTCGAAGGCAATTTAGAGAAATACCTGGCCTGAAAGAGGGAAAGGCTAAACCGGATTCTGCGAGATGTGTAGATATTAGCACTAAAGGAGCTTTAAAAGAGATGGTATTGCCCGGGTTGTTAGCCATAGTATCACCTATAGCAGTAGGATTAGTTCTTGGTCCTGAAGCCTTGGGGGGTATGTTGATTGGAGCGGTGTTAGTAGGAGTATTGTTGGCTATAATGATGGCCAATTCCGGAGGAGCTTGGGATAATGCCAAAAAATATATTGAAATGGGAAATTATGGGGGGAAAGGCACAAAAGTCCATGAGGCCGCTGTTATAGGTGATACTGTAGGCGATCCTCTTAAAGATACTGCCGGTCCTTCTATGAATATATTGATTAAAGTTATGTCCATAGTCGCTCTGGTGTTTGTTCCTCTATTTATAAAATAGTCGTTAGTTTTAAATACAAAATGCAAGATAAATTAGTTGGCTGGTTTTCTAGTTAACAGATCTATGGTACGTTGCAGATAATTTTATAGTAAATTCTGACTTTTTGGTTATAATTATGTTGTAGATACTGTGTTAAAAGTCAACCCGCAAACTCTCCTTTAGACACTGTATTTTATTGTAAATATTTTAAAGAATCTAGACAGCAACGTATTCTGTCTTATCTCTATACATTGCATGAGCTATTAAAATTATCTTTCTCATAGAAGCAATTATGGCTAATTTTTTAGGTTTATGATGAGCTAATAATCTTTGATAAAATATTTTTATTTTCTGATTATGTACAGTTGCACAAATGGTAGGCAAATAGGGTATTTTACGGTATATTCCCTTGCCGTTTTTACTGATCTTGACTCTATATTTTACCGAGGTTCCAGATTCTCTTCTTACCGGATCAAGTCCTACTAAAGCAGTTATCTGGGACCTATTTGTACCTTGATAAGTTTTAAATAGAGTAAGTAGAACGATGGCCGTCTTATCTCCTACACCGGAGATAGTAAGAAGCCTTTGGTAATCTTCTTTTAAGTTCTGGTTTTTACTAACATATTTTAAAATATCATGAAAGATCTTATCTTCTAACTTTTTGGCCATTTTTAGTTCTTTTTTGATAAGGGTAATAAGTTCCTTATCTCTTAGACTTTCTAAATGGTTAGATAAAGCTACTCTCTGTTTTACAGCAAATTCATAACTAGTGAGATAACTGGATAGAGTCTTAGCCTGTTGGTCTATTTTAGGTACCTTGATATCTTTTAAATCAATAAGCTTATGGAATTTATAGAGAGTACGAGCATCAATCTTATCGTTCTTCGGGCGTATACCCAGTGCCCGGGCAAAATTATGACTTTGTTTAGGATTTATAATATAAGCCTTTATACTATTTTCGGCACAGAATTCTTTTAAGTAAAAAGAGTATATCCCGGTTGGTTCAAAGATGATAACCAGATCTGAAAGATTGTATTTCTTTTTCAGGTATTTTTTAAAAGATTTTAATCCTTCTTTATTTATAAATTTTAAATCTTTTTTACCATTAAATACCGATAGGTCTTTCTTTGATACATCAATTCCGATATAATACATTATGAAACCTCCTAATGATTTTTTAGGAGAGTTTGCATGGTCGCCCTTCTATAACTTTACCTTGTGGTAATGCAAGCTGAAATATTTTCATATTTCGCTTCTGATACTGTCCAAGATTGTAGAAGGGCGGTCCATCTACGAAACACGAGCTAATCATCAAAATAATGATTGCTCCAGGGGCACAACGGCCTTAACCAACTACAAACTCTTCTTGTATCATATTAACATATTTAATAATCAATAATAAGTTACTATTAATATACAAGGGGCACAATGAATTGTGCCCTCGCCATATTAATACCTAATTTCTCCTATGGGCACGATGCATCGTGCCCCTACATTACTAAATAAAATGATTTTACAAAAAAAATAAATTCCCAAAGAATACAATTGGGAGGAAACATTAAATGAGATTTTATGATTTAATTATCAAAAAAAGAGATGGCCAAGAATTAACTCAAGAAGAAATAAATTTCATGATAAAAGAATATTGCGAAGATAGGATTCCCGATTATCAAATGTCTGCAATGTTAATGGCTATATATTTTAAGGGAATGAGTAAAGGGGAGATAAAATATTTGACTATGGCTATGGTTAATTCTGGAAAAATTATCGACCTTAGTTCCATTCCCGGTATTAAGGTCGATAAACATAGTACAGGAGGAGTAGGAGATACAACTACACTTGCTTTAGCCCCCATGGTGGCAGCGGCAGGTGTTCCGGTAGCCAAGATGTCAGGACGGGGTTTAGGGCATACCGGCGGTACAATCGATAAGTTAGAATCAATCAAAGGGTTTAAAACAGAATTAAGTCTGAATAAATTTATAGATATCGTTAAGAAAGTTGGAGCATCGATTATCAGTCCTACTTCAGATCTGGCTCCCGCAGACAAAAAATTATACGCGTTAAGGGATGTCACCGGAACGATAGATAGTATTCCCTTAATCGTAGGCAGTATTATGAGTAAAAAATTGGCAGCTGGTGCCGATGCAATTGTATTAGATGTTACTACCGGCAGCGGTGCTTTTATGCAAGAATATAAAGATGCCTTGAAATTAGGGAAAATAATGGTAGATATAGGATTGGAGTTGGGCAAAGAGACCGTGGCAGTAGTTTCAAATATGGATGAACCTTTGGGTTTTGCTATAGGTAATTCCTTGGAAGTTAAAGAGGCTATCGAAGTTTTAAAAAATAGAGGACCGGAAGATTTACGTAACCTTTGTCTGGTTCTTGGTGCTCATATGCTAAAATTAGGCAGAGCGGCAAAGAACTATGAGGAAGGAAGAAATAGATTAGAAAAAATACTAAAAGATGGGACAGGTTTTAATAAATTTAAAGAGATGATAGCCGCTCAGGGGGGGAATCTAGAAATAATAGATAACCCAGAATTATTGCCATTAGCAAAATATAGTACTAAAATTAAAGCTGAGATTAGTGGCTATGTACAGAAAATAGATTCTCGATTAGTTGGCGAGAGCGCTATGCTTTTAGGTGCAGGCAGAGAGAAAAAAGAATCAGAAATTGATTTATCGGTGGGAATCATCTTAAAAAAGAAAGTAGGCAGTAAGGTTAATATTAACGAAGATTTAGCCGAAGTGTATTATAATGATTCAGAAAAATTAAAAGAAGCAAAGAACAAATTGTTCTCCTCATTTGTTATAGGAGACAAAAAACCTAAAAAATTACCACTAATCTTAGCAACCATCAGCAAGAAAGGCGTTAAAGAATTTATTTAATAGTATACCGTATATGGTATATCGTATATCGTTACATTCGAGATACGATTCACGAAATTCGAATTAGACTTTTGTCTTCTTCTTTCTTAACTCTACGCTAAACGCTACAAGCTCTACGCTAGTCCTTCTTAACGAAATACGATATACTATATACTATATACTGTTTTTTTATGTTATAATTTTAATAAAAAATTAAAAAAGAAGGTAATTTATTGGAAGTAATTATTAGTCATCAAAGTACTGATTTTGATTCTTTGGCTGCTATGGTAGCAGCCAAAAAAATATATAAAGATGCTCTTTTAGTATTTACCGGAGCGATAGAGAGAAATGTAAGAAAATTTATCTCTATATATGGGGATTTGATAGAGATAACCCCTCTTAAGAAAATTAAAATAGAAGAAATTACTAAATTGATAATAGTTGACACTAGAATAAAAAGACGGATTGGCCCATTTGCTAATGTACTAAATAAGAGAGATTTAGAAATTCATATCTATGATCACCATCCCTCCACTGCGGACGATATTAAAGGGGATCTGATTGTAATAGAAGAAGTAGGGGCAACTACTACCATAATGTTGAAAAAAATAAGGATAATGAATTTAGAAATTAGCCCCATCGAAGCAACCCTGTTTGCCCTGGGGATTTATGAAGATACTGGCTCCCTTACTTTTTCAACTACTACGATTGACGATATAAATAGCATTTCTTATTTGTTTGACAAAGGAATAAAATTAAAAGTTGTAGCAAATTTTATAAATATTGGTCTAAGCTTAACTCAGAAAAAATTATTAAATAAATTACTTCTTTCTTCTAAAGAGATCTCTTGCAAAGGTATACGTATTAATATGGCTAAGGCAGAAATAAAAAATTATACAGAAGGGCTGGCTCTTCTCACTCATAGGTTAATAGAAATTGAAAATAGCGATGTTTTTTTTACTATAGTAAAGATGGCAGACCGAATATATATAGTTGGAAGAAGTAGAACAAATTCTGTTGACGTAGATGAAATTCTGAAAGAATTAGGAGGAGGAGGTCACTTTCAGGCAGCTTCGGCAGTAGTAAAAGATTTATCCCTTGATGAATTAGAGAAAAAACTTATCAGGATATTAGAAAGAAAAGTAAGGGTGGGAATTGTAGCGAAAGATATTATGTCTTCACCGGTTAAGACCGTTAATACTTCAACTTCTATCGAAGAGACGAAAAAAATATTATTAAGATACGGACATAACGGGATTCCGGTAGTAGAAGAGGGGGAACTAAAGGGCATTATAACAATGCAGGAAGTAAACAGGGCCAAACAGCATGGACTTGGAAAAGAGCTGGTAAGTAAATATATGTCCGATCAGGTAGTTAGAGTAAAATTAAATACCCCTTTGACTGAAATTCAAGAATTAATGATCAATTATGATATCGGGAGGATATTAGTTGTTAACCAAGAAGATAAATTGGTAGGAATTATTACCAGAACTGATTTAATAAGAAATTTATATGGAGAAGGCCATATTCCTAAAAGATCATTTTCAACTTATGTTGAGACCAGTAGGAAGATGGAGAGAAAGAAGCAAATAGAATTGATAGAGAAGATATTTCCCAAAAGAGTTAGAAATGTTCTGAGTAAAATCGGGGAGATAGGGGATAGATTGAATTTTCCAGTTTTTATGGTAGGTGGAATCGTAAGAGACCTCTTTTTAGGGATTAAGAATTATGATCTTGACATTGTGGTTGAAGGAGAAGGAATAAAATTTGCCCGAGAGTTAAGCAGAGACTTGGGAGGAAGAATTAAAAGCCACGAAAAATTTGGAACCGCAGTAGTAATTTTAGCGGATGGTTTTAAAATAGATGTGGCAACTGCCCGACGAGAATTTTATGAATACCCCGCGGCCTTTCCGAAGGTTGAGCTAAGTTCAATTAAAAAGGATTTATACAGAAGAGATTTTACTATAAATGCCATGGCTATCCAGTTAAACCAAAAGTATTTTGGAAAATTAATCGACTTTTTTGGTGGGCAAAGAGATTTGCGTATAGGTATAATCAGGGTTTTATATAATTTGAGTTTTGTCGAAGATCCGGCGCGCATTATACGGGCAATAAGATTTGAACAGAGATATAATTTTAAAATGGATAGGACAACAGAAGATTTTCTGAAAAAAGCTATTGATGATAAATTACTCTCCAGATTAAGAAAGAAAAGAATCACTGAAGAATTAATTCTAATATTGAAAGAAGAAAATCCATTAAAATCTTTAAAAAGAATGGAAGAATTAGGAGCGTTAAAGTATATTCTTCCGGAATTTGAATTAAATGAAGAAACAGTTGAAAAATTAAACAAGGTAAAAGATAATTATGATTTTTGGAACCGAGATATACCTGATGAAAAAATAGAACTGTGGGTAATATATTTTTGCTGTTTAATTAGAAATCTAAAAAAAGTTCAAATACAGAGAATTTATAAAAGGCTAATAATTAAGCAAAAGTCTTTAGACAAGATAAATTATTGTTACTCAAATTTAGATCAAATCATAAAAATGATATCACAAAAAACTAAAATATCACCGAGCGTTATTTATTTAAAATTAAAAGGTTTGCCTAACGAAGTATTATTTTTAGCTATGGCGGAAAGTGACACTAATATTGCAAAAGAAAGGATAAACAACTATTTTAGAAAATATAAAAAAGAAAGTCTATATATTTCAGGAAATGAATTAAAAGAACTACAGGTAAAACCCGGTCCGATCTATTCGCAGATTTTAAATAAATTACTTTGTGCCCAGTTGGATGGAGAGGTAAAAAATAAAAGAGATGAAATTAGATTTGTAAAAAATATTCTAAGGGAAAGGAATAAGATATAGAAAAATGTTAGACAATATATTCGAAATTGCCTGGAGCATACCGGCTGTTTTAATCGCCATTACTTTTCATGAGTACTGTCATGGTAGGATGGCTTATAAATTGGGTGATCCAACAGCAGCAGAAGCGGGGAGACTTACCTTGAATCCTCTGGCTCATCTTGACCCTATAGGAACTTTGATGTTGCTTTTATTCCGATTTGGATGGGCAAAACCAGTCCCGGTAAATTTTAATAGATTGAATCATCCTAAAAGAGATATGATATATGTTTCATTGGCTGGACCTATTACCAATATAGTAATTGCCGTAATATTTGCCCTTATATTAAGGTTAAGTTATTATTTTATCGGGCAAATCACCATGGCACAAAGCAGCTCTTTTTTTAATCTATTGGTAACTATACTAAGAGGGTGGCTAATATTTCTACAGACCGGTGTGATAATAAATTTAGCGCTAGCCATATTTAACTTGATTCCTGTTCCGCCTTTAGACGGGTCTAAGATACTGCTGGGTCTTTTGCCTTATTCTCAGGCCTACAGGTATGCTAAGTTAGAATCTTATGGGCCAATTCTCTTATTAATTCTGGTATTAAGTGGTATAATTGGAAAAGTGTTATTTCCTATTGTATTTTTTCTATTTCGTTTACTAGTATAAATTCGTATTGCGTATTGTGTATCGCGTATCGCGTGAAGAAAATTAGGATTAAGAGGTAGGGGCACGATTCATCGTGCCCACAAGAGCCAGAAGAACAAAAAAAGTTTTGAGTTTTGAATCATGGGTTTTCACTATTTTTAATAATAAAATTAAGAGAGGAAAATTTCAAATGGCAAGAATAATTTTTAGCGGAATGCGGCCTACCGGTAAATTACACTTAGGAAATTACTTAGGAGCTTTGGAAAATTGGGTAAAACTTCAGGAAAAATACAAGTGTTTTTTTGGAGTCGTAGATTTACACGCTCTAACTACCGGCTACGACAAAACTGAAGATTTAAAAGAAAACATTAAGGAGATGCTTATAGATTGGTTTAGTGCAGGCATTGACCCCGAAAGAAGTACTGTATTAATACAATCTTATGTCCCGGAACATGCAGAATTGCATCTACTTTTTTCCATGATTACTCCTTTGCCCTGGTTAGAGAGAAATCCGGTATTAAAAGAACAGGTACGAGATTTAGGATTGAAAGACAATATTAATTATGGCCTTTTGGGATATCCGGTTCTAATGGCTTCAGATATATTGATCTACAAAGCGAATGCCGTCCCGGTGGGAGAAGATCAGGTACATCATGTAGAATTAACTCGGGAAATAGCCCGGAGGTTTAATAATCTTTATAAGAATGTTTTTCCTTTGCCCCAGGTAAAATTGACTAAGATTCCCCGTGTGCCGGGAACTGACGGAAAGAGAATGAGTAAAACTCTGGGGAATACTATTTCCATATCCGATTCGCCGGAAAAAATTGAAGAAAAAGTGAAGACAATGATAACTGATACCCAAAAAATAAGGTTGAATGACCCGGGACATCCCGATATTTGTGTGGTGTTTACCTATCAGGAGATGTTTAATCCGGAACAATCTGAAGAAATATCTGCCGGATGCAAATCAGGAAAATTAGGGTGTGTAGAATGTAAAAAGAGATTGGCTCAAGCCTTAATAAATAAGTTTGATGGTTTCAGGGAAAAAAGAATATATTATGAAAAAAATCCGAAAATAATTAGAGAAATTGTAATCGAAGGGAGTAAACAGGCAAGGCAAGTAGCTAAACAGACCCTCGATGAAGCAAAGAAAGCCATGAATTTGGACTATGAATAATAAAAATATAGACTTTAAGATAAAGATTGATGATTTAGATAGCTCCGTAGACGAATTATTGAGAAATATAAAAGAAAGTATCGTAGATATTGAACAGGTATCTATTACTGAAATAATAGATCAGTATTTAAAATATATCATTCAAAACAAGAGTACTATTGATCTGAGCATTGCCGGTAAAACCATAGCTGGAATAGCGATAATATTAAAAATAAAATCAGAAAATCTTCTTCCTAAATTGGAAGTTAAAACCAGTGAAGAGGAAGATGATGAATACAATGATTTTATGATTTCAAAAGAAAAAGAAGCATATCTTCAGGAATATGACAAATTTCAAAAAGTGGTCGAATACTTAAAAGAAAGAGAAGGTACCCAAAATAATATCTATTTTCCGGCGATAGAACACAATGATAAAGAAGGTAGTGTAGAAATTCAGAAAGTTGATTTAGCAGACCTTTTAACTTCTTTGGAAAAAGTATTACAGAATACAAAGAAAGAAGATTTTATCCCCTTTAAAAAAAGGGCTTTTACTACCGCTACCAAGATGAAAGAAATAGTTAATCTGTTAAAGGGCAGTAAAGAAGGATTATCTTTCGATTATTTCATGGAAAGAGCTCAGAGTAAGTTAGAAATTATTGTTATTTTCCTTGCCTTGTTAGAACTTATATATTTAAAGAAAATAAGATGCTATCAGAATAAAAACTTTGATAGGATAATGTTCAATCTGAAAGGAGATGCTTTAAAGTTAAAGAAAAATCAAGAAACAATTCAAGATGGAGCAATATAATAGAATGCTTACTGCTGGTATATAATAATCCATTAACTCTTGAAAAGATAAAAGAGATTACCGGTCTGGAGAAAAGAAGAAGTAGATTAATTATTAATGAATTAATCTCAAAATATGACCACGATGGTAGGCCATTTAAAATATATGAAATTGCCGGTGGGTATAAACTGGGTACCAAGCCCCAGTACTCTGTCTGGGTAAAAAAAATCTTAGAGAATAAAAGAAAGCATCAAATTTCTAAAGCAGCCCTGGAAACACTGGCTATTATTGCCTACAATCAACCAGTAACCCGTTTAGAAATTGAAAAGATAAGGGGAGTAAGTTGCTCAGGGGTCTTATTTAATTTACTAAAGCATAAATTTGTAAAAATTAGCGGGAGAAAAAAAGTACCTGGAAATCCTTT